>Ga0209347_1000069_pt1 | contig 293358 bp, 275 predicted proteins | sample AutmiccommuBRH23_FD_187382 | JGI IMG/M metagenome (GOLD analysis project Ga0209347, IMG submission 187382) | Deep subsurface microbial communities from Mt. Terri, Switzerland - Autotrophic microbial communities BRH/23 (SPAdes) (version 2) | ecosystem: Environmental > Aquatic > Deep subsurface... | reverse complement strand
GCCGCCAGAAGAGACCGAGGCGGCCGAAGCCGCGCCGGAGATGATCGAAATTTGGCGCCCTCAGCGCCAGTCTGGCCCACGCGGCCGCGAAGCCGGCGCCCGACGCGGGGCGCGCGAGCCGGGCGGCGCGGAGGACAAGCGCCCACCGCGCCGGGACCAGCGCCCGCCGCGCGCCGAGACTCCCGGCAAGGAGACGCGTCACGCCGGAAAACCGCGGACCGAGGGTCGCCCGCCGCGCGACGACGGGCGCAACCGCCGACCGGGCGGCTTCGTCCCGCCGGAACGGCGCGAGCGCCAGCCCGACCCGGATTCGCCCTTCGCTAAGCTCGCGGCGCTCAAGGCCGAGCTTGAAAAGAAAGGCAAATAGCGTTCCGTTGCGCCCGCGCCGTCGGCTTCGCCATTGTATTGCCAACAGTGGCGCGGAGAACTATTGCTGCCCCGGGGCGGGCGCAGCCGAGTGCTAGAGGGGCTTATGCAGAAGATTTTGCCCGTTATCATGTGCGGCGGGTCCGGGACCCGGGTGTGGCCCGAGTCACGCGAGACGCTGCCCAAGCAGTTCATTCCGCTCGTTGGCGAGCGCTCGACCTTTCAGACGACGATGGCGATGCTGGCTGATCCGGCCTTCGAGCGGCCGATCGTGGTCTCCAATTTCGACTATCGTTTTCTCGTCGCTGACCAGCTGCGCGAGATCAAGGCCGAGGCCGATGTGGTGCTGGAGCCGTCGCGCCGCGATTCGGGTCCGGCCGTCGCCGTCGCCGCCGGCCTCGCCGCGCGCCGCGCGCCGGACACGGTCGTCGTCGTGCTCGCCGCCGACCACGTGGTTCGCGACACCCGCGGACTCGTCGATCTGTGCAAGCGGGCGGCCGTCGCCGCCGCCGAAGGCTATATCGTAACGCTCGGCGTTAGGCCTGACAGCCCGGCGACCGGCTATGGCTATCTTCGCCCCGGAGCGCCGCTCGCGACCTGCTGCGAGGTCTACAAGCTCGACGCCTTCGTCGAAAAGCCCGACCGGGCGACGGCGCAGGACTATGTCGACGCTGGCTATTTCTGGAACAGCGGCAATTTCATCTTTCGCGCCGACGTCATGCAGTCGGAGATCGCGCAGTTCGAGCCGGGCATTTTCGCCGCCGCGGAGGCTGCGATCGAAGCGGCGCGGCAGGACCTCGGCTTCACCATCCTGAACGCTGAGGCCTTCGCCCATGCGCCCAAGAAATCCATCGACTACGCGGTAATGGAGAAGACCGACAAGGCGGCGCTGATCCCCGCCGACATCGGGTGGTCGGACGTCGGCACCTGGCGCGCGGTCTGGGAATTGTCGGAGCGCGACCAACTCGGCAATTCCATCCGTGGGCATGGCGTCGTCATGAATGCGCGCAATGTCCATGTGCGCTCCGAGGACACGCTGACCACGGTCGTTGGCGTCGACGACATCATCGTCGTGACGACGCAGGACGCCGTGCTGGTGCTCAGCCATGAGCATGGCGATCAGGTCAAGCAGCTCGTCGAGCAGCTGCGCAGCGAAAACCGGCGCGAAGCGGGAGAGCACAAGCGCATCTTTCGGCCGTGGGGCTATTATCAAGGGATCGACGAGGGCCAGCGCTATCAGGTGAAGCGCATCGTGGTGAAGCCCGGCCAACGCCTGTCGCTGCAGAAGCACTTTCACCGCGCCGAACATTGGATCGTCGTGCGCGGCACGGCGGAGGTCGGCCGCGACGACGAGATCCATCTCGTCCACGAAAACGAATCGATCTATCTGCCGATCGGCAGCCGGCACCGGCTGACCAATCCCGGCAAGATCGATCTGGAGCTGATCGAGGTGCAGACCGGCTCCTATCTCGGCGAAGACGACATCGTCCGCTTCGAGGACGCGTATAATCGTGGATAAAGTGTCGCCGCATATCGCGGCGCCTCTTGCCCGACGGTCCGCCGCGGGAGCCTCCGAGCATAATCCCCATCGCGGTGGGATCGCGCCGTGGGCGCGATATTGGTGACGACGATGGGCGAGCCGCCCAGAGGCGAGCGTTGAACTATGCCTCCGAACGGCGCGACCTATCGTGGCTCGAGGAAGCACAAGAACCGCCCGGCGCTCGGGCGGAAGGGGACAATTTGCCCGGAATGGACCCATTCGGGCCTGGGCGCGGACGTGGCGGGCCATAATTGGCAGGAGACGGAGGCCCATAGATTATTCACGGAGAGCGCTTATGATCCGGAAGGATCGAAAAAAGTCTATGCGACAGCGAGTGGCGTAGCTTTCGTCGCGCAACCGACAGCGGACGGCTCTTGGCACGGATACCCTGTACCGTGGAATCAGGTCCCGGCAGAGTTGAAGGAAAGATGGCTCGCGGCGAAGAATGTCTCGCGGAGAGACCTGAGGCGCTTCGCCAATTTCTCGTCGTCGGACTTAGACTGGGCTTTGGACACGGATGATGGGTAAGTTCGCAGCGTTCGGAAACCCGGAACGTTTCGAGGTCGCCGTTCGATGGACGGACGACAGTGAGCCACGCATGCACCGACCGTTGGAGCACGGCTGGTCTATGGGCGACCTCCGCATCACCGTCGGCGGACGTGTGATCACCCGAAGCCGCCGCGGCGGCGGCGGTCAGGATCACGTTGCCTGGTATCTATCTCCTTTCTTCACGTGGCTGGCCGAAACCTGGGCGTTTCTGCTCCATGAGGAAGACTTTGCTTGGACCGAAAAATCCGTAGCTCCAGCCGTAGTCGCCTGCCGGCGCGCTCTGGATTATTGGATCGCTGCCTCGGACGAGGCCGGACGATTGCAATACCGAGAAGCGCAGTGCTGGTATCGTCGCCATGCCCTGCGTTCAGCCTCTGAGGGCGGGCTCTTTCCAGACTTGTTCATACGGCGACTTGTCGACGAGGTGGAGCTTTCGTGGACTTCCGGCGCCCCATTGTTCGCGCCGGATGGCTTTACCTTCGTGAGCGATCCCGGATTTGCACGGCTAGCTGTCTCTGAAGTTGGCGCACCGCTCTGGGAAGCGCTCACATGGGCGGCTTCGACTCCTCCGCCACGCCTTGATGACGACGACCGTCAGCGACATGCGTTATTGGCGCAGCAGATCGATCAGGTCGCGACCCTGACGCCAGAGGATTTCGAAAGCGCTTATCTCTCTCCCGAGCTCGTCCCGCTGATGCGTGAAGCGTTCGAGGAGAGCGATCGTGCGGACCTGGTCGAGGAACATATTCGACCTGGACAGCCATTCGTCGACGTTTTCTCTCCGGCTGTCGCCATGTTCGGAGGGGTTGCGCCGGAACTGCGCGGCGCGGACATCGCGAGCTTGAGGAACATTCTCGTTGCAACGTCGAACGGGCGGGATAGCGAAGAGCTGTCGAGACTCGTCGCCGGCGAGGAAGGCGAACCGACTGCTCTACGTCCTCACGAAGACGGATACCGTCTGGCGGAAGATCTGCTGGAGGCTCTCGACGAGCCCGGCGACGCGGATTTCGTCGACATTCATGCGATTTGCCGTCGACTGGAAATCGAGGTGAGTGAGCAAAGACTCGAGACAGACACCATTCGTGGAGTCGCGCTCGCGGGCGACAAATTTGCTCCGACGATCGTGATCAACACGACGAGCGCTTTCAACACGAACGCCAATGGTCGCCGTTTCACGATCGCGCACGAGCTTTGCCATATTCTATACGATCGAAGCCGCGCGCATCGAGTTGCTCATGTTAGCGGCCCCTGGGTGGCGCCCGGAATCGAAAAGCGCGCCAACGCATTCGCCGCGTTCCTCTTGATGCCGAGAACATTGCTTCTCCGGCATACGAACGCTTCGGCTGATCCAGATCACATCGCGCGAGTTGCCGATCTTCTGCAGGTCAATGAACTCCCTCTCATTGAGCATCTCTACAATATCGATTTGATGAGTGAATGGGCTCGCGAGCGGCTTCGTGCGGCATTTCGTAGACACTGAACTCCTTTCATGGCCCAAATTATCGGCGAATTTGGAGTTCACGCCGTCAATCAATCGCGACTATCGAGTGTTGAGGGCACCACGAATGACAGCGCGAACGTACCGGCGATAGAAAGCGAGTTATGCAGACGCCGCGCATAATCGTCAAAATCTGCGGTCTTTCCTCGCCCGAGACGCTTCGCGCAGCGATCGAAGCCGGCGCGGACATGGCGGGATTCGTCTTTTTCGAGAAAAGTCCGCGCCACATCGACCTTGAGACCGCCCGCACGCTTAGCCTTCTGGCGCAGGGCCGCATCGGCAAGGTGGCGCTCACTGTCGACGCCGACGACGCCGCGCTCGACGAGATCGTCGACGCCCTCGCGCCTGACTATCTCCAGCTTCATGGGGCCGAGACGCCCGCGCGCGTGCGCGATGTGAAGGCGCGTTTCGGCCTGCCGGTGATCAAGGCGGCGGGCGTCGCGACGGCCGCGGATGTCGCGGCGGCCAGCGCTTACGAAACCCTCGCGGACATCATCCTCTTCGACGCCAAGCCCGCGCCGAACGCAGCGGTTCCCGGCGGCGCCGGCGTCGCTTTCGACTGGTCTCTGCTGCGCGGCGTAACGGCGAACCGCTGGATGCTTTCTGGCGGGCTTGATCCCGACAATGTCGCGGAGGCAATCCGCTTAACTGGCGCCCACGCGGTCGACGTCTCTTCCGGCGTCGAGCGCGAGCGCGGCGTCAAGGACGCGGCGAAGATTGCAGCCTTCCTGGCCGCTGCTCGGCTTTCATAGCGGAGCGCCAAGGTCTAATAAGGCCGAAATCTCTTCCGAGGATCGCAAGTGAGCAAGCCGCTTCCCAATTCCTACCGCGCCGGCCCGGATGAAAACGGCCGCTTCGGCATTTTCGGCGGCCGGTTCGTCGCCGAAACGCTGATGCCGCTCGTGCTCGAACTCGAGCAGGCCTATGCGCGGGCGAAGGACGATCCGGCCTTTCATGAAGAGCTGCAGGGCCTGCACAAACATTATGTCGGGCGCCCAAGCCCGCTCTATTTCGCCGAGCGTATCACCGACTATGTGCGCGAGCGCGCGGGCGCGGACAAAGGCGCCAAGGTCTATTTCAAGCGCGACGAGCTCAACCACACCGGCGCGCATAAGATCAACAATGTGCTGGGGCAGATCCTGCTCGCGCGGCGCATGGGCAAAAAGCGCATCATCGCCGAGACGGGCGCCGGCCAGCATGGCGTCGCCACCGCCACCGCCTGCGCGCGCTTCGGTCTCGACTGCGTCGTCTATATGGGCGCGGTCGATGTCGAGCGGCAGAAGCCGAACGTCTTCCGCATGAAGATGCTCGGCGCCGAGGTCATCCCGGTGCAGTCCGGCGCGCGCACGCTCAAGGACGCGATGAACGAGGCGCTGCGCGACTGGGTGACGAATGTCGCCGACACCTTCTACTGCATCGGCACCGCGGCGGGGCCGCATCCCTATCCGGCGATGGTGCGCGATTTTCAGTCGATCATCGGCAATGAGACGCGCGTCCAGATGCAGGAGATGGAGGGGCGCCTCCCCGATTCGCTCGTCGCCTGCATCGGCGGCGGCTCCAACGCCATCGGCCTGTTCCATCCGTTTCTCGACGACGCGAGCGTCGAGATTTACGGCGTCGAGGCGGCGGGCCATGGCGTCGATGTGCCAAACGGCCATGCGGCCTCGCTCACCGGCGGGCGTCCGGGCGTGCTGCACGGCAACCGCACTTATTTGCTCATGGACGACGACGGCCAGATTCTCGAAGGCCATTCAATCTCGGCGGGACTGGATTACCCCGGCATCGGCCCGGAACATTCCTGGCTGCATGAGATCGGCCGCGTGAAATATCTGAACGCCACCGATCAGGAGGCGCTGAGCGCCTTTCAGCTGTGCTCGAAACTCGAGGGCATCATCCCCGCGCTCGAGCCGTCGCACGCGCTGGCGAAAGTGTTCGAGCTCGCGGCGGAAAAGCCGCGCGATCATCTGATGGTGATGAATATGTGCGGCCGCGGCGACAAGGACATTTTTACTGTCGCCGAACATCTCGGCGGGATGTGAAGGGCTGACGCGCAGGAAGCAATTTCCCTCATCCTGAGGAGCTCGCGTATGATGATATTTTGAGGCCCCTATGGCGGCGAAAGCGGATCCGGCGACGCAAGCGTATGAAACGAAGGCTAAAAACCTCCTTAAGGGAAATTTAAGCGGCGTGGCGTCACCTATGCACAGCTTGCCGAAAAGCTGGCGGCGATCGGGGTGAAGGAGACAGACCGGAATCTGAACAATAAGATCAGTCGCGGCGGATTTACCGCCGCTTTTCTGATTCAAATGTTTAGAGGTCGTCGGGTGCAAAACGCTTCGTTTAGATGCGGATTGATTGCACTATGCCTTGGTCTTCTAATGCCAACCCCATTGGCATTCGGACAGGAATCTAATCGTCACTTTAGTGGAGTAGGCCACAAAAAAGCTGGCCAGAAACATAGCGCCGCCAGCAATCCGTGGGAATCTAAGGCGCTGACCGCAGAACCAGGGCGGCAGATTGTCATTCCCCAAGATCAAACGTCCAAGCCCAAAGAGCATAAGAAGCCCTGTGACAATCCCGCTGACAGGAATGAGGATGATACATGCTCGCAATGGCGAAGCGCAAATGCTGCTCAGGACGCCATAACGGTCGCCAATACGCAGGCCGACTATGCGTATTGGGGGCTTTGGGTCGGAGCCATAGCCGCTTTTGCGACCGCCTATGCGGCTATAGAGGCTGGTCGAGCAGCAAAAGCCGCTGCCGCCTCCAATACAATTGCCAGAGAGACTGCCAAACGTGAATTGCGCGCCTACATCAACGTAGCTCAAGTCCGAGTTGATGGCTTGGAGGGTAATGCGAGGTTTTGTCTGGAATACAAGAACTGCGGGCAGACCCCCGCCTATGATATTCGAGGTTGGAATGGACTTGAGTTGAGAGATGCGGAGCGCATAAAAACATTTGAGAGCACCGGCAACGATGCTGGGCTCGGCGTTCTCGGACCGGGCAATTCCGCATATTTCATCAAGCCGGCCCCACGGCGATTGGTTATGAAGGAATTCGACATGCTTCGCGCTGGCGACGCGGCAATCTATCTCTGGGGAGAGATTTCGTATCGCGACATTTTTGGAGAACGGCACACCACTCGGTTTCGTTATTTCATTGGAGGGCGCCACGGCGTCCAGCCTGATCGTCGGATGGAATATTGCGACGATGGCAACGAGGCAGATTAGTGATATGCGCGCCAAATGCGCTGCGCCGAACAAGCGCCCGACTCCTAGTCGTCGCCTCTCCTGAAAGGTGGCGACGTGGCCGTAAGTTCGGTTGTGGCGTTTGCGGCATAATACCGGAGACGCGCCTTTCTGGCGCTCCTCAGCATGAGGGCAATGCAAGGCTCATCTGCCGCTCGCCACGCATCCTTGCGCGATCTCGTTGAGCCTTCGGCCGCGCTCCGTCTCATCGGTTACGCCCGCGAGCGCCTTGCTGCTGATCGCTTCCCGCGCCGTGCACGCACAGGCGTCGTGGCAAGTCTTTCCTTCTCCGCCGTCCTCCATGCAGCGCGCTTCGCATGAGGCGACGAACTCCGTCGTATCGACGGCGGGCGGCGCGAGATAGGCGAGGCCCAGAAAAAGCGCAAACAGCGCCGGCTGATGCGCGAGATAGATCAGAAGACTGTGCCGGCCGAGGAAGGGAAGCCATTCCCCCTTGGCGCGTGTGGGGAGAGGGTTAGCGCCCTCGCCCCTCACCCTCGCCCCGGAAACAGGAGAAGCGAGTTTTCCCATCGCCACGCCGAGCAGCAGCGCGCCGGCCCAGGGAAAGAGCGGGCGCCAGTCCTGGGTCATCGGCTCGCTGGTCGACAGCCCAATCCATTGCAGCCAATCGGCGTTGAAGACGGGCGAGGCGAGAAACTCGCCGCCGACAAGGAAGAAGGCGCCGCCGGCGAGGGCGGCGGGCCAGGGGAGCAGAAGAAAGGGAAGGGCGATCAGACTGGCGGCGCCGATGCAATGCAAAATGCCGAAGAACACATAGGCGCTGGGAAAGGCGACATAGGTGCCGGCCGTCACCAGCGCCGCGGCGGCGGCGATGATCGCCAAGCGCCGCCAAAAGGACGGCCAGCGGATTCCGCCGCGATGCGCCAGAACCAGCGCGACGCCCGCGATGAAGAGGAACGCGAAGGCGATCGAATGGCCGAACATCCTCACCGGAACCGACCAGGGAAGATTGGCCGGCGCATAGCCGAAATGGGCGAGATCCCAGATGAGATGGAACACGACCATCGCCACGACGGCGAGGCCGCGCGCGACGTCGAGCGCGCGCCAGCGGCCGTGATTCATCGGTGCGCGGACGACGGCGGCGTTGCGCCCTGAAACTTGCTGACGAAGGCCGGTTCGGAAGTGGCGGAAGCTGAGCCGCCGGCCGCCGGAAGGCGGCGATCGAATGTCGAGGTCAAGCGAGAATGTCCTGTCGCCGTTTAGAGCGCGTCGGGCGCGCGCGAAAAATCCTTCGCTGGTCCCAAAGGCGAAAACAAGGAGCGGCGCGCGTTGGGCCGCCGCTTCCCCATCCCCCGCGCGGCGAACCGGTCAGTCGTAATCGCCGAACAGCCCGCCGAACGGATCGCCCTGCGCCGCGGGCGCGCCGTAAGCTTGACGGCTGCGGGGCGCAGCATTGGCGACGCTGCTTCTGCTCCGCCGTGCGCGGGCGTAGTGGCGGCCGCTTGGCGGCGGCGCGCCGGTGATCGAAATGCTGCCGCCTTCTCTCTGCACCATCTGATACAACATCGCCGCATGGCCGGGCGACAGGCGCACGCAGCCGTGCGACGCCGGCCGGCCGAGCATGCCGGTTTCGTAGGAGCCGTGGATCGCATAGCCGCCGCGGAAGAAGATCGAGTGGGGCATCGGCGACATATGGTATTTGCGCGAATAATGCATGCGCTGCATGCCTGTCGGCGCGAAGGAGCCGCGCGGGGTATGATAACCCGCGCGGGCGGTCGACACCGGCCAGGAATAGCTGCCCGACGAGGACTGGACATGCATGGTCTGCGTCGAAAGATTGATGTGGATACGGGCGGTCGCATTGGCTGCGGCCGTCCAGGCGAACACACACAGGATGGCGGGAAGGACGGCTGGAACGCGCATGAAGAACTCCTGACCAACGCGAAAGCGACCGGGCTGGCATGTTCGCCTTCGCTCGGCGCCCCAGCAATCTAAATGAAGCGGTAAGGTTTCGCGGCAAGGATGAATCGTAACCCTATGCGCCGCGGATGCGCGCTTCCGAGAGGGGGCGGACGCCCATGACGACGAAATCGATGTTGCGCGCGCAGTCTCTGGCGCTCCTCGTCTTGGTGGCCTTGGCGGCGGAAAACGGCGCTGTGGCGCAGGATAAGGGCACGCTTGATCCAAGGCCGCTGCCGCCGCTGGCCAATCCCTCCAGTCCAGCGACGCCGGCGAGGGAGCTGTTCGGCCGCGCCGAGGAGCCGGCGACGCTCCGGCCCAATCCGATCGGCTTCTATTCGCGCGGCTGCCTGGCGGGCGGCGCGCCGCTGCCGGTCAACGGCCCCCACTGGCAGGTGATGCGGCTGTCGCGCAACCGTAATTGGGGTCATCCCAACCTGATCGCCTTTATGAAGCAATTCTCGTCGAAAGCGGCGCGCGAATCGGGCTGGCCGGGTCTGCTCGTCGGCGATCTGTCACAGCCGCGCGGCGGGCCGATGCTGAACGGCCACGCCTCACATCAGATCGGCCTCGACGCCGACGTCTGGCTCACGCCGATGCCCAATCGCGAGCTGACGCGGCAGGAGCGTGAAGAGCTTATGGCCACGGACGTCGTGCGCGACGACCGGCTCGATGTCCGTCCCGATGTGTGGAGCGAAGGCCATATCGCCGTGATCCGCGCGGCGGCGATGGACCCGGCTGTGCAGCGCATCTTCGTCAACGCCGCGATCAAACGCGCGTTATGCCGCGCCGCCCAGGGCGAAAGCTGGATGCGCAAGGTGCGGCCGATGTGGGGGCACAATTACCATTTCCACATCCGGCTCTACTGCCCCGATGGCTCGAACTGCCGCGGCCAAGACCCGACGCCAGCCGGCGACGGCTGCGACGCCTCGCTCGCCTGGTGGTTCAAGGATGAGGTGCGGCATCCAAAAAAATCGACGAAGAAGAGCTGGCCGCCGATGACGATGGCGGGCCTGCCCGCCGCCTGCCGCGACGTGTTGCGCGCGCAGTAGGTCAGCCGGCGCGCGCGCCCGCGCCGGTCGGGCAGGCGACGCCGGTCCCGCCGAGACCGCAGTAGCCGCCGGGATTTTTGGCGAGATACTGCTGGTGATACTCTTCGGCGTAATAGAAGGGCCGATTTTCGGCGATTTCCGTGGTGATTTGGCCAAGGCCGGCCCGCGTCAATACGCGTTGATACATGGCGCGCGAGTCGTGAGCGGCGGCGAGCTGTTTCGGCGTCGAGACATAAATGGCTGAGCGATATTGGGTGCCGACGTCATTGCCCTGGCGCATGCCCTGCGTCGGGTCATGACTTTCCCAGAAGATGCGCAGCAGCTCTTCGAAGGTCATCGCCGGCGGCTGGTAGACGACGCGGACGACCTCGGCGTGGCCGGTGCGGCCGCTGCAGACGTCCTCATAGGTCGGATTGCGGGTGAGGCCGCCGGCGTAGCCGACCGCCGTCACATAGACGCCCTCGCCCGCCTGCCAGAATTTGCGCTCCGCGCCCCAGAAGCAGCCCAGGCCGAAGAGAACCTCTTCGCAGCCCAGCGGAAACGGCGGGTCGAGCGGCCGGCCATTGACGAAATGCCGGGCGCCATGCGCGACGGGCGTCTCGCGGTCGGCAATAGGCCCAAGCAGCTTGGAGAGCCCGAGTTCATGGAAGATCGACATGGCGCCAATATAGCGCGCGACCCTATGGGAAACTAGCGGCGAGCGTAATAGAGGGGGGCCGTCCGCCGATGGCTCAGCAGGATCAAGAGCGCGCCGACGCCGCCGAAGGCGACGCTGACGGGCGCCAGCATCAGCGTGGTCAGCACCGGGTCCCAGAGAAACGCCGACAGGTTTTCGACATTCGCCTGCAGCGTTTGATAGAGGCCGGGAAAAAGCGCCGCCGTTCCCTTGCTCACGCTCGTGACCGTCACATGGCCGGCGGCGATCGAGCGCGTGCCGTCGACGATCAGGGCGATGAAGCCGCCCGCAAGCAGGAGAAGGCCGATCAGGCGGATGAGGAGTCGCAGCATGGTCCCTTCGCCGGAATTTGGTGACGAGGATCGAAAAAGCGTGGGGAGAATAGGCGCCGTCGGCGCGCCTGTCCATGCGCGGCGATTGCGTTCCGGGCGCGCCTGAATATATTGCGCGCTTCGCGGAGGGGTGGCCGAGTGGTTGAAGGCGCACGCCTGGAAAGTGTGTATGCGGGAAACCGTATCGCGGGTTCGAATCCCGCCCCCTCCGCCACTCCAGAACAGAAGTGCGCGCGCTGGCGCTAGCCGATCTCGCGCCCGATGTTATGTCAGGCGGGAGGTTTGTTCGCTTCCGCCGCCATCATGTCTCGACCCTCAACCGCATCAGGCGCGGGCGTCTCCGCCGGCGGGCCGTCAGCGGCGGGCGTCGCCTTGCGGCCTTTGCGCCTCTCGTCGAGGCGCTGCAACACGACGTAAAACGCTGGAACGAGGACGACGGCGAGGAAAGTCGACGACAGCATGCCGGTGACGACGCTGGTGCCGAGCGAACGGCGCGCATTGGCCCCGGCCCCGGTGGCGATCGCCAGCGGCACAACGCCGAGAATGAAGGCGAAGGACGTCATCAGGATCGGACGGAAGCGGATGCGCGCGGCGTCGATCGCCGCCTCCGCGATAGGCTTGCCGGCGATCCGGTGCTCGCGCGCCACCTCGACGATGAGGATGCCGTTTTTCGCGGACAGGGCGATCAGCAGCATCAGGCCAATCTGGACGTAGAGGTTGTTGTCAATGCCCAGACTGGTCAGCGTCAGCATCGGCCCGATCAGGGCGAGCGGCACGGCCGAGATGACGGCGAGCGGCAGGATCCAGCTCTCGTACTGGCCGGCGAGGACGAAATAGACGAGCAGAACCGACAGCGCGAAGCCCCAATAGAGGAGATTGCCGCTGACCTTCTGCTGATAGGAAATGGCGCTCCACTCGAAGGTCAGATCCTTGGGAAGCGTCTCCGCGGCGATCGACGCCATCTCATCCATCGCCTGGCCCGAACTGTAGCCGCGCGCCGGACCGCCCACGATCGTCGCGGAAGGGTAGAGATTGTAGAGCGTGATCAGCGGCGGCGCAGCCTTTTCGGTCAGACGCGCCAGCGTGCCGATTGGAATCATCGCCCCATCCTGGCTGCGCACATACATGTTCATCAGATCGTCGGGATTGAGCCGGAACGTCGAGTCGGCCTGCACATAGACCTGCAGGGGCTGACCGAATTTGACGAACTGATTGACATAGGTGGAGCCGACGAAGGAGGTCAGGGCGGAGAAGATGTCGCCGACCGGCACGCGCAGGCTCTCGGCCTGCACGCGATCGACCTCCAGGCCGACCTGCGGCGAGGCCTCGCGGAAGGTCGTCAGCACTCGCTCCAGCCCCTCGGTGCGCTTCGCCGACCCGACGATGGCGTCGGCGCTCAGGGCAAGCCGCGGATAGCTGAAACTGCCGCCCAGGAGTTCGAGCTGCATCTGGAAGCCGCCGGCGTTGCCGATGCCCTGGATCGGCGGCGGCACCAGCATGAAGGCTTGGCCGTCTGACAGGGTCTCGAGCTTCTTCTGCAAGCCGCGCACGATCGAAATCAGGTCCTGGCCCTTCTGGCTCTCGCGCTTGTCCCAGTCGTCGAACATCACGTAATTGACGCCGGCGTTGGCGAGCGTCGCGCTGTTGTCGAGCACGGAAACGCCGGCGATGGTGATGACCTTCTTGACCCCCGGCGTCGCCAGCGCGAGCTTGCCGGCCTCCTGCAGGGCGTTGACCGTTCGTCCCAGCGCCGCGCCCTCCGGCAGCTGCACCGCCGTCATGGCGAAGCCCTGATCCTCGTTGGGAATGAAGGCGGTCGGCAGACGCGCGACACCCACGAGGCCGGCGATCGAAATGGCGACGCCGACGAGAACGACGAGCTTGCTGCGCTCGATCAGCCATCCGACGAGACGCGAATAGGCCGCTTCGAGGCGATTGTAGACCGCATTGAACGCCCGGTAGACCGCGTTGCGGTCTTCCGGCGGCACGGCCGGATGCAGCCAAAGGGCGCATTGGGTTGGTTTCAGGGTCGCGGCGTTGATGGCGCTGATCAATGCGGTCGCCGCGATGACGACCGCGAATTGCGCCAGCATCCGGCCGGTCAGACCCGGCAGGAACGCCGCCGGAAGGAAGACGGCCATCAGCACCAGGGTGATGCCGAGGATCGGGCCGATCAGCTCCGTCATGGCCTTGATGGCGGCGTCGTGGCTCGACATGCCGAGCTCGATGTCCGCCGAGACCGCTTCGGTGATGACGATGGCGTCGTCGACGACGATGCCGATCGCCAGAACGATGGCGAACAGCGTCGACAGATTGATCGTATAGCCGAGGCCGTACATGGCCGCGAAAGCGCCGATGATGGTGATCGGGACGGTTGTCGCCGGGACCAGCATTGCGCGGAAATTCTGCAGGAAGAACAGGATCACGACGAGGACGAGGAAGCCGGCTTCATAGAGCGTGCTATAGACTTCGTCGATCGAGGCCTTGACGAATACCGTGGTGTCGTAGGGGATTTCGTAGCGCAGATCCTTGGGAAAGCGCGTCGCCAGCTCCTTCATCTTCGCGTCGACCTCTTTGGCGACTTGAAGCGAGTTGGCGTCGGGCGTTTGATAGATGGCGATCAGCGCGGCTGGCTTGCCATTGACGTAGGTCTGCTGCGAGTAGTTCTGCGAGCCGAGTTCGATGCGTCCAATGTCCTTGATGCGCACGAGGCGCCCGCCCTCCCCGGTCTGCGCCTTGACGACGATCTCGGCGAATTCCTTCGGATCGTCGAGCCGCGACTGGATGTCGATCGTATATTGAAAATCCTGCGATTTGGGCGCCGGCGGCATGCCGGTCTGGCCGGGAGCGACGATCTGGCTCTGCTGACGGATCGCCAGGATGACGTTTTCGGGCGTCAGCCCGAAAGTGTGCAGTTTCTCCGGGTCCATCCAGATTCGCATCGCGTATTTGCCGGAGCCGAAGACATTGACGTTGCCGACGCCGGGCAGGCGCGTGAGATCGTTGACCAGATTGATGGTGGCGTAATTGCTCAAATAGAGCGCATCGAGCGTGCCCTTGGGCGAGTCGAGCGTGATGATCTGCAGAATGGCGGTCGACTTCTTGTTGACCGAAACGCCCTGCGCTTGCACCGCCTGGGGCAGCGAGGCGAGAGCGTTGGAGACGCGGTTTTGCACCAGCACCTGCGCGGTGTTGGGGTCCATGCCGATCTTGAAGGTGACGGTCAATGTGTAGGAGCCGTCCGCCGCGCTCGTCGACTGCATGTAGAGCATGCCGTCGACGCCGTTGACCTGTAATTCGATCGGCAGAGCGACCGTGTCGATCACTGTCTGTGGGCTGGCGCCCGGATAGCGCGCCGTGACCTGGACGGTCGGGGGGACGATGTTGGGATATTGCGAGACCGGCAGATTGTAGACGGCGACGGCGCCGATCACGACCATCACGATGGCGATGACATTCGCCAGAACCGGCCGCTCGATGAAGAATTTGGACATCATGGCCGGGAGTCTCCGGCGCCAGCCCCGGAACGCTCCAGCGTCTTCGGTATGGGATCGACTTTCATTCCAGGATTGGCGCGCCAAAGATCGGTGATCACGACGCGATCGGTCGGTTTGAGCCCCGAAAGGACGACCCGCAGCTCTCCCTCGCGTTCGCCCAGCTCGACGTAGCGCTTCTCGAGAACGTCGTCAGGTCCGACCACGGTGAGATAGCGCCCGGTCTGATCCGTCTGCACGGCCCGATTGGGCACAAGCAGGGCGTTGGGGATGACTTTGCCGGCCGGAATGCGAATGCGGACGAAATAGCCCGGCAACAGGCGGCGATCCGGGTTTTTAAGCAGGCCGCGCACGAGTAGGGTGCCCGTCTTCGGGTCCAGCGCCGGCGCCACATATTGGATGAAGCCGTGGTAGGGATAGTCCTGTCCGGCCTCGAGCCCCACCTCGACCGGCGTGTCGTGCAGCTCGGCGAGGGTGAGCGTGCGATAGCCCAGCGTCTGCTTGACCCGCTGCACCTCCTGCTCGCTCAGATTGGCGACCGCATAGATGGGATCGAGCTGCAGGATCTCGGCCAGGGTCGTGGGATGGCCGACGCCGCCGACCGTATTGCCCGGATCGATCAGATGCTTGCCCATCTGGCCGTCGAAGGGCGCGCGAACTTCCGTGTAGCTCAGATTGAGCCTGGCGATCTCGACCTGCGCCCTTGCGGCGGCGAGTTCGGCGGCGGATTTCTGCGCCTGGTAGTTCCAGTTGTCGACGACGACCTGCGCCGCCGCGCCCCTGCGGCGCAAGTGCGTGTAGCGCTCGACCTCGATCTGCGCGTATTTCAGCGCCGCCGCCGTCGCCCGCACCTGCGCCTCGGCCTGCACGAGCTGCGATTTATATTGTTCCTGCTGGATGGTGAACAGCAGGTCGCCTTTCTTGACGATCTGTCCGTCCTGGAAATGGATTTTCGTCAGATAGCCCTCGACGCGCGCGATCAGGGCGACTGTATTCGTCGACGCCGCGTTGCCGGTGAGTTCGATATATTCCGTTACTTTCCGCTTTAGCGGCAGGGCGACAGGAATGGACGGGGGCGGTTTGCCCGGGTCGTTGAGCGCCTTTCGCGCCGCAGGCTCCTCAGCGCTTTTCTCCGGGGTCGGCGTCGAGGAATTTTGCTTGTCGCCCAGAAATTTTCCCAGCCACGACTCGGCGCGGCCTTGATCGCCGGGCAAGGGGAGGGTCGAAAGGAGAAAAGCCGCCGCCGCCGCCGCGCGTAACGCACGCCGCCGCGGGGCCGCAACCTTGAACACGAATAGGCCCTTCCGCATTTGTCACAAGCCCTGTTGTCGACGAGGGCGTGGCTCGCCGGTTACCATTCCGGTAGTCGAATATTCGAATTGACGTCCTGCGCCGAAGGCAAGCCCGGCGGCGTTTCGGGGTCGACAGGCTGTGCCGTAGTGGGAAGCAGATTCCCCCAATTGGTCCTCTCGCGCATCTGAATCGCAGTCGCGGCGGTGACGAAGGGCTTGCCGTCACGGATCTGCCATCCGCCGCCAAGCGCGCGATAGAGCGAAACGAGCCCGGTTCCGATGTTTCCCGTCGCGACGGCGAGATTGTTTTCCGCCTGAAGGAGATTCTGCTCAGCGGTCAGCACCGTCGTGAAGTCGCGGGTCCCCTGCTGATATTCCAGGGTCGCGATGTCGAGCGCGCCCTTGGCCTCAAAGGCGCTGCGCCGCAGATAGCCGGCCTCGGAAGCGGAAAGCGTGTAGGAGGCGATGCCGTTTTCGACTTCTTCCTGCGCCTTGAGGACTTTGTTCTGGTAATCCACCAGATACTGCTGCAAGGACGCGTCCTGCACGCGCACATTATTGGTGATCTGCCCGTAATTCAGCAGATTCCACTGGAAGGACGGCCCGATTGAAAAGGTGCGGCCGAGAGGATGCACCATCAGAGCGAGATTGTTCGTCCCGACGTTGCTCGCCCGCCCGCCAAGCAGACCGGTGATGCTGATCGCAGGAAAAAGCTCCGCCTGGGCGACGCCGATCTGCGCGCTTTGCGCCGCGGCGCGCAATTCCGCCGCGCGAATGTCCGGACGCCGCCGCAGAAGGTCGGCCGGAATGCCGACGACGACCGTCCTCGGCGCCGAGGGGATGCGCCCTGAGCCCCGCGCCAGCAAAAAACCGAGCGGCTCCGGCGCCATGCCGATCAAAACGCGCAAGGCGTTTTCCCCGCGTTTCAATTGCAGGGTCAGCCGGGGAATCGTCGCCTGCGTGGCGGCGAGCACGTTCTGCGCCTGGTGCACGTCGAGCATGCTCGTCGCGCCTCCCTCGTAACGGTCCCGCGCAACGCGCACCGCCTTGCGTTGGCGGATGACGTTGGCGCGCGCAATGGCGATCTGGCGTTCCAGCGTCCGGATGCCGATGTACGTGCTGGCGACGTCGGACAGCAGGGTCACCAGCACATCGTCGTAGGAAGCGATCGACTCAAGGTAAGCGGCGTCGGCGGACTCGATGCCGCGCCGGAATTTTCCCCAAAGATCGAGTTCCCAGGAGGACGCCACGAACCAGTTGTCAGCCCAGAAATTGCCGAGCGCCGTGGAATTGCCGCCCTGCGAGGCCGGCGTCGCGTTGCTGGCGCGATTGTAGGAGACGGCGCTCGAAGCGAATTGGCTCTGTGGATAAAATTCGCCAATCGCCAAACCCAGCGCGGCCCGCGCCTGCAGGACCTTCGTGCCAGCGCTCAGCAATGTGAGATTTTGTTGATAGGCCGTCTCGATCAGCTGATCGAGCACCGGATCGCGGAAGACCCGCCACCAGTTCCACGCATTTTCGCCATCCCGCTTCAGCGATTTGTTGCGCCATTCGAGCCAGCTCTCCGCGACCGGGGGCGCGGGAGTCGCAAAATCCGGTCCCACCATGCAGCCCGACGATCCGATGGCCATCGCCACAACCATGCCCAGCGTGACTCGCCGTCCGGCGCGCCGGTCGTCGCGACGTGAAACGCCATGGCGAATTTCCAATCCGCCACCGCGCCGCAACGCGCTTAGCGAAGGAAAGGGGCGACAGTCTGAGCGCTGGGTTCTACTGCAAAAGATCAAGCTAGAAGCCGCCGCAAAGATGGAATCGAGACCAAGGCTTTTAGCGCCTGGGCGCGCGAAAGGCTATCGGAGGGGTGGGTCCGACGAGCTAAAGGCGTTCCTAATTCTCAAGGCGCCAAAGGAATGTTTCGGCTGAGGCGGCAATTCTTCGTAGACGCGCAAGGGGTTATCTACCGGAAAGCACATTGCGGACATGTCGGGACGCCTCGTGCGCGAGGAATGCAGGCGCGGTTCGAAGATGACGCCGCGCGAACTCGCTTCGAACATATTCGACATTCCAACAGCCAGAGGCAATATCATATGGCGGCATAATTGATCATATCGCTTCAAAAGCTTCTCAAATATGCAGCAACGCGACATGCGCTGCGCCTGTTAATCCATTTCGGCGAGCACGAGTTCGTTCAGACGTTCGTCATGCTCAAAGAGCGCAACGCCCGAAACCCCGTTTGGCGGCGTTTGCCATTTGTTCGACAACAAGGCGCTGTCGGCCGCCGTTCGTCCAGCTTCCCAGTGACGCTGCATCGACACTCTCGAGAATTCGCAGTCCTTCGCGGCGCCTTCAAAAGCCGCGCCGGCATATACGAGACGCACGATCGCGAAAATGCGTTCCTCGCCATGTGACAGCAATTCGGCGACTTTCGGCGTCGATGCGATCTCAGCGGGCATAGCGTCCCGCAACAGAAAAAGGGCGCGCCGCAATTGGTGAACTTCCTTGAAATGCGCGACGCTCGTGCGCGTGCGGCTCGAATAGATGATGTCCTTGCGCCTTTCCAGAACGTCGTTGATCGTTTTCGGCTCCTTCCCTTTGGGGTTGAAAAGGTCGACTTCGAAGATCAATGACTTTCCGCGAGGGGCGGCGTCAAGAACATAGGAGAGCGGCGTATTCGAAACGATGCCGCCATCCCAGTAATAGTCGGAACCGATTTGGATCGGCGGGAATCCCGGCGGCAGGGCGCCGCTCGCCATGACGTGATCGGGGCCGATGCGCGTCTCGCGATTGTCGAAACAAGCCACCTGCCCGGTCTTAACATTCACGGAGCGAAGGCTGAGTCGCACGGAACCGGCATTGATGATGTCGAAATCGACGTGCTCTTCGAGCAGCTTGCGCAACGGCGACGTGTCGTAGAAGCTGGTGTCGCCGGGGCCCACAAGCTCATCGAAGGGAAACTCGGCGCGCGGCAAGAAGAATCCAGGAACCCCAAAGGTGAAGCAGCGTAGGGAGCTGAGCGACGAATAAAGGCTTTGCCCGCTCGCGCCCAAGAATGCCGACGCCGCCGGCGGAAAATCGGCCGTCACGCTATTCCAAAATGAACGCAGCTTGTCTACGCGACTCTCGGGCGGATTGCCGGCGATGATCGACGCATTGATCGCGCCAATCGAAACGCCGACGATCCACTCGAATTCAATCCCCGCGCGCGAGAGACTTTCTAAAGCCCCCGCTTGATATGCGCCCAAGGATCCTCCTCCCTGGAGAACCAGAATCGTTTCGTCATATTCCTTATCGCGACCAAGCTGATTTTTCATCGTTCAACGTCCGGGTTGCGAATTGAGGCCCGCTTTTGTCGCTCTTGAACATGGCGCTCGGCATGTGATTATCGAGTTTCGAGAAATCATCGCTCGCCATGAGAGCTGGAGCGATCAGACATATGACGCGTCATTCAGCGCGGCTCCTTCAGGCGAGATAATCGAAGACGACCTTGCCAAGGCCGAGGGTGAGATCGGCGACGATGTGCGTGGCGCCAAGGATTTCGCGCACCGGCAGATCGGCGACGGGAGCCAGCGCATGCGGATGAAGATCGAGCGACACGGGCCCCGTATAAGCGCTTTTCAACACGACGTCCTCGAGACGATAATCAACGAGCTCCAGAATGCGCGGCGCGCCGTCCACATGCGGAATAATTTTCAGGAGATAGTTCGGCGACGCCAACGCCTTGAGAATTTCGTCGTGATCCAGTTGCTTGTGCTTGTAGCCCATCACGCCGGTCGCCACGCGCACGGGCCCGTAGTCGAGCGAGCCGATTAACGCGTCGCGGACCACTTGAAGTTTCGGCTCCGCGAATTTTTTCGGAAATCCCCAGAGCTCGCGGCCGCCGTATATCGGCGGCCCATCGTCCAAGAACATCGCGTGGGTATATTGGCCTTTGACGCCGTTGAAGCGTACTGGAATGACCTGTCCCGACTCGCAATAATCGCCAAAACCCGTCGAGTCGGGCATGCTGATGAATTCGAATTTGACGATCGGCTCGTCGATTTCCAGCGGCTCCGGCACCACGCGCTGCAACGCCTCGCGATCCGTGCGATAGGTGATGATCAAAAATTCGCGATTGAAGAAACGATAGGGCCCCGGCGGAAAGGCGGGGCTCGTGAGCGGCATGGCGAATGCGGTCTTGCGCACCTCGTCGATCTTCATGATGGGATTCCCTCGTCAAATTTCGTCATCCAATCGAAGACGGCAAGCGAACCTGGGCTGGATGTCATTTGCAAGACATATACTTTGAATCTAACTCGCGCACGAGCCCGCACTGCTCGGGCGCTTACTTTGCGGGCGCTTACTTTGCGGGCGTTCACTTGGCAGGCGTTCCCTTGGCAGGCGTTCCCTTGGCTCGATGTGGCCGGCATTGACCCGTAGCACGCTTGAGGTCACGAACATTCGTCTCCTTGTTTCCGGAGTCGACGCGCGCCGGCGAGTTTCGCTCGGCGAACACATGGCCCGCGTATTGCGTCGTCTGCCGAACCCAATGCTTCGTCATTGATCTTTGCCTCGTACCCGGCAACTCGGCGGCCTGGAATATGAGGCAATAGGGAGTCTCGCCTTGATTGTCGCGCGGCAGAAACCTATCCTGCGCAAAACTGCATTGCAGTTGGGACGCTGGTCTCCTTGGCTTCGACGACTGGCGCGCCTTCGCGTCGCGCCATTCTCCTGTATCGACTGGGAACAGACCGTTTAATTGAGAAAGATCGTTGACATGCAGCCGAGCCCTGCAGCGCGGCGCGCTTTCGCGGCGCCCTTGAGGAGCGTCAAGCTCCTTCCGCCGACGGCCGCAATGTTTTTGCTGGCGGGCTGCTCTGGCGGGGTGCTCGATCCGAGGGGCCAGATCGCCGCCGAGGAAAGCAAGATTCTCCTCAATTCGGTCGGGACCATGCTGATCATCGTCTTGCCGACCATTTTGGCGACCCTCGTTTTCGCTTGGTGGTTCCGCGCATCCAACCATCGGGCGCGCTATCTTCCCGACTGGGCCTTCTCCGGGCGGCTGGAGCTCGTCAACTGGGGCTATCCGCTGCTTATCATTCTCTTTCTCGGCGGATTGATCTGGGTCGGCTCGCACCGGCTCGACCCCGTTCGGCCAATCGCCGCCGCCGGCAAGCAGCTCGAGGTGCAAGTCGTCTCGCTCGATTGGAAATGGCTGTTCATCTATCCGGAGCAAGCTGTCGCGAGCGTCAACGAACTCGTGATGCCGGCCGAAGCGCCCGTTCACTTCTCGCTCACCTCCGCCACGGTGATGAACTCGTTTTTCGTGCCGCAGCTCGGGAGCATGATCGCCGTCATGCCTCGAATGATGACGCAGCTGCATTTGAAGGCGGATCGCGCTGGCGATCTGTGGGGCCTCTCGACGCAGTTCAGCGGCGATGGCTTCGCCGGGATGCATTTCGACGTGCGGGTGCGGTCGAAAGACGATTTCGAGCGCTGGGTCGCGGACGCGCGCAAGAGCGCGTGCGCGCTCGATCACGCCAGCTACGCCGAACTTTCGCGCGAGAGCGAGAATGTGCGCCCCTTTGTCTACCGCTCGGTCGCTCCGACGCTGTTCGACGACATCATGACGGGAAAATTGGCGCCGTCGAACGCGACGGGCAAGCAGGAAGCAGCCGCGGCCCCATGCCTGGAGGCGACGCCATGAATCTCTTCGGCAATCTGTCCTGGGATGCGATCCCGTGGCATTCGCCGCTGCCGTTGATTGCAGGCGCCGTGGTCATCGCCATTTGCCTCGCCATCGCGGCATGGGTCGTGCTCGCCGGCCATCTGCCCTATCTGTGGCGCGAGTGGATCACCAGCGTCGATCACAAGCGCATCGGTGTCATGTATATTCTGCTCGGCCTCGTCATGATGCTGCGCGGCTTCGCCGACGCGATTCTGATGCGCTCGCAGCAAGCCTATGCTTACCGCGCGCCGGGGTATCTGCCGCCCGAGCATTTCGATCAGATTTTCAGTTCGCACGGAACCATCATGATTTTCTTCGGCGCGATGCCGCTGATGATCGGCCTGATGAATTTCGTCATTCCGTTGCAGCTCGGCATGCGCGACGTCGCCTTTCCGACATGGAACTCGACGGGCCTCTGGCTGACCGCCGCAGGCGCTCTGTTGGTCAATATCTCTCTCGTCGTCGGCGTGTTCTCGCGCGCCGGCTGGCTTCCCTATCCGCCGCTCTCCGAGCTGCAGTTCTCGCCCGACGTCGGCGTCGACTATTATTTATGGGCGCTGCTCATCTCCGGCGTCGGCACGCTCGTGACCGGAATCAATTTCGTCACCACCATTCTCAAGATGCGCGCCCCCGGCATGGGCTATCTGCGGATGTCCATGTATTGCTGGACGGCCCTTGCATCAAACATGCTGATCGTCGCCGCCTTCCCGATACTGACGGCGACGCTCGCCATGCTCGCCCTCGACCGCTATCTCGGTTTCCATTTCTTCACCGCTACGGGCGGCGGCAATATGATGATGTTCGTCAATCTGATCTGGGCCTGGGGGCATCCGGAGGTCTACATCCTCGTCTTGCCCGCCTTCGGCATTTTTTCGGAAATCATCTCGACATTTTCCGGCAAGCCGCTGTTTGGCTATCGGTCGATGGTCATCGCGACGCTCGGCATCTGCATCATTTCCTTTCTGGTGTGGCTGCATCATTTCTTCACCATGGGAGCGGGCGGAACCGTCAATGCGGCTTTTGGCATCGCCACCAGCGTCATCGCGGTCGTAACCGGCGTCAAAGTCTTCAATTGGCTGTTCACCATGTATGGCGGCCGCATTCGCTACAAGACGCCGATGCTGTGGGCGCTCGGCTTTCTCGTGACCTTCGTGATCGGCGGCATGACGGGCGTTCTGCTCGCGGTTCCTCCCGCGGATTTTCTTCTGCACAACAGCCTCTTCCTCGTCGCCCATTTCCACAACACCATCATCGGCGGCGTGGTGTTTGGCGCCTTCGCGGGCATCGCTTTCTGGTTCCCGAAAGCCTTCGGCTTTCGCCTGCAGGAGGGCTGGGGCGTGGCCACATTCTGGTTCACGCTCGCCGCCTTCTATGCCGTCTTCATTCCCCTCTACATGGTCGGCCTGCTCGGCATGCCGCGACGCATGCAGCACTATGACATGGAGATGTGGCGCCCCTTTATGCTGGCGGCGATGGTCGGCATTGTCCTCTTCGGCGTCGCCTTGATCTGCCAGGTGATCCAGCTCGTGGTCAGCATCCGTCAGCGCGAACGCCTCCGGGACGAGACCGGCGATCCCTGGCACGGTCGCTCGCTGGAATGGGCGACGCCGTCGCCGCCGCCCAAATTCAACTTCGCCGTACAGCCTACTGTCTATGGCGAGGACCCCTATTGGGAGATCAAGCGGCGGGCGATCGCCAGCCAGCAGAACGACGAGCGCTATGAAGCGATCAAGATGCCGAGAAACAATGCGACCGGAGTCGTCACCGGCTTTTTCGCGACCGTCACCGGCTTCGCGATGGTGTGGCGAATCTGGTGGCTCGTGGGCCTCGGCCTCATCGCCGCCTATGGTGTGTTCGTCTGGTATGCATGGCGGGACGTCACCGAGGAGGAAATTCCGGCGGACGAAGCCGAGCGCATCGATCGCGCCCACCGCAAGAGTCGCGCGGCGTGGCTGGCGCGGCGGTCCGAGCCGAGCGAGGCGTCATGACGACGATCGAGACCCAGACAACCGCGCTTGGCCGGCCGGCCGATCCTTACAGGCTCGGCCGCGCTGACGCCACCGCGACCGGCCATGACGAGGGCGGACCGGCCTCGGAGCGCGTCATCATCGCTTTCGGCTTCTGGATTTTCCTGCTCAGCGACATCGTCATGTTCTCTGCTTTCTTCGCAGCGCATGCGGTGTTGCAGACAGCGACCGACAATGGGCCTTCCGGCCGGGACCTGTTCGATCCAACGATGGTCGCCATCGAGACCGCCTGTCTGCTCGCTTCGAGCTTCACCTGCGGCCTTTCCGCCGTCGCGACGGATGCGCGCAACCACATCTGGACGCAGGCGGCGCTGCTCGCGACCGGCTTGCTGGGACTGGCCTTCCTGTCTCTCGAAGCGCACGAATTCTACGGCATGATCACGAGCGGCGCCGGACCGGACCGTAGCGCCTTTCTTTCTTCCTTTTTCGCGCTGGTCGGTTTGCATGGCGTGCATGTCAGCGTCGGCCTGCTCTGGCTTGGCACGATGATGGCGCAGCTCCTGGTCAAGGGCTTCGAACCGGTCCTCTCCAGACTGATCTGCTTCAATCTCTATTGGCACGTGCTCGACATCATCTGGATCGCGATCTTCACCGTGGTCTATCTGATCGGAGAAGGGCGATGAGCGAAGTCGAAGGACGAAACGCCAACGATGTCGCTCCTGGATTTGTGGATGCCCCTTATCGCAGTCCGCGCGAGGGCCTCCTCACCTATGCGATCGGTTTTGCGCTCGCCGCCGCGCTCACCGTGGGATCCTTCTTTGTCGTTCGGACCGATCTGATCTGGGGACCGGGCATCGTCATGGCGCTCGTCGCCTTGGCGATCGCGCAGATCGGCGTGCATCTGGTGTTCTTTCTCCATCTCACTTCCGCGCCGGATAACACCAATAATGCGCTGGCGCTCGCATTCGGCGTGCTCATCGTCACGCTGGTCGTTGGCGGCTCCTTGTGGATCATGTCCCATCTCGACCACAACATGACGCCAGGACGCATGGCGGCGCAGACGCATGTCGAGAGCTTCGCGGCCGAAGGCGCCGTGCAGGCGACCGGAGTCGTCGCTCCCCGGGAGCCGGAGCAGGTCGACGCGCGGATTGCGGGCGTCGTCGCCTCCGTCGGATGCGAAACGGGAATGCACGTCGAGGCCGGCCGGCTCTGCGCCGAGATCGATCCGCAGCCCTATCGGGCCGCCGTGGATCGGAAGGCGAATGAATTGCAGGCGGCGAAGGCCCGGCTCGCCCGAGATAGTGAAAAGCTCGGCGCCGCGCGCGCCGCTCTTGAGCGCCAAGCGGGCGGACGGCGGCGCGGCGCCGTCGCGCGGCTGCGTCGTTCGGTCGAACGTCAAGAAAAGCGCGTCGATGGCGCCAAAACCGAAGTCGAACGCGCGCAGGCCGCGCTCGCCGCCGCCGAGGCGGAGCTTGCCGAAACGCGCATCGTCTCGCCGATCGAAGGAACGATCCGTTCGCGCAACGTCGAACTTGGGCATGAGGTTTCGGCGAAGGCAAAGGCGCCGCTGTTCGTTGTCGTCCCCGATACGGCGCGTATCGCCGCCATGATCGGTTCCGCGCAGATCGGGCGGATATCGGTCGGGGACAGGGCCATTCTGTCCCTCGACGCGCTGCCCGGCCAGGAGTTTTACGGGGCTGTCACGAAGATAGAGCCGCCGCGAGACGGCGCGGAGGCGATCGTCGACATTGTCGCGCAAGATCCACGTCACGTGCTCGAACCGGGAATGGCGACGAGCCTGCGCATCTCCCCACGATCGCGCGAGTCCGACGCGCCGCAATGAGCCGCCGGCGTTGGTCTTGATGTCTGGCGGACCTCTCTTGTATCGCTCCGTTCGAGCATAGTGACCGCCGTGCGCGCGGATGGGAGGGACGACATGAACGAGACCGGCGAGCTTGCGGCGCTCGTCCTGCAGGGGGGCGGCGCGCTGGGTTCATATCAAGCGGGCGCCTATGATGCGCTGTTCGCCGCCGGCCAGCGGATCGACTGGGTGGCCGGCATTTCGATCGGCGCGATCAATGGCGCGATCATTTGCGGCAATCCGCCGGAGCGTCGCGTGGAGCAACTGACGAAGTTCTGGCGCCAGACATCCCGCTTGATCACGACGACGCCCTTGAATGGCGACGCGAAGGTCCTCGGCCTCTTCGACGAGACCAGCGCCGCGATCACCGCGGCTTTCGGCGCGCCGGGCTTGTTTCGTCCGCGCGTGCCGCCGCCGCTTCCAGGCTTCGCTCATCCGCCAGAGAGATTGAGCCTCTACGACACGAAACCCTTGCGCGAGACCCTGCTCTCGCTCGTCGATTTCGATCTGCTCAACTCCGGCGCGACCCGCTACAGCATCGGGGCGGTCAATGTGCAGACCGGCAATTTCCGTTATTTCGACACCGAGCATGACCGGATCGGCCCCGAGCATGTGATGGCCAGCGCCGCTTTGCCGCCGGGCTTTCCGATGATCGAGATCGAGGGCGACTTTTATTGGGACGGGGGCATCGTGTCGAACACGCCGCTGCAATATGTTCTCGATTACGAGCGGCCGCCGCGCGACATGCTGGTGTTCCAGCTCGATCTCTTCAGCGCGCGGGGCGAACTGCCGCAGACGCTGCTCGGGCTCGCCGAACGCGAGAAGGAGATTCGCTACTCCTCGCGCACGCGTATGAACACCGATTTGTTGTGCCGCCTGCACAATCTGAGCGCCGTGATCTCGCGCCTCGGGGTCAAAGCGCCAAAAGAGCTGCGCGACGACCCGGACTGGCGCATTCTGACCGAAATCGCGCATGAAAACACGACCACGATCGTGCATCTCATTCAGCGCGCCGGGGTTGGGGAAGGCCTCTCGAAGGATTACGAATTCTCTCGCTTCACCATGGAGCGCCACTGGGAGAATGGAAAGCTGGACGTGCAGGAGACGCTGAATCACCCAAGCTGGCTCGACCGCCCGCGCACGCCAGGAGAAGTCGTCACTCTGGATTTAACTCGGAACGACGACGCGCATCGCTGAGAGTCGTGCGGATGCCGGAGGCATCTGATCCCTTTTACGTGCTGAGTTCATCCGCGCGAGAGGAGTTGGTCAATGAACAAGGCGACAAAAATCGGCCTTGGCGTCACCGTCGCCGGCGGCCTCCTGGTCGCAGGGGCGATCTTCGCGAATTGGGACTCCTTCGTTCCGTTCGCGGCGATGGGAATCAATTACTGGCGCTACCTCGACGCGCCCAAAGGCGAGCTGACGGTCGAGACCGCGCCGGGCTTCGAGAGCGCGAATGCGGCGCCGCCCGCCGCCCGTCCAGCGCCGCCGGATGACGGCCTTTGGCCGAGCTATAACAAGACGCTGACCTCGGACCGCTTCTCTTCCCTGAACGAGATCGACCGCGAGAACGTGGGCCGGCTCAAGGTGCTTTGCACCTATGACACGGGGCAATACACGGGCTTCAATTCTGGCCTCCTGCTGGTCGACGGCGCGCTGCTCTTCGCCACCGAATACGACACATTTTCCATCGACCCGACGACCTGCGGCGAAAACTGGCGCAGGCATGAGAGCTATGCGCCGGCGACGCCGCAAGGGGTGAACCGCGGCGTCGCTTATCTCGACGGGCGCGTGTTTCGCGGCACGCAGGACGGCCGCGTGCTCGCCTATGATTTCAAGACCGGCGAACGCCTGTGGGAGACGGCCATCGCCGACCCCAAGAAGAGCGAGAGCGCGCCCGCGGCGCCGATCGCCTGGAACGGTCTGGTCTTCATCGGCAATGCCGGCGGCGATTTCAAAGGCGTAAAGGGCCGCATGTATGCGCTCGACGCGAAGACCGGGCGGATCGTCTGGGAATTCTATCTGGTTCCCAAGCAGCCCGGGGATCCGACCCGCGGACCAGAGGGCGTCTCGCCGCTGGATACGTCCAGCTGGAATCAGGCGCCCGGCGCGCCGATCTCGGGCGGCGCAACCTGGACCTCCTACACGCTCGATCCCCAAACCGGGCTGCTCTATGTTCCGGGCGGCAATCCGGCGCCCGATTTCGCGGCCGCGCTGCGCGGCGGCGACAATCTCTACTCGGATTCAGTGGTCGTGCTCGACGCGAAGACCGGCGCCTATCGCACGCATTTCAAGCTCGCGCCCAAGGACTGGCACGACTGGGACGTCTCCGCCGCGCCGGCGCTCGTCACCACAGCATCGGGCAAGCGCATGATGCTCGTCGCGCCCAAGGACGGGCACCTCTACGGCTTCGATCTCGACACGAAGGAGCGGCTCTATCGTGTCCCGGTGACGAAGATCGAGAACGCCGACGTCCGCTTCTCCCCGGACAAGAGCGTGCATTTTTGCCCCGGTTCTGTCGGCGGCGCCGAATGGAACGGACCGGCCTTCGACCCGCAGAACAATCTCGTCATGATCGGCGAGGTGCAATGGTGCACGACCGTCCGCATCGAGCCTGAGAAGGAGATCGAGAGCGCCGCCAAATTCACGCCCTGGTCCGGGGAGGATTCCATCAATCCCTTCAATATGTGGGGGCGCGCCGATCCGGTGTTCCACTGGGCGGGCTGGCTCTATGCCGTCGACGCGGACAGCGGCCAATGGCGCTGGCGCGCCAAGACCAACTATCCCGTGCAGAGCGGCGTGGCGCCGACGGCGGGCGGCGTCGTCTTCTTCGGCGACATGGGCGGCAATTTCTATGCGCTCGATGCGGACACGGGCCGCAAGCTCTGGGGCGAGAAGATCGGCGGCGCCGTCGGCGGCGGCGTCATCACCTTCGCCACCCCAAAGGGTCAGCGCGTCGCCGCCGCGACCGGCCTTACGGAAGTCCTGTGGCCGACCGAGATCACGACAGCCAAGGTTTCGATCCTGGGCCTCGACCAGAATTGAAACGCTGCCAATGCCGCACGCTGACGCCGGCGGCGATCCTCGCGCTGCTGCGCCAACAAGAGAAGCCGCCTTCGCATGCACCGGGAAAGACATCGCGTCCAGCGTATCGGTTGGATGAGGGCCGCCGTGCTCGGCGCCAATGACGGCATTGTCTCGACCGCGAGCCTGATCGTCGGCGTCGCCGCCGCGGCTTCGATTCGCGAGGACGTGTTGGTGGCGGGCGTCGCCGGCTTGGCGGCCGGCGCCATGTCGATGGCTGCGGGCGAATATGTCTCGGTGAGCTCCCAATCCGACACGGAAAAGGCCGATATTGCGCGCGAACGCAAGGAATTGAGCGAGCAAGTCGAATTCGAAAGGGAGGAGCTGGCCCAGATCTACGTTGAGCGCGGCGTCGAACTGGATCTGGCGCGGCAAGTCGCCCGGCAGTTGATGCATAAGGACGCCCTGACCGCTCATGCGCGCGATGAATTGGGCATTTCGGAGATCACGACCGCAAGACCGCTGCAGGCGGCGTTGACGTCGGCCGTCACTTTCGCCTCGGGAGCCGCCCTGCCGCTCGTCGCGGCGTTGATTGCGCCGCGGGAGGCGATCGTCCCCGCCGTCTCAGCCGCATCTTTGGGATTCCTCGCGCTTCTGGGCGCAATCGGCGCCAGAGCCGGCGGCGCGCCCGTCTTGCGCGCGACAGTCCGGGTGACCTTCTGGGGCGCATTGGCTTTGGCGCTGACGGCCGGCGTGGGCAAACTCTTCGGCATGGCTGTTTGAAGCGTCGGAAGAGGCGCGGATGGAGCTGTCTCTGCGGCGCGCCGGAGGGGCTTGGCAATGGAGCAACAACAGATGATTCGCTTCGCGTTGGCAGCGATCCTTGGCTTTTCGTGCGCCGCGGCGGGCTCCTTTGCGCAGGAGCGCGCGCCTCCCGATGTCGTCACCGAGATCGCCAGGGCGACGCGCAACGCCGCCGGGCAGACCATCGTGCTGCCGCAAGGGCCGTTGGAGGTGGTGGCGTCGATCTACGATCTGGCGCCGGACGCCAGACTGCCGCAGCACAAGCATCCGTTTCAGCGGTATGCCTATGTTCTTGAAGGCGAACTGCTGGTCCAGCAGGCTGATTCCACGTCGAGGGTGTACCACCCCGGCGAGTTCATCATCGAAAGCGTCGACCGCTGGCATTTCGGGGCGACCGTCGGCGGCGTTCCAGCCAAATTGCTGGTCATCGATCAATTGCCGCCGGGCGGCGAGGTCACGGTCACGCGTCCGGCGGCGCATTAAGGCCACGCCCGCCAAAACTCTGGCGTCGATCGATGTCTCCGGGCTCGCCCACGCGAGCGCGGCGCCGGGCGCTTCCCTGGCGGCGGCAGTCGCGATAATGGATGCCGGTCCGAAGGGAGAACGGCCTCGCCGTAGTCAGGAGATTGACCATGATCATCAGCCGCAAGATCTTCGCAGTTGTCGCGCTGGGCGCGCTTGCGCTGGCGACGGCGGCGCGCGCCGGCGATCGAGAGGTTCTGAAATATTGCATGGAAGACGTGCAGCGCCTGTGCGCCGGGGTCCAGCCGGGCGGCGGCAGAATCATGAAATGTCTCAAGGCCAATAAGGAAGGCATGAGCGTTGGATGCGCTCAAGGCTTGATGAAGCTCAAGGGCGGCAAATAATCCAACGCCCCGCCTGGCGTCGGCGGGGCGTCCTCTTGCCGCTACGGCCGCGCCTCAAGGATCATGTTGAACGGCGTGGCCGCCGCCTTGCGGAAGTGTGAGAAGCCGCCTTCGCGCACGACTTCCTCGATGCGTTTTGCGCCGGCCTGGGCGCCCAGCGCGAGCCCGACGTCCTGATTGAGCGACGTCGGCACGCAGATGTGGGTGGAGCCCGCATAATAGACTCGCCCGACAGGATTCAGGTTCTCCGAAAGACTGTCGCCTGCCGCCGGCTCGATCAGCATCAGCGTTCCGTCATCCGCCATGCCGTTACGGATATGGGCGACGGCGCCGACGGGATCGCCCATGTCGTGGAGCGAATCGAACATCGTCACGAGATCATAGCCGGCGCCGGCGAAATCTTGCGCGCGCGCGACTTCGAAGCGCACATTCTTGCGGCCGTTCGCCTTCTCCCGCGCATGGACGACCGAGCCCTCGTGGTAGTCGATCCCGACGAATTGCGAATTGGGGAACGCGTCAGCCATGAGCAGAGTCGACACGCCATGGCCGCAGCCGACGTCGGCGACTTTCGCGCCGCGCGCGAGCTTATCCGTCACCCCGTTGAGGGCGGGCAGCCATTCGGCCACGAGATGGGTTCGGTAACCCGGCCGGAAAAAGCGCTCCACGCCGCAGAACAGGCAGTTGCAGTGATCGCCCCAATGCAGCCCCCTTCCGCTCTTGAAGGCCTCGGCGAGTTTGGGTTCGTCGTGAAAGATCGCCGACAGTAGCCCGAAGCCGCCGACCATGAAGGCTGGGCTGTCCTCAACCGCAAACACGGCGGACTGTTCGGGCGACATCGAAAACTTGCCGGAGTCGGCATCATAGTCGACGAAGCCGGAGGCGGCTTGCGCGGAAAGCCATTCGCGCACATAGCGCTCATGCGTGCCGGTCTTTTCGGCGAGCTCGGCGGATGTTGCGGCGCCCTGCGACAACGCGCGAAACAGGCCAAGCTTGTCTCCCAGAATCACCAGGGCCGCGTTGGAGGCCGCCCCAAGTTCATTGACGACTGTCCCGAGCAGCGAGTCGAGCTTGTTCATGTCCAGAGTCATCGCTCACCTCTCATTGTGAATGGAGCGCCAGCAAGCGTCTTCGGACGCGGCGTCTGGCGCCGACATCAAGCGCGCCGGCGCGGCGGCGATACTATAGGGACAAATATCCAGCCCAAGCGAAATCCCCGACGATCACGCCGGCTTTTTTGAGAGCGCGAATCGAAGGGCGGCGCTCAGCGAAATTTGATCGTCAGATCCGTGCCGTCATTTCCGGTCTCGCCGCTGACCGGCTGGTCGGAAATGATCAGCGACGCGCCGGTCCACAGCCGCTCCGCGATCCGGTCGCGAACCTCCTGGGGAATGTCGACGCGCTCCAGCGCCTCCGACGGACTCTCGCCCGCCGGACTCCACCGCCACGAGACGTCAGCCTTAGACTCGGCCGACGCCACATTCTTTCTGCGCTCGCGCTGCGCCTCGCCGCTCACCGGCATCGACAGGACCGACCATTTGAGGGAACGGCCGTCATCGCTTGCCGCCGTCGCAATATAAAGATGTGAGCCGAGCGGCGCGTCCGGATCGCGGATTTCGATCGGCGCGTCGAAAAGGGCCGAGAGACCTTGGCGCACATAGATTCGCCGGTCCTTCTTGCTGATGAGCACCGAGACCGGGGCCACGCGTCGCTGGGCGTCTCTTACGGCGGTCGCGGCGACGTCGGCCGTATTTTTCGCGTCGTCCAAGCGTCGGTCGGCGTCCGCAAGCTCCTCGTCCTTGGCGGCTGAAGCGGTTCTCGCCTGTTCAAGATTCGCCGTCGCGTCGGCAAGGGCGGCGTCGGCGTTCGTCTTCGCCAATGACGCCGCGTCCTGTGCAAGCAGCGCTTTCCCATAGGCCCTTGTCAGGCGGTCGGCTTTGGCTTTGGCCGGCGCATCGCCCAGCAAGGCGCCGCGTTCCGCGGTTTCGGCCGCCTCCTTTTGGCTGGCGGCGGCGATTGCAGCGCGGTCGTATGAGGCGGCGGCCGCATCCGCTTTCTCCTGCGCCGCCGCTTGGAGGCGTTCCGCGGCCCGGAGCTGCGTCGCGGCGCGCGCAGCCTCTTGCCGCTTCGATCCTACTTCGGCGGACAAAGCCTTGACGGCCTTGCCCGCGGCGGCCGCTTCCGCCGCGGCTTTGGCTTTGAGTCGCTGAGCATATTGGTGCGGGTTCAAGCTCGGCCGTTCGACCGGACTCGGCGGCGTGTCGATCTTGGACTCGGGCATCTTTGCTTGAGTCGCCTCGGCTTTGGTCTTGGGTTGCTCCGCAGGCGGATCGGCGGCGAGCGTGGGCGCGTCATCGAGCGCCGGGAGCTGCGGGTCCACAGGCGACGGCTGGGCTTTGTCGGGCGTGGCCGCATCGACGGGAGCCGCATCGGCGGCGACGATCCTGGACGCCTCCGACGGCTGCGGATCGAGGGCGGGCGCCGCCGCCGCGTCGAGGCCAGGGGGCGGGACGTCCTCATCAGGGGAGGCGGCAATTTCGGCCTCGGCGACAGCCCCGGATTGCTCCGCAGGTTGCAGATCAGCGGCGTGCGTGGACTCGACATCGGGGACCGACGGCCGCGGGACGGCGGCGGGCGCGGCCTTTTCGGCGCCGGCCGCTTCTGCGCCGGCGACAGCCTGAGGCGGCTCCGTCCGGCGTTGAGGAGGGATCGAGGGATGATCGGCGTTGAGGGGCCGCTGACGGGAATCAGCCGGCGGCTCTCCCGTATCGGATTCGGCGCGCATTTTAGGCGCGGGCAGCAGCGGATGCTCGAATTCCGTTGGGATGACGTCCTGCCCTGAGATCACGACGCGCTCGCCGATCCTCGTCATTCCCCATAGCTTCGACGCGAATGCGGCGGGAAGCCGGATGCAGCCGTGCGACGCCGGATGTCCGGGAACGACGCCAAGATGCATGGCGATGCCGGACCAGGTGATTCGCTGCATGAACGGCATCGGCGCGCCGGAATAGATATTCGAGCGGTGGAATCGCTCGCGGCCGATGATCGTGAAAATGCCTTTGGGCGTGGAATGTCCGGGGACGCCCGTGGAGATCGCCGAACGGGCGACGAGGCCGTGATGGTTGTAGATGGAAATTCGCTGATCGGCGATTGACGCGACGGCGAAGAGCGGCCGATCGAGATGGGCGGTCTCGGGCTTGGCTTCGCGCGCGGCCGACGCGCCGCTCTTTTTTCTCGCCGGGCGGGAGATCTTTTTTCGCGCGGCGGGGCGTTGCGGTTGGGCCGCGCGGCCGTACTCTGGCGGCGGCGCGGCGCGAACCGGTCTGTCGCTTTCCCAGAAATAAAAACCCTCCGCCACGGCGGAGGTCCGCGCAGAACCGAGCGTCGCGGCGGCGCCGGCCGCCACAACCACCGTCGATAAAAGCCTGGCGCGAAAGAGCGTCCGCAAGCGCATGAGCCCGCTCCAAACTGCGGTTGAGCGCCCTTAGTGCTAAGGCGCATTTCTTATTTAATCGATAATGAATGGCTAATGCGAGGCCGGACTGTCGCAATATCAGCCAAGATCAAGACGGCAAGCCAAAGCGCTGCGCGCCATCCGCCATTGGGAACGCTGATTTAATTCATATTCTCGTGGTCTCGGCGAGAAACTTCTCAATCGCCGCGAAGGCGGCGTCGGTCGCCTTCAAGACGCCAGGGAAGAAGTAAAAGCCGTGCGGCATGGCGTCGCCGACGAAATGCGCGACCTCCACGCCCGCCGCCGTCAATTTTTCGGCAAAGGCGCGGTTGTCGTCCACAAGCGGATCGGCTGTTCCGCTGATCAGCAAAGTTCGCGGATAGCCGTTCAAATCGGCGAGCGCCGGACTCGCCCAGGGATGGCGCCACTGCTCGCCCTTCGTCAGATAAGCGCCCCGCGCAAATCCCATGAAGGCCGCGTCGATCACGACGCCCGTCGGCGCCAGCCGCTCATAGGACGCAAATTTTTCGAAGTGAAAATCCGTGAGCGGGCAGAGCAGCACGGCGGCGCGGATGGACAGGCCTTCTTCGCGCCCTCTGATCGGGGCGGCGGCGGCGAGATTGCCTCCGGCGGAATCTCCGCTCACGAATATGCGCGATGCATCGCCGCCGATGTCCGCGCCTTTGTCGCGCATCCAGCGCAAAACCGCCATGCAGTCGTCGAGGCCGGCGGGAAAGGGCCATTCGGGCGACCAGCGATAATTGACGCCGACGACCACAATGTTGTTTTCGGCGGCGATGCGGCTGGTGACATAGGTCGTGTCCTCCGACCGTCCGACGACGAAACCGCCGCCGTGCGCGTATAGCATCAGCGGTTTCGGTCCGTCGCCGGGCGGCGCGAAACATTCGCAGCGGATCGGACCGGCGTCGGAAGGAACGGCGATGGTTGAAACCGAGACCTGCGGATAGAGCTGCGCGGCGCTCGGCGGCAGCTCCGCGGGGTCGATCGCCAGGCCCTCGCCCCTGTAGCAGGCGCGCACGGGCGCCATCATCATGTCGCGCATCGCGACGGGCGTGCGAAGTTTTTCCAGCAACCGATAAAAAGGCGCGGCCGGATCGTTTCCGTCGATGCTGACGAGTCCCGGCCCGTCGGCGCGCGCGTCGACGAAATCGGACGGCGTTTGGCGCCGGTTCGCGTCTCCCATAAGGCTGCTCCGAAACTTTGGGCCCTTGCAAGAGATTAACCGATCCGCGAGAAATCGTCGAAGGCGCGGGAAAGCCGATCAGATCCCCGATGCGCGACGTTTCCAAGACGAGTCGGGCGAGACGCAAACGGCCCTCCCAAATTGACAGGACGCGGCCGCGAGAACAATATCGTCGCCTACCGTCTGCGGGGGCGAGTTCCATGAGTGACAATGACGACGGGGTCGACCGTCGGCTTTCGCGCCGAGCTCTATTGCTCGGCGCTTTCACGCTTCCCTTTGTCGTTGTGGATCCCGAGCCGGCGTCCGCGCAACTGGGTCTGATCGGCGCAATGCTGGGCGGCTTTCGCTTCCGATATCGCGGGCGGCGCCATTACGGCGGCTATCATCATCATTATCGCGCGCGGCCCCACCACGCGCGTCGTCGCGGACGCGCGCATACAGCAAACCGTCGCCGTCATGGAGGCGGTGGTCGAGGCGGCGGCGGAGGTGGCGGCGGGGGCGGTTCCGGCGGCGGCGGACAGTTCAGCAAAGGCGGCCTTTAGCGCCGGCCGCGTCGCCGTTTGATTCGCTGCAATGCTTCGGCGGCGTCGGGAACCTCCTGCAGGCTCGCCTTGTAGTAGAGTTCAGCCGCTTTGCCGCGATTGACGCCCAGGCCGGCCAGGCCCTTCTCATAGGCTTCGCCGAGCCAAAATTGCGCTCTGCCATTGTTTTGGGCTTCCGCCAGCTGAAACCAGCGCACGGCTTCGTTGGGGTCTTGCCGGCCGTCGGGCGTCAGGCCGTCCTTGTACATTATGCCAAGCGACGCTTGCGCGTCCGCGTAGCCCTGCATGGCTGACTTCCTGAACCAGTTGAAGGCTTCGGAGAAATTCTGGTGACCGGGCGCCTTCGCGTATAAGGTCGCCAGATGATACTGCGCCTCCTTGTCCCCGGACTCCGCCAGTTTTTGCGCCATCGGGAAGGCGATGTCCCATCGGCTGCGGTCCTTCATCGCCGCGCGCAAATCGTAGATTGAAGCGGCCGACTTTGACGCGGCGGGCTGGCGCCAATTGCAGCCCAAGGGATCGTTGGGCGTCGCGAATTGGGAATTGCAGTCGCCGCGCCGTGGGGTCGGCGTATCGATGACTTTGCTGATTGCGCGCTGACCGTCGTCGTCCCGATCGATTCCGGCCTGGCGTTCCTGCCTTGCCGGGGACGACGACGGCTCGGTCAGCGCGAGAAACGCCAGCGTCGCCAGGCCCGCGGCGGCGACGCCAAGCGATGCGCCTTGAGCCGCCGGATGCAGCCGTTTGAAGCGGCGCACGATCGTCGCGCTGCGGCTTCTCGCAAGAGCGACAAGCTTCGTCGACAGGCGCTCGGGCGTCGGCACGTCGCGCTCGGCCGTCGAATCCTGGACAAGATGTCCGGCGTTTCGAATGACGCTCGCCGCGTCGATGCGCATCGCTGTCGCGCCGAGCGCGTCGCTGAAGGCGCGCATATTCGGAAACCGCTGCTCCGGACGCTTGGACAGCGCCGTCATGATCGCCGATTCAATTTCCGGCGTGACGCCGGAAATGCGCGGCACGAGCGGCGGCGGTTCGGCATGGATCTGCGCTTGAGTGAGGTCATATTCGGTCGCGCCGGAAAATGGCGGCGCGCCGGCGAGCATTTCATAGAGCACCACGGCCAAGGAATAGAGATCGCTCCGCTCGTCGCCTTCGCCGCCGCGGCATTGCTCCGGCGACATGTACAGCGGCGTGCCGACCGCCGTGCCGGCGCGTGTCAGACGCACGCTGCCGCTCACGCGCGCAATGCCGAAATCCATGATCTTGATACGCCCATCGTCGGCGACCATCAGGTTGGATGGCTTAATGTCGCGATGGATGACGCCCCTTTGATGCGCATAGGCGAGTCCATCCGCCGCCTGCGCGACGACCGCGAGACTTTCCTTGACGCCGAGAGGCTTGCCGCGCTCCCTCAATATTTCGTCGAGCGGCCGGCCGTGCACGAGCTCCATGACCATGTAGAGGTCATCGCCGTCGAGCACCGGCGAGTAGAGCGTGGTGATGTTCGGGTGATTGAGTTTCGCGAGGCTCGTCGCTTCGGCGCGGAATCGGCCGACGAAATCAGAATCCTGAGTGAGCTCGGCGCGCAAGGATTTGATCGCCACTTCGCGCTCGAGAAAGGTGTCCACCGCCGCGTGCACCTTGCCCATCGCGCCTGTGCCGAGCAGATTGACGATGCGATAGTGTCCGATCATCTGTGGGTCGGTCATGGCTCAACCCTTTATGATGGCGTCGATCTTCGCCGTCCGCCCGCCCACCGGCGTGTCGGCGATCTTGATCCGCTTCGTCGCCGCTTGGTCGGCGGCTTGATTCGCGCCGTCCGTTTCGACAACGAAGACTCCCACGGAGATATTGTCGTGTCCGCCGCCGTCACGGGCGGCTTCGATCAGCAGCCGGCAGGCTTCGGCCGGCGGATGTTTGGAGACCGCCTCGGCGATCCTGGCGTCGGAGACGAGATTCGTTAGGCCGTCAGAACACAAGACCGCGATGTCGTCCTTTTGCAGCGGCAGGCCTTCCGTCCAGATCGTCGGCTCGACGTCGAGACGGGTGCCGAGCGCCTGCAGAATGACATTGCTTCCGGCGCCTTTGCCTGCGTCCTCGGGCGACATGACGCCATCGCGCACCAATTGCGCGTGCAGCGTCTGGTCGTCCGACAGTTGGGTAAGACGTCCCCCGCGCAGGAGATAGGCGCGGCTGTCGCCGACATGCGCGAGCCACAGAAGATTGTCCCGCACGCCGAGCGCCGTGCAGGTCGTTCCCATGCCGGCGCACTCTGGATGTTTGGCGGCGTAGTCGAATATCGCGCGATTGGCGGCGTCAAAAGCGGCCCGCAGCGCTTCCGACGGAGCATGGTCGAGCGAATAATAGACGCGCCGCACCACTTCGAGCGCGAGCGCGCTCGCCACCTCGCCAGCGGCGTGGCCGCCCATGCCGTCGGCGACGAGCGCGAGCGCGCCCTGGTCGCGCGCCTGCGCGGGGCTGGCGCTGGCGATGAAGGCGACGGAATCTTCGTTGAGCTGCCTGACGCATCCGACATCCGTGCGGATGGCGCCTGCGAATCGCAACGGAGCGGTCGATGGCCGGTTCGCCGTCATGGGGAGACGGACCTTCTCCTATTCGCGCTGCGCTTGCGTGAGCTCGGCGCCATATTTGATCGGGACCGCCATCGTCGCTTTGGTGTCGCCGACATTACGGCTGTAAGTGAACAGGCCGATGACCTTGCCGGAGGAATTGAACACCGGACCGCCGCTGTTGCCAGATCCGGACTGGACCACGCTGAGCTGGTAAACGTCGCCCATGTCGCTCGCGAAGGTGCCGCCTTCCGTCGATTTCACGCCGCTCGCGGTTTTCGACACAATGCCTTCCGTGACGGTCGCCTCGGTGATCTTTTCCAGTTGGCTGCGAATGCGGCCGCGCTCTTCCGTTTGCCGCAGCACGAAATTTTCCACTGAAATCGCCGGATAGCCGAGCACGGTGACGTTCTCGCCGATCTCGACAGGCGCATCGGGAGCCATCTCCACTTTGCTCAGAGTCTGCGGCGAGTCGATTTTGACGAGCGCCGTGTCCGCGTCCGGCGATGTCCTGACCAGACTGGCGTTGACGCCGAGGCGGCTCCCGTGAAACTTGACCTCGAGAACTTCGTTGCGGCCGACGAAGGACGCCTTGTTGTTGGATTTCGGGTCCGGCGTATTGCCGGCGAGCGCCGTCGTGGGGTCGTCCGTCTTGAAGATGTAGCCGCCCGATTCCGGAACCCAGTGGTACACGTCGGCGTAGGCCGAATCATAGAGGTCGATGATCTTCGGCTCCCTGATTTTGGCCCTGCGCTTTTTCCCCGACTTGACGACGACGTAATCGTAAAGAATGCCCTCCCTGCCGCCTTCGGCGCCATAGCCGACCTGCCAGCCGGCGGCGACATGCTTATTCGTGAGAATGTAGCCCTGCTCGCTGATGACGAAGCCGCTGCCGGAGCCGCCGCCGCCGACCATGAGATTGGTGATTTGATCGTCTTCCAGCGTCAGCCAGCGCACGATGCCGAGATTGTTCGGCAGCTGAACATAGGCGGGATACCGCCGCCCCTTGTAATCGACGGTCTTGTGCTGGATCGGCCGTCCGGTCTGCTTATCATACAAGCGCCACATCATGCCGATTTGAACGGTCGCCTTCGCGAACTTGTCGTAAATCTCGCGCGGCTTCATGCCGATCTTGCGGTTGACGTCGTCTGGAATGCGCGACAGCCTTTCATCCGTCTCGCTTTGTGCGAGCTTGTCTTCCGCGTCTCTTCGCTCGAATTCGCGATGCTGGGCCCAGTAGAGCGCCGCGCCGCCCAGCACGAAGAAGGCGACCACTGCGGCGATCGCGCCGGTGACGGCGCGCGTGGCCTTGCCGCGTTCTTCCCCGATGAGCCGCTGCACGGTTTCATGGCCGACGCCGGACTTTTTCGCCGCCGCGCCGTCAGTCCTGGCTCCTTCCGCCGCGCCGGCGCCGGTCGCGGCGGCGTTCACCGCTGTCGACGCCGCCACTTCCGCGGTCTTGATGACCCGGGTCGCCGCCGTGTCGTTGACGCCGATCACCTGGGTTCTGGCGGCGAAATTCGCCGGCCGCGGCTGCACGTCGAAGGTGAACTTCGGACCCTTGGCCCCAAGTTCGATCGTGTCCTCGGGAAGAAGCTCAACCTCGCCGGCGACACGCTCGCCATTGAGAAAGGTGCCATTGCTGCTGCCGGCGTCCGAAAGCTTGAAGGAAACGTCGTCGCCTTCGCCGGTTATGCGGATGACCGCATGTTTGCGGCTGACGACGCTGTCGCCGACCGGATCGAAAGCGATCTTCGACGCCGGATCGCGGCCGATCGTGAATTCGCGTGCGTCGCCGACAGGCAGTTGTTCGATCTGATTGGCTTTTGAGCCCGACAAATGTCGTATGATAATGCGCTCGATTGGAGTCGTCATTTCAGCCCCCTGCGCCAAAAAGCGCACTCGTCTTTCGCTCATCGCAAATGAGCGAACTTCCCCAAGATCGAGGATAGCCCCGACTTTCCTTGGCTTGCAAGGCTGCTCGGCCCTAGCTGCGGAAGACGCGCCCGCGCGGTTCTTGGACGCGGCGATGATCGCCGCAGACGTTGGCTGAGCGCCGCGCCAATTCTTCAAAGATATCTTGATCGTAGTCGCCTGCCTTCTCGACCTGCGCAGGCGTGCGCCTGTTTTTTAATCGCGCTTTTTCGACGGAGGCTTGGAAATATTTTAAGCCGCGCGCGGGCGCCGTGGTCCCGTTGACAGGTTCAGCGCCGTTTCGGCGTGACATGTCGCAAATCATTCACGGGTTCGCTGCGCGTGGAAATTCAGGAAAGGGGGAGGGCGCCGCGAGCGGAATCGTCTAATCTGCTCGCGGTCGCCTGATGCGCGGGGTTCCTGGGTCGGCGGACGGCCGCCGCCGACGGGGAGACGCTAGATCGCCTGCATCGCTTCGGGCTTGCCGCGCGCGCGTTTCGCCATCAGCCGGTTGAGCGCCGAGACATAGGCGCGCGCCGAAGCGACGAGCGTGTCGGGATCGGCGCCGCGGCCGGTCACCGACTTGCCGTTCTCGGAAAGACGGACGGACACTTCCGCCTGCGCGTCGGTGCCTTCCGTCACCGCATGGACCTGGAAGAGCTCCAGCGTCGCCTCATGCGGCGCGAGCGCCTTGATGGCGTTGAAGATCGCGTCGACGGGGCCGTTGCCGGTCGCCTGATGCGTCAGCTTCTGTCCATCCACGTCGAGCGTCAGCGCCGCCGACTGCGGCCCATGCGTGCCGGCCATCACCATCAGCGCCTCGACTTTGATGTGGTCATGGGCGTTGACGATCTCGTCATCGACAAGCGCGACCAGATCTTCGTCGTAGACGAATTTCTTGCGATCGGCCAAATCCTTGAAGCGGTTGAACGCCTCGAGCAGCGCGTTCTCGCCGAGATCATAGCCCAGCTCCTTCAGCTTCTCGCGGAAGGCGTGGCGGCCCGAATGCTTGCCCATGACCAGCGAGGTCTTGGAGACGCCGACGCTTTCGGGCGTCATGATCTCATAGGTGTGCGCATTCTTGAGCATGCCGTCCTGATGGATGCCGCTCTCATGCGCGAAAGCGTTCCGTCCGACGATCGCCTTGTTGTATTGCACCGGAAAAGACGTCACCGCCGACACGAGCTTCGAGGCGCGCGTCAACAGCTTGGCGTCGATATCGGTGAAGAAGGGCAGCGCGTCGCCGCGCGTCTTCATCGACATCACGATCTCTTCGAGCGCGGCGTTGCCCGCGCGTTCGCCGATGCCGTTGATCGTGCATTCCACCTGCCGCGCGCCGCCGCGCACGCCAGCGAGCGAATTGGCGACGGCCAGTCCCAGATCGTCATGACAGTGGACGGAGAAGATCGCCTTGTCGGAATTGGGCACGCGCTCGCGCACCGTGCGGAACAGCTGCTCATATTCCGCCGGGGTGATGTAGCCGACGGTGTCGGGAATGTTGATGGTGGTCGCCCCGGCGTTGATCGCCGCCTCGACGCAGCGGCAGAGAAAATCGAGCTCCGTGCGGGTGCCGTCCTCGGCCGACCATTCGACGTCGGCGACGTGATTGCGCGCGCGCGTCACCGAGGCGGAGACCATCTCCAGCACGCGCGCCGGCTCCATCTGGAGCTTGTATTTCATATGCACGGGCGATGTGGAGATGAAGGTGTGAATGCGCGGACGCTTCGCCTCCCGCAGCGCTTCGGCGCAGCGGTCGATGTCCTTCTCCGAGGCGCGCGCCAGTCCGGCGACGGCGGCGTTCTTGACCCGCCGCGCCACTTCGCTGACGCTCTCGAAATCGCCGGGACTGGCGATCGGGAAGCCGGCCTCGATGATGTCGACGCCCAGATGGTCGAGGAGGTCGGCGACCTCGAGCTTCTCTTCCAGGGTCATGGAGGCGCCGGGCGATTGCTCGCCGTCGCGCAGGGTGGTGTCGAAAATCAGGACGCGCGCGTCATTATCGGTGACGGCGCCGGGGTGTGACGTCTTGCTCATCGGTTTTGAAATCCTGCTTTGCCGCGCCCGCTGCGGGGCTCTTGTCGTCTGACTGCATGACATGTCCCCTGAAGGCCTGGGCGCGAGCCCGTCGGGCGTTCAGGGGCGGCTAAGCAGCAGCAGGCCAAAAAGCGGCAAGGAACGCGGCCGAGCGAATCCGTGCGCGCGCGTCGGCGTCGCATCATCATTCGCGATGGCGGTTGCGTGGGGCAACGATCTCGTCCCGTTCGTGCGGCGCTTGGCCGCAATCAAAGTGAGAATAGCGCAACAGCGCCCTGCGCCGCAAGCCGCGTCGCCAGCTTTTCTCTCGCGGCGCGGGCGGCGCCTCGGACGCGGCAGCTTGTTGGCGCGCAATAATTTTGCGCTCATGACGCTTATGGCACTTGCCGAGACGAATGGATGAGACCTAACATCCCGGGCATGGTCAAGACCGCATTCTCCATTCGCCATGCGCGTCCGGGAGACGCCGAGCAGATCACGCGCGTTCATGACGCCTCGTGGCGCTATGCCTATCGCGGCGTCATCCCCGGCGCGGAGCTGGAGCGGATGATCGCCCGCCGCGGCCCCAACTGGTGGCATTCGGCGATCGTGCGCGGCACCGGTCTTCTCGTCCTCGACTTCGACGACGACATCGTCGGCTACTCGACCTATGGGCGCAACCGCGTGCCGTCGATGCCCTATTCCGGCGAGATTTTCGAAATCTATCTGGCGCCGGAGCAGCAGGGGCTGGGCTTGGGGCGACGGTTGTTCAACGCCACCCGGCGCGAACTTGCCGAGCATGGCTATCTCTCCACCATCGTCTGGGCGCTCGCGGACAATGAGAAGGCGCTCGCCTTCTATCGCAGCCTCGGCGGACAGACCGTCCGCCGCGCCGAGGAGCGATTCGGCGCGGACATGCTCACCCGCGTCGCCTTCGGTTTCGTTTCGGCGCCGGTGCGGTAAGCAGATTTGCTGACATAGACACGAAACAATTGCGGGATCGGCATGACGCGCAACGCCCGACCCTCCGCAGGGTTTGTAGGCGTTGCAGTTTCCCTCGACGCAATCGAACGGTTCGCCGGCGCATTGGCCTCGCCGCGCGATTTTTCTCATTGGAGCTCTTGAATGCGTCTCGACGCCATTCCGATCGGCGCCAACCCGCCGCACGAAGTCAATGTCATCGTCGAGGTGCCGCTCGGCGGCGAGCCGATCAAATATGAGCTCGACAAAGCCTCCGGCACGCTGTTCGTCGATCGCTTCCTCTATACGGCGATGCGCTATCCCGGCAATTACGGCTTCATTCCGCATACGCTGTCCGACGATGGCGACCCCTGCGACGTGCTCGTCGCCAATACGCGTCCGGTGGCGCCGGGCGCGGTGATCGCGGTGCGGCCGATCGGCGTGCTACGCATGACCGACGAAGCTGGCGGCGACGAAAAGATCGTCGGGGTGCCGTCGGCGCGGCTCACGCAGCGCTATGTCGACGTCGAGAATTATACCGACCTTCAGGAAATGACCTGGCGGCGGATCGAGCACTTCTTTCTGCACTACAAGGATCTCGAGCCCGGCAAATGGGCCAAGGTCGCGGGCTGGGGCGACGCCGCCGAAGCCCGCGCGCTCATCGCCCAGGCGATCGAGCGCGCGGGCGCGGCGAAATAGCGCTTAAGCGAGCGGCGGCGTGCGCGACACGACGCCCTTCTTGAAACAGGCCGGCCGGTCCTTCCAGGCGACGATCCCATTTTCCGTCGCGGCGAAGCTTTGCGCCGAGTCGATCACTTCGTCGATATGGAGGCCGGCGGCGAGATCGCCGATCACATAGGTCCATTTTCCCGCGCCGGCGAAGGCGACGGTCGCCGGCCGCTTGCAGACCGCGAGACATTCGACCGGTTCGACGCCGATGTCGATCTGTCGCTGCGCGAGACGTTCGCGCAGCGCGTCCAGAAACGCCGCGCCCGGACGGCTGTCCGCATCGTCGCCGCTGCGGCAGCAGGTGCAGACCAAAATCGTCACGTCCGGCTTCGACATATCTCTCTCCTGTCTCTCTCGCGCCTTGTCGATCAAGGGCGCTTCAAAGACAAGAGCGGCGGTCTCGACGTTTACGGAGTGAAGGCGCAGCGCGCGCCGCCGCCGGCCTTTTCCGCGACTTCATCGGCGTCGACGACGCAGTCGAGCGCCGCGATCGAGGCGTGCGAAGAGCCTGCCGCGCCTTCCGCCACGACGCCATTCTCGATCAAGGTCGCGTAGAGTTCATTCGCCTTGCGGCTGCTCAATTCGATCTTCTTCGCGCCGAAGGTCAGTTCGCAGGCGCGCGACGTGATGTCGACATTGCCGGCGCGGCAGTCGATTGCGTCAGCCTTGACCGCGATGCGCAGATTCTTGGCGTGCGGCGTGTCGGCGCGGCCGTTGAGATAGGCGGCGAGAAGTTTCTTGTAGGGGGGAGGCGTTTGAGGCGAAAACTCGCCGACGATCGCCGAAAGCGCCAGCGCATTCGAACCGTTGCTCGCGCCGGCGTGAGCGGCGGCGGGCGCCAGGGCGGATAAGAAGAGCCAGCGAACCATTTTGGAAGCGATCATGGCGATCTCCGGAAAATGCATCTGCGCAATGACGATACGCCGCTCCGGCAAGGCTGCGGCGGCGTGGCGGCCAGCCGGCGGCGGCCAACCTTAATGGCGATTTGCGCGTGCGGGAATGCGCGATTCGAGAATTAGGCGCGCGGCCCAAACGTCTAGGCGGCGTCGTGCCGGTTCTCAATCTTGCCGGGCGCGAAAGCGGCGCGGGGCGCGCGGCCCAGCCTGTCGCACTGATCCGCGAGGCGCGAGACGCTTTCGACATGCACGTTGCGCGTCTCCGTGCGCACGCCGACGGCGCGCAATTTGGCGAAGGCGCGCGACAGCGTCTCCTGCTTCACGCCGAGACGCGCGGCGATCAGCCGCTTGTCATAGGGCAAGCGGAAGCGGCAGCGCTCCTCGCCGGGCGGGCAGAGGGAAAGTATGAAATGGGCGAGGCGCTGATCGGCGCTCTGACTCTTAAGCGATTCAATCTCGCCGACGAGACGGAAGATGCTGTCCTTGGAGTTTTGCATCACGGCGGCGCAGAGCGACGGCGACTCCTTGAGCAGCTTGGCGAAGCGCGCGGCAGGAAGCTTGAGCACGCGCGTGGCGCCCACCGCTTCGGCGGACAGCGCGTGGATTTCATTTGCGTCCGTCGGCGCATCGCCGATCATTTCGCCGCCGGCCCGAATGCCGACAAGGGTTTGGCGTCCCGAAGACGAGCGGCGCAGCAGCTTGACGTAGCCGCTCAGCACGAAGGCGAGGTCTGCTACCGCGCTCCCTTGAGCAAAGAGCGGATCGCCGTCTTGGAGCGACTCGATGCGGGCGTCCGCCGACAGGCGCGACACTGTCGCTTCGTCGACGCCGACGAAGAGCGCAGCGCAGCGCAGCTCGCCCGGGCCGGCCGGCTGGGGCGCGCCACGCCCGCGCCGCTTGCGAGAGACGCGGTCATAGCTTTGAGCGGCGGGGCCGGGTTCGCCTGTCAAGCTCGCGCCTCCTTCCGAAAACGCAACGAAGCGCACGCGTCATTTAAGATGACGCGACGCATGAAGCGGAGGCGCCGCCGCTCCCTCCTGCGTATAATTTCGATAAATGCCGCCGACAGTTAGGCTATCGCGAACATTCCGACCGCGAAAGGCGACGAATGCGGGACAAACCGTCGCACGGCTCAGCGTCTGCCGCCGCCGCGCTCCAGCAGAAACACCGCCTGTTCGCCCAGGAGATTCCAAACCCACCAAGGAGCGTTGAGACGGATCGGCGCGCCGGCGCGATCGAGCGCCGCGCCGTGCGCGATGTGCGCGTCGAGTTCGTCGACGAGTTCGACGAAATCGCGAATGGTGCAAAGATGAATGTTCGGCGTGTCGTGCCAATGCGCGGCAAGATGGCCGGTCACCGGCATTCGGCCGGTAAAGGCGAGCTGCGCGCGCACCCGCCAATAGCCGAAATTCGGAAAGGAGACGATGGCGCGCCGGCCGATGCGCAGCATATTGGCGAGCGCCGCGCGCGGGCGCCGGGTCGCCTGCAGCGTCTGAGATAAAATGACGTAATCGAACCCGTCGTCCGGGTAATCGGAGAGGTCGGTATCGGCGTCGCCCTGAATGACGGAAAGCCCCTTCGCCACGCATTCGTTGACGCCGTGCTGCGACAGCTCGACCCCGCGGCCGTCGACGCCCTTCTCTTGCGCCAGGAGCTGCAGCAGGGCGCCGTCGCCGCAGCCGACGTCCAGAACGCGCGCCCCGGGCGCGACCATCTGAGCGATGACGGCGAGATCGAGACGCGGGTGATCGTGGGGCTGTGCGGGCCGTTCGGGCGCGTCGGCCGCAGGCGGGAAGCTCATCGGACGCTTCCGTCGGGCAAGAGGCCGCGCGCCGCCGCGGCCGATTCAAGAAATCCGCGCGTCGTCGCAATAAACATCGGCTCATGCAGCAGGAAGGCGTCATGGCCCTTGTCGGAGTCGATTTCGACGAAGGACACCGAGGCGCCGCCGGCGTTCAGGGCGTGAACGATGGCGCGCGAGTCCGACGTCGGATAGAGCCAGTCCGAGGTGAAGGAGACGACGCAAAAGCGCGTCTTCGTATCCTTGAAGGCCATGGCCAATGAGCCGCCATAATCGGCGGCGAGATCGAAATAGTCGCAGGCGCGGGTGACGAAGAGATAGGAATTGGCGTCGAAACGCTCGACGAAGGCGAGGCCCTGGTGGCGCAGATAGCTCTCGACCTGAAAATCCGCGTCGAAGGAGAAGGTCGGCGCGCTGCGGTCCTGCAGCTTGCGGCCGAATTTGCGCTGCAGCGCCGCTTCCGACAGATAGGTGATGTGCGCCGACATCCGCGCCACCGCGAGGCCTTTTTCAGGCCGCACGCCTTGCTCCTGATAGCGCCCCAAACGCCAATCCGGATCGGCCATCACCGCCTGCCGGCCGACTTCGTGAAAGGCGATGTTTTGCGCCGTATGTTTGGCGGCGGTCGCGATCGGCATCGCCGAAAACACCCGCTGCGGATAGCTCGCCGCCCATTGCAGCACCTGCATGCCTCCCATCGAGCCGCCGGCGACGCAAAACAGCGTCTCAACGCCAAGGTGATCGAGGAGCATCGCCTGCGCGCGGACCATGTCGCGGATGGTGACGACCGGAAAGTCGACGCCATAGGGCTTGCCGGTGGCGGGATTGATCGAGGCCGGGCCGGTGGTGCCCATGCAGCCGCCGACGACGTTCGAGCAGATGAGAAAATAGCGGTTGGTGTCGAACGGCTTGCCGGGGCCGACCATCGCCTCCCACCAGCCGGGCTTGCCGGTGCCGGGATGAACGCCAGCGGCATATTGGTCGCCGGTGAGCGCATGGCAGAGCAAAATGGCGTTGCTGCGCGCGGCGTTGAGCTGGCCGTAGGTCTCGTAAGCGACGGCAAGCGGCGCGATGCGGCGCCCGCCGTCGGTCAAAAGCGGCCGGTCGGACTCAAAAACCACGGTTTTTGGCGCAGGACCTTCGCCGCAGGCCGGCCGCGCTTCGGACAAGATGGACAAGCGATCTTCCTGGCGTTCGATATGCCGAACAATTCGTTCGGCAACATCGATGGGGCCGGCCGAGGTGTCAAGCGCCGCGGGCCGCGCCCAGGGCTTCGAATCCAGATCAACGTGAGGTCATCTCGCCGCGTGGCCGCGCTTGTCGCGGCCGTCCAGGCGATGACGCGATCCAAATGTGACAACATGAGCCGAACACGGCAAGGTGACTGGGTTGCCGCTTCAGGCTCCAAACGCGCGCCAAGCGGCGATCTAAGCCAGGGATTGCAAGCACAGGCACGTAGCTTGTTGATTCTCGAGACGGTCTTGGATTCCGAAATCCTGTAAAAAAGCGGCCGTGTCTATTCGTCCGCTTGGTCCTGACGCATTATTCATTCAACGAGATCAAGTTCATCCCTATCGTTTGTCAGCATTCGCTGAATAACGTCGTCGATCGGCTTGGACGTTAACCTCTCGGGTCCCGAAAACGGATAATTCAAAACTATCGTCAGAAATAAGGTTGAGCCGATGATCGCGGCGAGCCCAGCGGTCATCAGGATCTGCGCGGTGACATATTTCGTCGCAAAGAATGCGGGGTAGGCCAGAGTAATTATCACGCCAAATAGCAAAACTCCCCAAATGACAGGCTTTACTTGGCCGCCAACATCAGACAACCTTTCCAGTCGATAGTCAGAGACTTGCTGCATGAGATTGATGGCATGCATGACGCTCGGAAGGAGCCCGAGGCGTTCAGGCGTGGTCTGCCCGATCGTACGGCTTAACCTGGCTTGGGCTTCTGCGACCGCCGGGCTGCCCCGAAAGCCAATTTCCATCAGCGGCCACTCCTTATCGCGCACCCCGATAGCGTAGGCGAAAAGGGCTTGCCGAATCTTTTGACCGGATTCATCGGGAAAGTTGAAAGAGACTCGGTGTAAGTTGAACATCCTTTCGGCTTCGGCGTGCACGGCTCGCCCGGTTCGTTCAAATTCACTCCAAACGTCGATCACGACAAAGGCTAGGAGCACGGCGTAGGCGACGCCGACGACTGCATATTTGAAACCGGCCACCTCTTGATTGGCCGCCAGGAGTTCGACGCCGCAGCGCCAACGCGCCATGAGCTGAAGGCCGACGCTGAAACAAATGCAACCTCCGACGACAAGCAGCGCGATTGTCCAAACCGGCAGCGCATTCAATATTTCTATCCCGCTCAAGGATGCCCCCTGTCCGCTTCTCGTCGCCGCGTCCCGCTTTCCCTTATTTGGTCAGCCCTGGCCCGTTCGCCCCTACACGTCTGGCTCAAATGGTTACGAATCAAATCGCCCAGCTTCAAGGCTTTTTACAAAGCGCAGGAGGGCGGTGATTGAATCGAAAATAAACCGCGCCTCGGCGTGGTAGAGAAGGTCGTTGTCATGCGCGAGCGAGTCGTTGTTGCGCACATGGTTGAACTTCTCGAAGATGCCAATGGCGCTCTTGATGATCTGGCGCGAAGCGTCGTGCAACGGATAAGTGGCCTCTAGCGCCTTAGCGTATTTCCCGACGCGGGAATGCAAGGGTTCCTGACGCTCCCACGCGACGCCATGCACGTCGAGAAGGTGGCCGAATTTCTTCATGCAGTAGGTGTGGAGCCGGTCGAGCACGGGAGCGGGCTTGTTGGCCGCAATGTCGCGCTGAATTGAAGCGATAAGCTCCTCAATGGTCTCATCGCGCACGAAGCAGTCGATGGCGTCGGTGCTAGGCGCGGAGGCCGCACCCTCGATCTTGGCGAGCAAGTCGAAAAAGCGCCGCTTGATCGCGTAGTGATTGGGGGTCTGGGAATAGAGGGTGATGCCCTCCCGGTGTTCCCAGAGGCGGCGCAGGACGCGGGCGACGGTGTATTCGTCTTCGGTCTCGACAAAGGCCCGCACATGCTTGGCCTTAGACCTGCCTTTGAAGTCGTATTTGTCGCAATAGATGGTGATGCCGAATTCGTCGTCGAAAAATTCAGCAAAAGTGCGGTCAGAGAAGTCCAGGACATAGCCGTCGCCCATGGCGAGGGCATCGTCGATGATGCGCATTTCTGAGTGCTTAAGAGCGACCATAAGAAATCGGGGCGTTTAGGTATCGAGCATGTCCCAATCGTCGCCAAGAACCCAGCGGAGGGCCGAAAGCTTCCCGTTGAGCATGCCCCATTCGAAGTCGTTACTATAATGGCTGCGCAGCTTCCTCTTGCCGTATCTCTTCTCAACCCTGCGCATGGCTTCGAGCATCCCTTTCTCAATCTCTGGGTCGATCGTCTCTGTGCCTTCTTTGAGATTTTCCTGAAGGACGACCTTGCGGTCATACCAAATCACGTCGCGAAACTCATTCTCGGCGGCGAGGATGGCCGTATCATTACGCCTCAATATCATGGGAAATAGCTCTCCCAAATTCTCGTCGTCGGGAATCCATTCGACCTTATCGCCGTCCTTCGTATAGCCGACCTTGTGGCCGTTCGGCCCCACTTCCCCCGGCGGCACAGGATCGGTCGTCAGAGCCTTCGACTGTAGGCGACCCGCGAACCGATCGCGGTATTGGTCGAACTGCTTCGGCGTGATGTCATTCTGTTTGTGCGCTACGATCAGTTCCGTGATTCTGATCGCCTCGTCGAGCTTGCGGAAGCGGCGCGCGGACTTTCTCCCTCCCAGCTGGCGCACTTTCCGTAGCAGATCGGTTGTAAGGGTTTGACGCAGCTGGTCAGGGCTTGAAAAGCCGCCGACGAGCGCCGTCTTGTAGGTCGCATCTTTGAAGACCTTAAGCTTCTTATGCTGCTTGAGGTCGATTTTGGCCGGATCCACTGGGCGGCTGGAGAAATAGAGCAGGGCGGGTTTGCCCGCCGCAGCGAACTGATCGATCTCCTCAACGGTCCCGGATTCAGCGACCCCGGTATTCGTGCCGAGCCTTGTCCAAAACAGCCCGACAACCATATCGGCGCTTTGGACAAGCTCCTCGTTAATCGCCTGTTGCGGCCTAACGCCGGTCCGGGGCGTAGCGTGGGTTTCCCACTTGACCGGCAACAGCACAACCGACTCGGCGAAGGCGTGCAGGGCGTTCCATTCGCCAATGGCCTGAGTTGCCGCGTCGCGTTCTTCGGCGAGGTCAGATGGAGAGGCGATAAGGACCCGGAGAATTGTTGCCTCAAACGACACAGCGCTCTTCCTGCGAATGGATGTCAAACTTCGGCATATGCCAATCGTGAAATCGTAATTCTGCTCGCATTGAACCGCCGCGCCAAGTCTGCCTGCGTCGCCTTGCCTTTGGCGAGGTCGCGCAAGGCTTCGGCGCGCTCAGGCGCTGTGAGCGCAGGGGGGCGCGCCCCATGTGAACGGCGCGCGCCTTGGCGCGCGCGCGGCCCTCGCCGGTGCGGGCGCGTATCAGGTCGCGCTCGAATTCGGCGATGCCGCCTAAGAAAGTTAGCAGCAAGCGCTCGCGCGCGGTCGTGGCGTCCGCCGATGCGTCGCCAAGAGACCGAAACCGCGCTTCGGTCTTGCCGATGGCGTCGAGCGTGTTTGGTCGAAACGCGCGGTCGTCGATCATCGGACGAAAAAGCCCCCATGTTCGGCGATCGCGGCGGCGTCGCGGGCGCTGTGCAAGACGCGGACGATAATAATCTCGGTTTCAGCGAGGGCGTAATAGATGGCGTAATTGCCTTGAAACACAACGCGAAGACCGCGCGCCAACTGTTCGCGCGAAACCCCCGAAGAAGGAAAGTCGAGCAACGCCGCGCATGTCGCTTTGATCTTATCGAGCAAGCGGGTTGCGGCGGATTCCGAAGTCGGCGGCGATGTAGGCCCAAATCTCGGCGAGGTCGGCTTCCGCCGTATCCGTCAAACGGAGGCGGGTCGGCCTGCTAATAGCTTCCTCCCTCGCGCGACGATGGCGTCGGCGTCGAAATCCTTTACGCGACCGGCGGCCACGTCGGCTAACCCCTTGTCGATGTCGGCCTTGAGCGCGGACAGTTCCTGAAGCTGCAAGGCGCGCTTCATTTTCCAGTCGCGGATCGCCTCTCGAACAACCTCGCTCGTCGAGGCGTAATTCCCCTCGGCGACGGCGGCCTTAACGACGGCGGCCATGTCCGCGGGGAGGGTGATGGTCAATCGTTCGATATCGGCCACGCTTGGCCCCCTTTCACATTGTTCATACTTTATCATATTTATGAAGCAAACGAAAACGGCAATGCGTCCGACGACGCGAAGGCATATCAGCGCCCGCCGCCCCTTCAATCGAAAAGCGTGGGCGGCGGTTCGCCCGGAGGCGGCGCGCTCATCGTCTCCACGGCGGCGGCGAGTTGCGCGAGGTCTTCCGCGCGCGAAAGCCGGTGGTCGCCGTCGGCGATGAAGGTCAGCGTGACGGGATCGGCGTTCAGATGTTCGACGATCGTCAGCGCATGGCGCCAGGGCACGGCGTCATCGCGCATGCCCTGCAGAATATGAACTCGGGCATGAGCGCAAATGAGGCCGCCGAGCAGCAGATGATCGCGCCCCTCTTCGATCAGCCTTCGCGTGACCGCCCCGTGATCCGGCTCCTTGGCGGGCAGAACGCCCTTTTCCATGAGTTCGCGGCGCGTCGCTTCGTCGAAGCCTTCCCACATCAGCGCCTCGGTGAAGTCCACCGCCGGCGCGAGCAGGATCAGCCCGGCGAGCCTTGCGCTTTCGCCTTTTTCCGCCAGCCGGCGCGCCAGCAGCAGCGCGATCCAGCCGCCCATCGAGCTGCCGAGGACGATCTGCGGCCCCTGCGTCGAGCGCTCGAAAACGGCGAGGCTTTGCTCCAGCCAATCGCCGATGGTCCCGTCCTCGAAACGCCCCGCCGAGCGTCCATGGCCGGAATAGTCGAAACGCACGAAAGCGCGCCCATGCGCGCGCGCCCATTCGTCGAGAAAGCTCGCCTTGGTTCCGTCCATATCGGAGGCGAAGCCGCCGAGCCAGACGAGGCCGGGCGCGTCCGCGACCGTCGTCGTCGCGGCGCGCCGCCGCCGGGCGATGCGCCAGGCCCCGCCGCGCGGATTGGGGATGTCGAGAAAGTCGAGGGCGTCCGGCAAGATGGGCTCAGGCTCGAAAGGCGTCGCCATTGAAAATAGGCGTTCTGCTCATAGTTGGTAAAGGATATGCCAACAGAATGCCGTCGCGGGCGATTCTGTCCGGGCGCGAATCCATTCAGCAATGTCGCACCAGCTCGCCACGATCGACGCCCCCGACCAGCCGCTGGCCGGAAGAACGATCCTGCAGATCGTGCCAGACCTCAAATCCGGCGGGGCGGAGCGCGCCACGGTGGACGTGGCCGAGGCGCTGAGCCGGGCCGGGGCGCGTTGCCTGGTGGCGTCGCGCGGCGGACGCATGGTCAGCGAGTTGCAGTCGAAAGGCGGCGTCTGGGCGCCGTTTCCGGCGGCGACCAAGAATCCCTTCGCGATGGCGCTCAACGCGGTGCAGCTTGCGCGACTGATTCGCGACGAGGGCGTCGACATCGTGCATGCGCGCTCGCGGGCGCCCGCATGGGTCGCCTATTATGCGACGCGCATGACCGGCGCGCGGCTCGTCACCACCTATCACAGCGCCTATGGCGGCGGCTCGCCGATCAAGCAGCGCTATAACGCCATCATGTCGGCGGGCGACGCGGTGATCGCCATTTCCGAATATGCCGCGCAGCGCATTCGCGAATTGCATCCGGACAGCGCGTCGCGTGTCGTCGTCATCCCGCGCGGCGCCGATTTGCGCGCCTTCTCGGCGAGCGCCGTGGATCGTCGCCGCGTCGAGCGTCTGCGGGCGCAATGGGGCGTCGCGCCGCATGATCGCGTGGCGTTGCTGCCGTCGCGGCTGTCGGCGCGCAAGGGCCATTCGGTGCTGATTGAGGCGACCAAGCGGCTGATCGCGGAAGGCTTTAGCGACCTGAAAGTGGTGTTCGTCGGCGACGCGCATAGCGAAGCCTTTCGCCGCGGCGTCGAAACCCAGATCGAACGCGCCGGGCTTGGCGACGTCGTTCGCAACGCCGGCTATTGCGAAGACATGCCCGCCGCCTATCTCGCCGCCGCCGTCATCGTCGCCCCGGCGACAGAGCCGGAAGCCTTCGGGCGGATCGCCGTCGAAGCGCAGGCGATGGGCGCGCCGGTGATCGTCTCGGACATCGGCGCCGCGCCGGAGATCGTCCAGGCCCCGCCGCAGACCCCGCGCCATCTTTCGACAGGATGGCGAACCCCGCCCGGGGATCCGGTCGCATTGGCGAACGCGATCGCCGAGGCGCTGAGCCTGAAGGCCTCGGCGCGCGACGATCTGGCGCTGCGGGCGCGCCGATACGTCCAGGAGCGCTTCTCGGTGGAGGAAATGCAGCGCGCCACGCTGCAGGTGTACGCACGCTTGCTCGGGCTTTAGCTTCAACCACGTTCGCCGGCTCTTGCGCGCCCAGCGCCAAAGAACGGCGGCCGCCGGCCAGAGCGTGCCGGCGTGCGGCGCGACTCTTGCTGTCTTTATCGCCCAACCGTCGCGCCGCCCGTTTATCCTCTGCTAAGGACCGGCGCGCGACAACGAGGCGGCATGACCAGCTCCTTCCATCTTGAATCCTATCGCGAGGCGCTCGTCTTTCTCGCCACGGCGGGAGTCGTCGTCCCGCTGTTCCATCGCATCAAGATTTCGCCGGTGCTCGGCTTTCTCTTCGCCGGCGCCGCGCTCGGGCCGTTCGGCCTCGGCCGCTGGGCGCGCGATCATGAATGGGCGCGCAATTTCACCATCACCAATGGCGAGGGGGTCTCCAATCTCGCCGAATTCGGCCTGGTGTTCCTGCTGTTCATGATCGGGCTGGAGCTCTCCTGGGAGCGTCTGGCGCGCATGCGCCGCTTGGTCTTCGGCCTGGGGCTGGCGCAGGTCGTGGTCTGCGCCAGCGTGCTTGCGGCTTTGGGCTATTATTATTTTCGCGTCGAGCTTGGACCCTCGATCCTGATGGGCCTGGCGCTCGCCATGTCGTCGACGGCCGTGGTCATTCCGGTGCTCGCCGAGGCGCGGCGGCTCAACAAGACCTCCGGTCGGGTGGCGTTTTCGGTCTTGCTGCTGCAGGACCTCGCCGTGGCGCCGGCGCTGTTTCTCGTGTCCGCGCTTGCCGAAGCCAAGAACGGCGGCTTCACCGGCGAGGAGGCGGCCTGGGCGTTCGCGCGCGCCTTCGTCGCCATGGGCGCGCTGATCATCACCGGACGTCTGCTGCTGCGTCCGCTGTTTCGCATGGTCGCGGCCGTGCAATTGACCGAATTGTTCATGGCCGCCTGCCTTCTGGTGGTGATCGGCGAGGCGGCGCTTTCCGCGGCCGCGGGATTCTCGATGGGCCTTGGCGCCTTTATCGGCGGGCTGCTCCTCGCGGAGACCGAGTTTCGGCGCGAAGTCGAGGTGACGATCGAACCCTTCAAAGGCCTGTTGCTCGGGCTTTTCTTCGTTTCCGTCGGGGCCGGCCTCGACATGGGCGCCGTCGCCGCCGATCCTTTTCCGATCTTCCTTTACGCCTTCGGGCTGATCGCCATCAAAGGCGCGCTCATCTACGCGCTGGCGCGGCTGTTTGGGGTCGAATGGGGTCCGGCCGCGGAAGCGGCGATGCTGCTCGCGCCGGGCGGCGAATTCGCCTTCGCGCTGCTGACGTCGGCGATGGCCGTCGGCGTGCTGCCCGGCCACAATGGCGCCAACACGATGATCATCGTCACGATCACCATCTTCGCCATTCCCTTGCTCGGCCGCATCGGCGCCGCGCTGGTTCCGCCCGCGCCGGAGTCGGAGGACGAACAGCTTTACGCCGATCTCGCGCCCACGGCCGAAATCGCCGAGGACCGCGTCGTCATCGTCGGCTTCGGCAGAATCGGCGGGCTTGTCGGCGAAATGCTGAAGCGCCACGACATCCCCTTCGTCGCCGTCGAAAGCGTCGTGTCGCTGGTGACCGCGGCGCGCGAGGAGGGCGTCGAAATCTACTGGGGCAACGCGACGCGCCGCGAGTTCCTGATGCGTTGCGGCTTGGCGCAGGCGCGCGCGCTCGTGGTGACGATCGAAAATGTGCACGCGACCGGAGAGATCGTCCGTCTGGCGCATGACATTCGCAACGATCTGACGATCGTCGCGCGCGCCCGCGACGCCCGCCACGCCACCGAGCTTTACAAGCTGGGCGCCACCGACGCGATTCCCGAAACGGTCGAAGCAAGCCTGCAGCTCGCCGAAACCGTGCTCGTCGATATTGGCGTGCCGATGGGCTATGTGATCGCCTCGATCCACGAAAAACGCGACGAATTCCGTAAGCAGCTACAGCCGACCAATGAGGCGGCGCGCGTGCGGCAGGCGGAGCGCAACCGCAAGATCAGGCGCGAACATGCGCGCCAGCGCATCTCCGGACGCGCCGCGGAGGAAGGCGAGGAGGAGGGGTAGCGCCCTCCTACAGCCGCCACAGTCCAAGCGCGATGGTCGCCAGAGTCAGCGGCGCGCCGACCTTGAAATAGGTCCAGAAGCCTATGGTCACGCCAAGCCCGCGCGCGCGCTCGACGACGATGAGATTGGCGATCGAGCCGACAAGGGTGAAATTGCCGGCGAGCGTCGAGGCCATGGCGACGATCAGCCAGGCCCGCTTCGGGTCGCTCAATCCGCCAATAAACGGCTTGATCGCCAGCACTGCCGGCACATTGCTGACGATGTTGGACAGCACGGCGGAGACAAGCGCGAGCGTCGGCGCGTCATCGAGCCTGAGCCGCCCGACGTCGGCGATCTCTCCCGGCGTCAGCGCCGCCTTGTCGAAGGCGCCAACGACGATGAAGAGCCCCGCGAACATCAGCAGCAGCGGCCAGTCGATTTCGTCGTAAATCTTCTTGGAGCCGATGCGGCGCGTCAGCAGCAGCAGACCGCCGGCGACGATCGCCGCCTTTGCCGGCGGAACCCCGGCGAAGAAGAAGGCGATCATCGCCGCCGTGACCAGCAGCGCCTTGGAGGCGATCGCCGCATGATAGGGGCGCGGCGCGGCGACAACCGGCGGGAGTTTCTCGCGCGAGAAAAATTCGCCCGGAAAGGCGAGCGCCACGAAAAGGATCGTCAGCGCGACGCCGGCAAGGGCGATGGGCCAGAGCGCCTCTGCGAAGTCGCCGTAGGAAATGCCGGAGGCGCCGGCGATGATCATATTTTGCGGATTGCCGGTGATCGTCGCGACGCTGCCGACATTGGAGGCGAGCGGGATCGACAGCACATAGGGCGTCGGATCGCGTTTCAGCCGCCGCGCCAAATCGACGACCAGCGGAGGCATCACCAGGCAGATCGCGTCATTGACGAGAAAGGCGGAAAACAGCCCCGTCGTCGCGGCGACCGCCGCGAGCAGAACGATCGGACGCCGCGCAACATCCGCCAGCCGATCGGCGGCGAGCGGAAAAAACCCCGAAAGGCGCAGATTGGCGACGACGATCATCATGCCGAGCAACAGGGTGATGGCGTCGAAATCGATGGCCCGATAGGCGTCGTCGAGCGTCAGCGCGCCGACGCCCACCATCAGGCTCGCGCCGAGCAGCGCGCCGCCGGCGCGGTCGAGCCGATAGTAGGGCAGCTTGCCGATCGCCAGCACCAGATAGGTCGCCGCAAAGATCGCCGTGACGGCGGTGGTCTCAGGAGTCGGCGGCGGCAGGCGGCTGGCGAGGGCCAGCGCTTCGCCCAGCCCCAGGACCGCGGCGGCGGCGAGGGCCGCGCCAGCAGCGACGATGACGGTCGTCGCCAGCGCCAGCCAGACTCGGGGGAGGGGGCGATGCGCGCCGTGCGGCGCAGGCTCGGGCGACATAGGCGGGAACTCGGCGAGCGGGCGCGGCAGGAAATTTGGGATAGGCGGGAAGGTTATGGGACAAGGCCGCGCGCGCCAAGCCGCCGCGCAGATTTCCTATTGTGCGGCATGGTTAATAGATATATTCCTATCTAATAGGAAACTCTTCCGCAGCGCGGCCCGCGAACCCATGTCCGACATCCTTACCCACGCTCAGATCTGGGCGGCGATCGATGCGCTCGGCGAGCGCTATGGCCTGACGCCGTCGGGCCTGGCGCGCAAGGCCGGCCTCGATCCCACCACCTTCAATCGCTCGAAGCGCGAAACCGCGAGCGGCCGGCAGCGCTGGCCCTCGACCGAATCGATCGCCAAGGTGCTGGCGGCGACCGGCGCCGGGCTCGATGAATTCATGTCGCTGGTGATGGCCAACAGCGCCGCGGGCCGCTGGCGCCATACGCGGCCGCTGATCGGCCTGGCGCAGGCGGGGGTCGGCGGCTTTTTCGACGACGCCGGCTTCGCCACCGGCGCGGGCTGGGATGAGATCGACGTGCTTGCCGAGACCGACGAACATTCCTACGCGCTGGAGATTTCCGGCGACTCCATGGCGCCGCTGTATCGCGACGGCGATGTGGTGATCGTCTCGCCCGCCGCGCCGGTGCGGCGCGGCGACCGGGTGGTGGTGAAAACCATCTCCGGCGAGATCATGGCCAAGGAGCTGAAGCGCCAGACGACGCGAAGCATCGAATTGCGTTCGGTCAACCCCGCCTATCCCGACCGCACGATCCCCCGCGAAGAGGTCAGCTGGATCGCCCGCATTCTTTGGGCGAGCCAATGATGTGTGACGCTTAGCCGCCTCCGGCCGCATCTAGCCGGGCGCCGATGCAGCTGTGCTATAACCTTCGCCTCTCGCGCTCGCTTTCGTCAGGTGAATGCTCCCATGCGTCTTACTTTTTTCGCCTTTCTCGTCGCGCTCCTTGTCGGCGGCCCGGCTTTCGCCGATGTCGGCATGAGGGATAAGGCCAAGGCGTTGTTCGCGCCGATTCCTTCGTCGCCGCCGCCAATTCCCGGCGAGACGGCGACGCCTGAAAAGCTCGCGCTCGGCAAAATGCTGTATTTCGAGCCGCGACTTTCCGAAACGCACGACATCAGCTGCGCCGATTGTCACAATCTGAGCATGGGCGGCGTCGATGGCGGCAAGCTTTCGGGCGGCCGCAACGCGCAGCTCGCCGGCCGCGAAGTGCTCACCGTATTGAACGCCATTTTCAACAAGACCCAATATTGGGACGGGCGCGCCGCCAATCTCGCCGACCAGGTGGTCAATTCGGTCATGGCCAACCCCAAGGCGATGCTGAAGACGCGTGGCGGCCCACTGGCGATCAATCCGATCGAGCACGCCGCCGCGAAACAACATGCGGTCGAGCAATTCAAGGCAATCCCGGGCTATGTGGCGGCCTTCAAACAGGCCTTTCCCGAGCAGAGCGATCCCGTCGCCTATGACAACATCGGCCGCGCCATCGCGCTGTTCGAGGCGACGCTGATCACGCCCGATGCGTCCTTCGACCGCTGGCTCAAGGGCGACGATCAGGCCCTGTCCGAGGCGCAGAAGGAGGGGCTGAAGCTCTTCATCGACAAGGGATGCGCGACTTGCCACAACGGCGTCAATATCGGCGGCGGCATGTATGCGCGCTTCGGCGTGGTCAAACGCCCGGCCGCCGAATTTTTGCCATCGGACGATTTAGGCCGCTTCGCCGTCACCAAGGCGATCGCCGACAAATACGCTTTCAAGGTTCCTTCGCTGCGCAATGTCGAACTGACGGCGCCCTATTTCCATACCGGCTCGACCTTCGATCTGAAGAAGGTCGTCGCGGTGATGGGCGAAAGCCAGCTCGGCGTCGCGCTTAGCGCCGACGAGACCGACAAGATCGTCGCCTTCCTCAATGCGCTGACGGGACGCCAGCCTGAGGTGACGCTGCCGATTCTGCCGCCGCGCACCGGGCCGCCGTTCGTTCAGGAGCAGTGACCGTCAGGCGGCGGCGTTCGGCGTCCAGCGCAGCACCGGCTTGCGCGCCGCGAGCGCTTCATCGACGCGCCGGCGCGGCGCCAATCGCGGCGCGGGCGTAAAGCGGGAGACCTCGCCGGCTTTGGCGCTGCGCGCAAGATCGCGCAGCGTCGCGATGAAGAGATCGAGCGAGGCTTTCGATTCCGATTCGGTCGGCTCGATGAGCATCGCGCCATGGACCACCAGCGGGAAATAGATCGTCATCGGATGATAGCCTTCGTCGATCATCGCCTTGGCGAAGTCGAGCGTCGTCACCCCGGTTCCGCGCAGCCAGGAATCGTCGAACAGAACTTCATGCATGCAGATGCGATCGCCAAACGGCTGCGTCATCACATCACGCAGCGACGCGCGCACATAATTGGCCGACAGCACGGCGTCTTTCGAGGCCTGGGCGAGCCCGTCGCCGCCATGGGCGAGCATATAGGCGAGCGCCCGCACGAACATGCCCATCTGCCCATGGAAGGCGGTCAGCCGGCCGAAGCTTTGCGTGCCCTCGGCGTCTTCCACGAGCTGCAACGAGTCGTCGTTGCGGCGGATGAACGGGACCGGCGCGAAGGGCGCGAGACGTTCTGAGAGAACCACCGGTCCGGCGCCCGGTCCGCCGCCGCCATGCGGCGTCGAGAACGTCTTGTGCAGATTGATGTGCATCGCGTCGATGCCGAAATCGCCCGGCCGCGCGACGCCGGCGATGGCGTTGAAATTCGCGCCGTCGCAATAGAAATAGCCGCCGGCCTCGTGCAGCGCGTCAGCGATCTCGACGATCTCGCGCTCGAACAGCCCGCAGGTGTTGGGATTGGTCAGCATGATCGCCGCGACGTCGGAACCGAGCGCTTCTCTCACGGCCTGCGCGCGCACGGTTCCATCGGGCGCGGCCGGGACGACGCGCACCGAAAAGCCAAGCAGCGCCGCCGTCGCCGGATTGGTGCCATGCGCGGACTGCGGAATGAGCACGACATTGCGCGTCGCGCTTTCGCCTCTGGCCGCGATCGCAGACTTGATCGCCATCATGCCGCAAAGTTCGCCATGGGCGCCGGCCTTCGGCGACATCGCCACCGCCTGCATGTTGGTGAGCGTCATCAGCCAGTCGGCGAGAGTCTGCATCAGCTCGAGCGCGCCCTGCGCGGTCGATTGCGGCTGCAGCGGATGCAGATCCGCGAAACCTTCATAGCGCGCGATCTTCTCATTGCTGCGCGGATTATGCTTCATCGTGCAGGAGCCGAGCGGATAGAGTCCGGCGTCGATCGAGTAATTCTTGCGCGACAGACGCACATAATGGCGCATCGTCTCAGGTTCGGTGAGACCCGGAAGACCGATGGGCGCCGTGCGCTCGAACGCGCCGAGCCGCGTCGCGACCGGCGCGGGATCGTCGATATCGACGCCGGTCGCATCAGGCCGGCCGATGTCGAAGAGCAGCGGCTCTTCCTGATCGAGCCCGCGATTGCCGGTAAAGGTCGCGGGCGTTTTATCGTCGTCGAGCGGTTCGACGACTGCGGGTCTGTCGAGCATCAGAGCGACTCCTTAAGCGCCGCGACGAATGCGTCGCGATCTTCGGCTGTGTTGACTTCGGTGGCGGCGACGAGGAGCAGGTCGTCGAGGCCGGCGCGCGGCAAGAGCCGCGAGACGGGAACGCCCGCGAGCACGCCGCGCGCCGCCATCTTCTCGACAAGCGCGCCGGCGTCGCCTCTGATGCAAAGCGTAAACTCGTTGAAGAACGTCTCGTTGAGAACCTCGACGTTTTGAACGTCCGCGAGCATCCGCGCCAGCAAAACCGCATTGGCGTGATTGACGCGCGCGAGCCGCGTCAGGCCGGTCTCGCCGAGCAGCGTCAGATGAATGTTGAAGGCGAGCGCGCAGAGGCCCGAGTTGGTGCAGATGTTGGAGGTCGCCTTGTCGCGGCGGATATGCTGCTCGCGCGTCGACAGCGTCAGCACGTAAGAACGCCTCCCGTCGGCGTCGACGCTTTCGCCGGCGAGGCGGCCGGGCATCTGCCGCAGGAATTCATGCCGGGTGGCGAAGAGTCCGACGTATGGCCCGCCGAAATTCAGCGCATTGCCGATCGACTGGCCTTCGCCGACGACAATGTCGGCGCCCATCGCGCCCGGCGATTTGAGGAGACCGAGAGAGACGGCTTCGGTGAAGACGGCGATGAGCAGCGCGCCCTTGCTATGGCAGGCTTCGGCGATCTTCGTCAGATCGCGCAAATTGCCGAAGACGTCGGGCGTCTGCACGACGACGCAGGAGAACGAGTCATCGATGCGCGCGACGAGATCCTCGGAAGCGCGAACGTCGGGCCCCATCGTCTCGACCTCGTCTTCGGCGAGGCGCGAGATGGTGCGAACCACTTCGGCGTAATGCGGATGCAGGCCGCCGGAGAGAAGCGCCTTGCGCCGCTTCGTTACGCGATGCGCCATCAGCACGGCTTCGGCGGTCGCCGTCGAGCCGTCATACATGGAGGCGTTGGCGACATCCATGCCCGTCAAGAGAGCGACCTGAGTCTGGAACTCAAAGAGATATTGCAGCGTGCCCTGCGAGATCTCCGGCTGATAGGGCGTGTAGCTCGTGAGAAACTCCGAGCGTTGAATGAGATGGTCGACGCTCGCCGGGATGTGGTGTTTGTAAGCGCCGGCGCCGACGAAGAAGGGCGCCTTCGACGCGGGCATGTTGCGGGCGGCAAAGCGGGCGAAGAAACGTTCGACGTCGAGCTCCGACTTGCCGGAGGGCAGGTCGAGCGGCGCGCGCAGCAGCGTCCCCGGCGGCGCATCGGCATAGAGCGCCTCGACCGAGGGAACGCCGATCGCCGCGAGCATCGCGCCTCTATCGGCGTCGGACAGCGGATGGTAGCGCATCGTCGTGTCCTTGCGTTTACAGCGTCTTGAGGAATTCCAAATAGGCGGCGTCATCCATCAGCGCGGCGCACTCGCCCGGATCGCTGATCCGCAGCTTGAGGAGCCATCCGCGTCCAAGCGGATCGTCGTTGACCAGCGCCGGCGTCTCGCCAAGCTCCGGATTGACTTCGACGACTTCGCCGCTGACCGGCGAATAGACTTCGCTCGCCGCCTTTACGCTCTCGATAACGGCGATCTCTTTGCCCTTCCCAACCTTCTTCCCCACTTCCGGCAATTCGACGAAGACGATGTCGCCGAGTTGCGACTGGGCATAGTCCGAGATGCCCAGCGTCGCGACGTCGCCATCGAGCGCGACATATTCATGATCCTTGGAGTAGCGGAGATCGCTCATCTCGCTTCCTTTCCATTCGAGGTTTTGAAATAGCGGTGCGGGACGAAGGGCAGAGCCGTCACGGCGACGTCGACGCATTTGTCCCGCAGCGGCGCGGATAGGGTCGTGGCGAGATTGGCGTAGCCGCTGGCGACATAGCCCATCGCGATCGGACGCTGCAGCGTCGGCGAAAAGCCGCCCGACGTCACCGCGCCCACCTGGCCAATGGCTCCCTCTTCGGGCGCCGAGAGCTTCGCGCCTTCGCGCAGCGGCGCCTTGGACCGCGGCTCAAGCCCGACGCGCTTGCGGGCGGGACCCTGCTCGAGCGCCAGCCGAATGCGCTCGAAGCCTGGGAAGCCGCCCTCCATGCGTCGGCGCTTGCCGATCGACCAGCCCAGTCCCGCCTCGACAGGATCGGTCGTCTCGTCGAGGTCGTGGCCATACAGCGGCAGGCCAGCCTCCAGCCGCAAGGCGTCGCGCGCGCCGAGGCCCGCGGGCGCGACATCCTCATGGGCCAGCAGGAAGCGGGCGAATTCCTCGGCATGTTCGGCGCGCAGCGACATCTCAAAGCCGTCTTCGCCCGTATAGCCGCTGCGCGACACGAAGAGCGGGGCGCCGCCGAAATCGAAGGCGCGCCAGCCCATGAAAGGAAGGTCCTCGACGCCGGGGAGGCGTGCGCCGAGGACCTCGGCCGCGCGCGGGCCCTGAAGGGCGAGCAGCGCGCGGTCCAAAGGGTGGAAATCGAACTGCGGCAGCGCGGCGGCGATCAGCGGGAAGTCGACATGCTTGCGCGCGGCGTTGACGACGAGCAGCAGCCGCTCCTCGACGCCCGGCAAGCGCGTGACGAGAAGATCGTCCAGAATGCCGCCGTTCTCATTGAGCAGCTGCGTATAGCGCGTGCGGCCCGGCGACAGCGACGCCAAATCCGCGGGCGTCAGGCTCTCGAGCCCCCGCGCGGCGCCCGCTCCGCCGAGAATGGCCTGGCCCATGTGCGAAACGTCGAACAAGCTCGCGCGACGCCGGGTGTGTAGCGTCTCGGCGACAATGCCGGCCTCGTATTGCAGCGGCATGTCGTAGCCGGCGAAAGGCGCCATGCGCGCGCCGAGGCGACGATGCAGAGCATCGAGCGGAAGGCTTGCAAGCGCAGCGGATGCAAGGTCGCGTTCGGTCACCAGCAACTCCGACAGGATATGGCCGGCGCAGCAAAGCTGAGCTTTACAGCGCGCCCCCTCTGTCCGGTGACCTGAGAGATTTCCCTGCGCTAAAAGCGACAGGTTACGCCCGTCGGTGGGCGTAACGCTCGCGCGCCCCGCCGCTTTCCAGAGTTATGCCTCGTCGCGGTCCTTTAGCCTGAGCGTTTCCGGGGCGGTTTCGCCTTCGGCGCCGGCGCGAACGCCGGTCTCTCCCGCGAAGAAGTTTGACCTCGATTTAAGATGTGGCCGAATCGCGCGATCGTCAATCCCGCCAGCCGCGGGTTTTTTCGCGGATGGGCGCCGCCTTTGGCCGCGACGATCAACCACGCTCAGTGGCGCTTGAGCGCCCGCATCCGGTAAACGCCGTCGTCGTCGCGCTCGAAGGTCTCGTCGACCTGGGGGTGGCGCACCGGCCTGTTGCTGTTGTCGGGCAGCAGATTTTGCTCCGACACATAGGCGACATATTCGGTTTCGGCGTTTTCCGCGAAGAGATGGTAGAAGGGCTGGTCCTTGTGCGGACGCAGCTCTTCCGGAATCGAAAGCCACCATTCTTCGGTGTTGGCGAAGACCGGGTCGACGTCATAGATCACGCCGCGGAAGGGATAGCGGCGATGCTTGACCACTTGGCCGATGGCGAATTTAGCGATGTTCTCTCGCGGCATCCGAATGTGCCTTTAACATCCTGTTTAGTCGCCTTTTAGTAGCGCAGGCGGAGGGCGCCCGTCAATCGGGCGTCCGCCGCGGCCGGCGCTCAGAGCCCGTAAATCTTGGCGAAGTCGGCGTCTTTGGCGGCGACTTGTTTGGCGAGGTCGACGACCACCTTGCATTGCTTCCAGGTGGCGTCATCCTGCATCCGGCCATCGATCATCACCGCGCCGGTGCCGTCGGGCATCGCTTCCAGCACCCGTTTGGCGAACGCCACTTCCTGCGGATCGGGCGAAAACACCTTCTTGGCGATGGCGATTTGCGACGGATGCAGCGACCAGGCGCCGGCGCAGCCGAGCAAAAAGGCGTTGCGAAACTGCGCCTCGCAGGCCGGGGCGTCGGAGAAATCGCCGAAAGGCCCATAGAAGGCCTTGATGCCGGCGGAGGCGCAGGCGTCGACCATCTTGGCGATGGTGTAATGCCAAAGGTCTTGCTGGAACGAAGCCCGGAGTTCCTGGCCGGGCTCGGCGTCGGCGATCACCTTATAGTCGGGATGGCCGCCGCCGACGCGGGTGGTCTTCATGGCGCGGGAGGCGGCGAGATCGGCCGGCCCGAGCGAAATGCCATGCATGCGGGGGGAAGCGGAAGCGATGGCGTCGACATTCTTGACGCCCTCCGCCGTCTCCAGAATGGCGTGAATGAGGATCGGCTTCTTCACGCCGTGGCGCGCTTCGAGCTGCGCCAGGAGCTGGTCAAGATAGGCGATGTCCCAGGGACCCTCGACCTTGGGCAGCATGACGACGTCGAGCTTATCGCCCACAGCCCCGACGATCTCGATCATGTCGTCGAGCGCCCAGGGGCTGTTCAGCGCATTCATCCGCGTCCACAGGCCGGTCGAGCCGAAGTCGGTCGCCTTGGCCATTTCAATAAAGCCGGCGCGGGCGGCCTGTTTGGCGTCGGCCGGAATTGCGTCCTCGAGATTGCCGAGCACGACGTCGACTTGCTTGACGAGTTCGGGAACCTTGGCGCGAAGCTTATCGAGATGCGGCGGCACGAAATGAATCATCCGCTCGACCTTGACGGGCGGTTCGCGCAGCGGCGCGGGCGCGCCGATGGCGAGCGGACGGTAGAATTGATTGGGAAGTTTCATCTCGACGCGGCTCCAAAAAACTGCGTCGAGTTAAGCCAGATGCGTCGGCTTGGCAATGATGGGCGGTCGCGACGGATACGGCGTAAACCTCCAAATTTTCTAAGGACGGACCACGCGTGTCGACTCGACGTCTGGAACGAGAATAAGGTGTCTGCCAATCATGCGGGTATTGAAGTGTTGAATAAGACTGAGGGGTCTAGGCCAGAAAAACCATTCATAAGATATAATGGTATTTAGGCGCACGCTTCGCATATCTATACCATGTCTTGCTATTCCTCCATTACCGAAGCCGCAATCTCTGGTGGCGGGTTGGCCGGCTGGGAGGTCATCTATATCTGGATTTCCTTGTGCTGGAGCGTTCAGAGATGGCTTAATTGTATTGTTTGCAAATGTTCCTAAAATATTTTCGCCATTGTATAAGACACATGTCAATTTTACATTTCTAAGCGGCCACGGGCTGATGTTAGACAATGTAAATAACGTCTCCAAGGGATTTGAATCGGGCGTAGATGAGGATTGAACTTGGAGCTGAGGGCGAAATGTGTAACTCAAATTCACAACAAGCGTGATGGCCGCTACGTAGAACCACCAGTCCCGAAATGTTTTATCCAAAAATGATAGCCGTGACCGCAGGGATCCACCTAGGGGAGATTTCTGTTGCTCGGGTTGTGTTGGCGACGTTGCCTTTCCTTCGAGTGGTGTAGCATTTTTCAAATTCATCTCATGTTTGTGTGCCCGTTTTCTACCTCGACTTTTGCCCAAATCTTCCTCCCTGAAACCTCAAAACACAGCGCTTTTTGTACTCGCCGCCATCCTGGCGCGAGCGCCAGCAGCCTGTCGAGAACGCCGCATAGGTACTGGGCTACCGCCTCTCAGCCGGCGACGGCGTCCCAGAGAAGCTTCGCGTTCAGCGCGATGATGACGACGGCGATGATCGCCGCAAGCGCGGTGGTGCGTCTGGGCGCGACGAGGTCGCCCATGACGCTGCGCTGCGCGGTGAAGGCGACGAGCGGCACCACGGCGAAGGGCAGCGTCACGCTCAGCGCGACCTGGCTCAGCACGAGCAACTGCGCCGTCGCCGACTCGCCGGCATAAAGCGTCACCCCGATCGCCGGCGCGATGGCGATGCTGCGGGTGACGAGCCGGCGCGTCGCCGGCCGCATCCGCAGCCGCACGAACCCTTCCATGACGATCTGGCCGGTGAGGGTGGCCGTCACCGTGGAGTTCAGTCCGCAGGCGATCAGCGCCACGGCGAAAAGCGTCGCCGCGACCGGCTGTCCGAGCAGCGGCGCGATCAGCCGATAAGCCTCGCCGAGCTCCGCGACTTCGGTGTGGCCGGTCGCGTGGAAAACGGCGGCCGCGAGAACGAGGATCGCGCCGTTGATGAAGAGGGCGAGAAACAACGCCAGCGTGCTGTCGATCACCGCGAAGCGGATCGCCTCCCGCTTCTTATCGAGCGGCGCGGCCACGGCGCGCGTTTGCACGACGAAGGAGTGCAGAAACAGATTGTGCGGCATCACGGTCGCGCCGAGGATGCCAAGGCCGATGTAGAGCATTTCCGGATCGGTGAAAAAACGCCGCGTCGGCACGAGCCCTTGCGCGATCTGCCCGAAGTCGAGATGCGCCATGGCGAGCTGCGCGATGAAGGAAAAGGCGATCAGCGCCAGCATCGCCACGACGAAAAGCTCGATCTTGCGGAATCCGGCGCGCTCCAGGGCAAGCACCAGAAAGGTGTCGAGCACCGTAATGAGAATGCCGACCGCCAGCGGCAGGCCGAACAGCAATTGCAGGCCGATGGCGGTGCCGATCACTTCGGCGAGATCGGTGGCGAAGATGCCGACTTCGGCCAGCAGCCAGAGACCGACCGCGGTGGGAAAGGAATAATGCCGCCGGCAGGCTTGCGCGAGGTCCAGCTCCGCGCCGACCCCCAGCCGCGCCGCCAGGGATTGCAAGACAATCGCCATCAGGCTCGACAGCACGGCGACGAACAGCAGCGCCGTGCCGAACTTTGAGCCGCCGGCCAGCGCCGTCGCCCAATTGCCCGGGTCCATATAGCCGGTGGCGACGAGATAGCCGGGACCCAGGAATATGAAGAGCCGCCGGAGAAATCTGCCGCCTTCGGGCACATGCACGGAGCGGCGCATATCGCCGCGATGCGGCGCGGGCGCGTTGGCGGTTGTCGCTGGCGTCACATGTGTCTCCCCGCGATCCGGCGCCGGACACGCGATTTTCCATTAGAGGGTTTTCGGATTAAGGCGTCCCTTTGTCACCCATGTAAATCCTGGGCTCGAAAATTTCATGCGCGGCGCGCGAAGTCGACGTACTCTTGCTTGTCGCGCGCCCCGATCGGAGGCATGCTTCAAGCTGAGTCGTCGCTTTGTGGGATCAGTCGAAACGCTGGCCCATCGGGGCTCATAATCGCATCTTCTGCTTCAGCCCGGGAGGGTTGAAGCGGAAGATGCGATCGCCGTTCTTTCTGATCCAGACATCCAATAGCGGGGCTTATCATGTTCTCATTGACGATCCCGATCAGCTCGGAAGGCGGACATACGAGCTTCCATAATAATGTGCCCGATCCGGTGACCTCGGGCGCCGAGCTGCCGACGTTCAAATTCGAGCTTGAGAAATCTCAAGGACGCGTCGACGGCGCCAGCTACGGCAAGGAAGCCACCGTCGCCCAGCTGCCGATCTCCAAGGATATCGCCGGCGTTTCGATGCGCATGGAGCAGGGCGTGATGCGCGAGCTTCACTGGCACGCGACGGCGGCCGAGTGGGGCTTCGTCACCGAGGGACGGGTGCGCACCACCGTCATCGACCCCGCCGGCTGCTCGGAGACCAACGACTTCGAGGCGGGCGATCTTTGGTATTTCCCGCGCGGCCATGGCCATGTCATCGAGACGCTCGGAAAAGACCTGTGTCATTTCATCCTTGTCTTCGACAATGGCTATTTCTCCGAGTTCGGCACCTTCAGCATCAGCGACTGGATCGGCCACGCGCCCAAGGAACTGCTCGCCAAGAATTTCGGCGTCCCGGCGTCGACCTTCGACAATTTCCCCAAGCAGGAGGTGTATTTCGCCAGGGGGAATATTCCGCCCGAAACCCCCTCGCCGCCGCTGCAGGGGTGGAAGCCGCCGCCGCTGACGCACAAATACAGCCTTCTGTCGCAAAAGCCCTTTGAGACGTTCTCCGGCGGAATCGAATGGCGCGTCGACGGATCGCAATTTCCGATTTCGACGACGATGACGGGCGTGGTGCTGGAAATGGAGCCGGGCGCGCTGCGCGAGCTGCATTGGCATCCCAACGCCTCCGAATGGCAATATGTGCTCAGCGGCCAGCTTTGCGTCACGCTGTTTGGATCAAAGGGACGCTGGCGCCAGGAAACGTTCTCAAAGGGCGACGTCGGCTATATTCCCCAGGGGATGGGTCATTCGCTCGAAAATGTCGGGACCGAGACGGTGCGCGTGCTCATAGTCTTCAACAACGCCCATTATCAGACGATCGATCTGTCGCAATGGATCGCCGGCAATCCGACCGACATTCTCGCGACGAATTTCGGACAGGACCCCTCGGTCTTCGAGAAGTTCCCGCGCAAGGACGTCTTCATGACGAAATAGCCGGAGAGGCGCGCGTGAGCGCGCCTCGATCGCGCCGGTTATTTGCTGACCTTTCGCAGCAACGCCTCGAGCCCCTCGGGGAAAATCAAATCATGCGAAACGGCGATCTCGTCGGCGCTCCACCAGCGCCAGCCGAGCACATGAATTTTTTCCTCCTCGGTCAGGTCGCGCGGCTCGACCGCGAAGCGCTCGGTGCGGATCAGATAGTAGCGCTCCACCGCCTGATGCCAGTCGTCGCCGATCTCCATCGGAAATTCGCGGGTGGCGACGACCGGACCGGGATCGAGAACGGTGAGGCCCGTTTCTTCGTAAACCTCTCTGCGCAGCGTTGATTCGAATTCTTCGCCTTCCATGACCGCGCCCCCCGGCGTCGCCCAGAAGTGATGATGTCCGAGCGCGAGAAAATGCGGGGTCAATCCGCCGGCGTAGCGCATCAGCAGGACGTCATTGTCCTGATCGACGATCAGCGCGCGCGCGGCTTCGCGCCGCGGCAGCGCGCGGCCGTCCCAGGGCGCGGAGATTTCGGCGCGGCCTTCCGGCGTCGCCCAATCGACGAGCGACCACTTTCCATCCTCATAGGCGATCCAGTTCGGCGTGGCGTTGAGCACGGGATGGTCGCGCTTTTCGTCAAGCTTCTTGCCGGCGGCGAGTCGCCAGGCGACGTCGAGCACGCCCGCATGGGCGACGACCAGCACGGTCTGGCCGGCGCTCTCCTTGGCGATCTGAGTCAAGGCCTTGCGCACCCGATCGGCGAAATGCTCGAGCGTCTCGCCTTGCGGCGCGGCGAAATCCGGTTTGCGCGTCAGATAGTTGGGGTAGATGTCGGCGTGCGTCGCCTGCACTTCCGCGTGCGTGTGGCCCTGCCAGACGCCGTCGTCCTTCTCGCGCAAGGCCGGCGTCTTGGCGACGTCGAGCCCGCGGGCGCTGGCGATCGGCCTCGCTGTGGCGAGGGCGCGGCGCAGGTCGCTCGAATAGACCCTGTCGAAATGCGCGCCGGCGAGCTCCTTGGCGAGCGCCGCCGCCTGCGCGCGTCCGCGCGCATTCAGCGCGATGTCGAATTGGCCCTGGAAGCGCCTTTCGATATTCCAATTGGTCTCGCCGTGGCGCGCGAGACACAGAAGCGTGCGGAGCATGTCGATTCGGATTTAAGGCGCAGGAGCCGCTGGGCAAAGACCGGCGGGCGTCTGCGCGGGCGTCGCCGGGCGTTCTAGGGCTTTGGCGTGCAAAAGTCAGTCCGCTTTCGGGGGGGCGCGGCGACCATGCGCCAACCCCTAATGTCTGAGGCCGGTCGTGAATTCTCCGCTTCGCAGTTTGGCCGGCAGCGTTTCGGCGAAGGCGGCGACCGAGTCCTCGCCATAGGCGGCGACCAGCTCCCGCAAGGCCGCGGAGAGCGCGGCATGCGCGAAGGAATCGCTTTCAATCCCAGCGAGAATTGCCTCGGCGAAGGCCTCGGCGACATAGTCCAGGGCGGCTCGGTGCTGCTCCGCGCCAGAGTCGAAAAGCGAGGCGACGTCCAATTGGCTCATGGACCCACTTTAGAGAAGCCGTTCGCGCCGCGCGAGACGACGCTCGCCGCAAGGTTAATTTGGCGACTCCATTAGGGATTTCCGTAGCGATAGGTAATCTCGCGGGTCAGCTGCGACGCCTCCGCCAGATAGCGCGAGATCACCGTGCGGGCGTTGGGCGTGCAGGCGCGATAGGTCAGCTCATAGCCGCGGAATCCGCGATTGAAGGACGCGGTGAGACGCTGGCGGCGCGCGCCGCCTGGCGCGTCGGCGTCGAGCAGCGCCGACATTTTCCCGCGCCATTCATCGCCGTCGCCCGCGCCGCAGAGATCGCGCAGGAAGGAGAGCGCGCCGAGAACTTCGGAAAGCCGCGTCATCTGGGGATCGTAGGGGGGCGGCGGCGCTTCGGGGCCGCTCGGCGCCGTCGCTCCTTGCGTTGCGGCGGGGGCGGTCGCGCTCGGCGTCCGCTGCTCCCTGCGCTTCGTCGGGCTTGGCGCCGCGCTCTCCCGCTTGCGTGGCGGCGGACGCTCGGACCGCCTCGGCTCGCTCGGCGCCCGGCGGGCGCGACGCGGACCATCGAACCCGCCGAAGAGGAAATCGAAGGGGTCCTGCGCGGCGGCTTCGGCTGAAAAAAGCGCCGCCGCCGCCGCCGCCGCGAGCGCCGCGCTCGCGCGCTTGACTTGCGCCGTCATGGATAAAGCCGCTCCTTTCGCCAATCCTCGCCCGGTCCGGCCCGGAAAAAGCGGACGCGGTCATGAAGCCGGAACGGCCGATCGGACCAGAATTCCATCGCGATCGGCGCGATTCGGAAGCCGCGCCAATAGGCGGGCCGGGGAATGCCGCCCAACGCATATTTGGCGGCGAAGGCCGCCACCGCTTTTTCCAGCGCGAAACGGCTCTCCAGCGGACGCGACTGCTGGCTCGCCCAGGCGCCGATGCGCGAATCGCGCGGCCGGCTGGCGAAATATTCGTCCGCCTCGGCGTCGCTGACCGGGCTTACGGGTCCGCGCAGCCGCACCTGCCGGCGCAGCGACTTCCAGTGAAAGAGCCCGGCCGCCTGCATATTGGCCTCGAGTTGGCGCCCCTTGGCGCTCTCGGCGTTGGTGTAGAATACGAAGCCGTCCGGCGTCCATTCCTTCAACAGCACCATTCGGGCGTCAGGAAGACCTTCGGCGTCGGCGGTCGCCAGGGCCATCGCCTCGGGATCGTTGAATTCCTTGCGTTTCGCTTCTTCGAACCATTTCCCAAATAATGCGAAAGGTTCGGCGGCGTCGACAAAGTCACCCGGCGTTAACGCGTTCAAGCGAGACTCCTTTCTCAAGCCGAGTGAAAATCGGCGCTTCGAAGGTGGCGCTTTGCAGGTCCAGCGCGTCAGACATACCGCCGCTTGCGTCATTGCTCAAATGTCGCGCGGCCCAAGACTTGTCGTCCTGACGGCGACGGCCGGCGGCCTCGCCGGCTGTTCTATCGCCGTGCCCATGGCCTCCGAGCCCTCGGCCATGTGGCATGGGCAGACTGTCGCGATGGACGTCACCGGCACAATCCCCAAGCCCGCGCCGAAGTTATCTCGCGCGCTCGATTCGGAAGACGATCGCCGCGCCCTCGCCGCCCTGAGCACAGCGCTCGATCCCCAGGGCAGCGGCGCGAGCGTCAAATGGGACAATCCGCAGACCGGCGCCAAGGGCTCGTTCACGCCGGTCGGCCAGCCCTATCCGCTGGAAGGCATGATCTGCCGCGCTTTCCATGCGGACATCGCCGTGAACGAGACTCAGGAAAGCCTTGAAGGCGCGGCCTGTCGCGAAAAAACCGCTGAATGGGCGCTCACTGAGGTCAAGCGCTTCAGGAGGGGATGACATGTCGGCGCCGTTCGGCAGACGCCTTGTATTGACGACCATCGCCGCGATCCTGGCGATTCCGGCGTTCTTTTTCGCCGCGCGCGCGATGACCGCCTGGAGGCAGGGCTACGAGTGGGCGGAAATGGATTGGGACGACAAGGGCTATACGTCGCTTGCGGATTTCCTGCGCGCCGCCGACGTCGGCAAGCGGCCGGTCCCGGTCAATGGCCAATCCTGCGTCGAGTATTTCCTCTACCGGGAAGGGATGACGGTCAAGATCGTCTGCCCGCGCGGCTGAAGCTAAAGCAGCACGCCTGGATTGAGGACGCCATTGGGGTCGAGCGCCGATTTGATGGCGCGCATGACGTCGAGCGCCGCGGGGTCTTTGGTCTCGCGCAGCAATTCCCGCTTCAACCGGCCGATTCCATGTTCGGCGGAGATCGAGCCCCTAAATTCGTGCACGACGCCATGCACGATGGCGTTGACCTCCGCCCAGCGCGCGAGGAAATCGGCCTTATCGCCGCCCACCGGCTGCGAGACGTTATAGTGGATGTTGCCGTCGCCCATGTGCCCGAAAGGAACGGGCCGCGCCTGCGGGAAAGCGGCGCGCAGCCTAAGTCCCGCCTCGTCGATGAAGCGCGGAATCTCGCTCACCGGAACGGCGACATCGTGCTTGATCGAGCCGCCTTCGCGCTTTTGCGCCTCCGACAGGCTCTCGCGCAGCTTCCATAGCGCCTGCGCCTGATCCAGCGATTGCGCGATCGTCGCATCCTGCGCCAGGCCGGCGTCGAGAGCGGCGGCAAGAATTTCGGCGGCGACGCGCTCGGCTTCGCCGTCGGCGAAGGCCGCGAGTTCGACGAGCGCGTACCAATCGTGCGGCTGCGCCAGAGGAGCGCGCGCGCCGGGGATGTGACGCAGGACGAGCTCGAGCCCCAGTCGCGAAACCAGCTCGAAGGCGTTGAGCAGGGGACCGGCGCGTCCCTTGACGAAGTTCAGCAGCCGCAGCGCCTCGGCGGGATCGCGAAGTCCCAGAAAGGCGACGGCGCGGGAGCGCGGGCGCGGGAAAAGCTTCAGCGTCGCCGCGGTGATGACGCCCAGCGTCCCTTCCGAGCCGATGAAGAGGCGCGTCAGATCGTAGCCGGTGTTGTCCTTGCGCAGCGCGCCGAGCGTCGAGAGCAGCCGCCCGTCCGCGAGCGCGACTTCAACGCCGAGCGCAAGGTCGCGCATCGACCCATGGGCGAGGACATGCACGCCGCCGGCGTTAGTCGCGAGATTGCCGCCGATGGTGCAGCTGCCTTCGGACGCGAGCGAGAGCGGGAAATAGCGCTCGGCGGCCTCCGCGGCGTCCTGCGCCTGCGACAGCGTCACGCCGGCCTCCACCGTCATCGCGTCGGCGGCCGGGTCGACGGCGCGAACCCGGTTGAGCCGTTCGAGCGAAAGCACGACGGATGCGGCGTTGTCGGGGGTCTGGCCGCCGACAAGCCCGGTGTTGCCGCCCTGCGGCGTCACGCAGGTCCCGGTTTCATTGCAGAGCGCCAGGATTGCAGCGACTTCCGGCGCGCTTTTGGGTTTCAGAACGCACAGCGCGCGGCCATGAAAGAGGTCGCGGGGCTCGGCCAGAAATGGAGACATCGCCGTCGCGTCCGTGACGACGGCCGCCTCGCCGACAATGGCCGCGAGACGAGAAAGCAAAAGAGGCGCGTCAGACCGATTGGCTGTCACAGTCAGTAAGATGCGCCCTTTTTGTCGCGCTGTCCTTAGCGATAGCGACGGCGGCGATCATCTTTGCGCCGGGCGTAGACATAGGCGCGCATGGCGACAGGCGCGCTCGCGAGGACGATACTACACAATGTCGCGGCGATAAGCGCATTCATCATGACGTTCTCCTTCCAGATCACGGAAATCATTTAACTTCCGGCTACGCTGGTCTATCTCGCAAATCCTATGCCTGATTTTCCCTCGCGGCAACTCGGCATCGCCGGGACCCTGCCGCGCGGCGGCGTTTCTTGACCTTCCTGTGACATTCTCGGCACAGAAGCGTTACGCAGCGCCGACACATTCATCCCAAAAGCCGCCGTTTCGCCGATTTGGATCGGCCCGCTCTCTCGAAAACCGCGACAATCTCGACATGCGCCGCATAGCGGAACTGATCGAGCGGCGTGATTTCCCGAATGAGAAGCCCGCCTTTGAGCAAAATTGCGGCGTCGCGGGCGAAACTTTGTGCATGGCAGGAGACGGCGACAACAATGTGAACCCCCGAGCGCGCGATTTCAGCCGCTTGCGCGGGGGCGCCGGCGCGCGGCGGATCGAACACAACGGCGTCGAAACCGTTGAGTTCGCTGGCGTTTAGAGGCCGCGCGAAGAGATCGCGCTCGACGCCTTCGAGTTGGCGCAGGCCCTGGGTCGCATGCGCCGCGGCGCGCAGCGCCGCGACCGCCCCGGCGTTCGAATCATAGGCTTTCACTTGGGAGCGTCCCGCCAGCCGAAGCGCAAAGGCGCCGACGCCGCAGAAAAGATCGGCGACGCTTTGCGCCTTCTCCGTCGCGTTCAAGACGCGCGCGGCGATCAGCTCTTCGCCGGCTTGCGTCGCCTGCAGGAACGCGCCGGACGGAAGCGTGAGCGTTGCGGCGCCGATGTCGATTTCCGGCGCGCGGCGCAGCGCGACCAGATGGCCATGATTCGTCAGCCGCGCGAGATCATGCGCGTCGGCTGCGGCGATCAGCGCGCCAGCTTCCGCCTCGTCGAGCGGCCCGGCGCCGCGCAACGCCACGTCCAGGCCGCCAAGCGTCGCGGTGACGGCGATGTCGAGCGGCTTCCCGCGCGGCGCGAGGACGGCGGCCAGCGCGCGCGCCGCGCTCAGCGCGCCGTCAAGCTCGGGCGCAAGCACGGGGCAGGCGCCAATCTCGACGATCCGATGCGAACGCGCCGCCATAAAGCCGACGCGCGCCTGTCCGTCCTCAAATCGCGCATGGAAGGTTACGCGGCGCCGTCCGACGCCATGCGCATCGATGAGCGGCGCGACGTCGAGCGTCAGTCCAGCGTTGGAGAGCGCGGTCTGGACGAGCCCGCGCTTCCACGCCGCATAGGCGTCGGCGCGAAGCGTCTGAACGGCGCAGCCGCCGCAATCGCCGAAATACGGACAGATCGGCGCGATGCGCTGCGGCGACGCTTCGATGATGTCGACGAGATTCGCCTGATCGCCATCGATCTGCGCGCTCACGGTTTCGCCCGGCAAGGCGTAGGGGACAAAGACGCGCCGGGCGCCGAGCATCGCCACGCCTTCTCCGCGATTGCCGAGCCGGTCGATGACGAGACGTGCGGCGCTCATGCCCGCGCGGCGTGAAGCAGGAATTCGCGATTGCCGTCGCCGCCCGCGATCGGCGAGGGAATGACGCCGCAAACGCGCCAGCGCAAGGCTTCGATTTCGCGTTCTATGCGCGCGCAGACCTGCGCGTGGATTTTTTCGTCGCGCACCACGCCTTTCTTCACGGCGGCGCGGCCGGCTTCGAATTGCGGCTTGATCAGCGCGACAAGGTCGGCGCGCGGCGCGGCGCGCGCAAGGACCTGAGGCAACAGCGCCGTCAGCGAAATGAAGCTGGCGTCGATCACGATCAGGCTCGGCGGCTCGGCGAGATGCGCCGCCGTCAGCATGCGGGCGTCCTGCCGTTCAAGCGAGGTCACGCGCAAATCCGCGCGCAGTCTTTCATGCAATTGCCCGTGACCGACGTCGACGGCGACGACATGGCGCGCGCCGCGCGTCAGCAGGACGTCGGTGAATCCGCCGGTCGAGGCGCCGACGTCGAGACAAAAGCGCCCCTTCGGATCGACGCCGAAATGATCGAGCGCATGCGCGAGCTTCACGCCGCCGCGCGACGCCCAGGGGTAGGGGGCCCGCGCGACGATGGTCGCGTTTTCGGCGATCGGCTCCGAGGGCTTTTTGACGATGCGGCCGTCGACGCTCACAAGGCCGGCTTCGATCGCCTCGCGCGCCTTGGCGCGGCTCTCGAAAAGCCCTCGCCCATGCAGCGCCGTATCGGCGCGGGTCGCGACCATCGTCATTCGCCCGTCTGCAGCAGCGTGCCGGCGCGGCGCGCGCCCTGAAGCATCTTGCCGAACGCAGCCGATGCGCCGGCGAACAGCACGACGTCGATGGCGAAACCCTGCGCCAGCAGATCCCAGCGAACGACGTGGTCGATCAGCACGCCGCGCAGTCCTTCGAACACATAGGTCGGCGGCAGCAGCCAGGATACCGGCTGAAGCCACGTCGGTAGCGCCGACACGGGATAATAGACGGCGCCAAGCGGCTGAACGATGAAGATCACCGACCAGACGAGATTCTCGACGCCAAGCCCGAACCGCAGCAGCAGACCCGACACGAGCAGGCCGACGCCCCAAGCGAAGCAAACAAGCACGGCGAAAAAGGCCGCGAAGGCCACCCCGAGAGAGAGCAGATCGAAGCCGAAGAACAGCGTCGCCAGGAAGATGATCGGAATCATGCCAATGCTCAGGCGCACGATGCTCATCGCCATGAGGGCGACAATGAACTCGACGGGGCGCAGCGGGCTCATCAGCAGATTGGCGAGATTGCGCGACCACAATTCTTCGAGAAAGGAAAAGGAAAATCCTTGCTGCGCGCGGATCAAAATGTCCCACAGCAAGACGGCGCCGATCAGCGCGCCGGCCGCCGCCATCGGCACGCCGCCCTCCGCCGGAACGCCTGCGCGCGCAAGGAAGGTTTGCATGAAGCCCCAGGTCAGCATTTGCATCAGCGGCCAGTACATCATCTCGAGCATACGCGGCAGCGACGATCGAAGCAGATAGATGTAGCGCAGCGCCATCGCGGCGACGCGCTTGAAGGAGAAGCCGTCGGTCATGAGGACTCTCCTTCCATACGGCCGCGGGCGACGTCGAGAAACACTTCTTCGAGCGTGTCGCGGCCGTAGCGCGCAAGCAGGCGTGCGGGGGAATCGTCGTCGACCAGCGTCCCGTCCTTCAGCATCAGCACGCGGTCGCAGAGACGCTCGACCTCGCTCATGTTGTGGGACGCCAGCAGGATGGCGCAATTATGCGTGCGCCGATGCGTCTCCAGCCGGGCGCGCACCCAGTCCGCCGTGTCGGGATCGAGCGACGCGGTCGGTTCGTCGAGCAGCAGGAGCTGCGGGTCGTTGATCAGCGACTTGGCGATGGCGACGCGGGTTTTCTGGCCCGCGGAGAGACGCCCGGTCTGGCGGTCGAGAAAGTCGCCAAGGGCGAGATCGCTCGCGAGCTGTTCGATCTTCGCCTCGAGGTTCTCGACGCCGTAAAGCATGCCGAAGACGCGCAGATTCTGCCGCACGGTGAGCCGATGCGGCATGTCGACATAGGGGCTTTCGAAATTCATTCGACCCAGCGCGCCGTAGCGCTCGCGTGACATGTTGCAGCCGAACACGTGGATCGACCCTTCCGTCGGTTCGATCAACCCCATCACCATGCCGATGGTCGTGGTCTTGCCGGCGCCATTGCCGCCAAGCAGGCCGGTGACGGAGCCGGCGTCGAGCGAGAAGTCGAGCGGGCCGACGACTCTGCGATTCTCGTAACTCTTCGAAAGGCCGGCGACGACCAGCGTCGGCGCGGCGGGAGGGGCGGACATGCGCGCACACTATCGTCGCTCTCCGCCGACGCAAGTCTATTGGCGCAGCTCAATCGAATACGAAATTCTGGCTGGCAAGCAGATAGGGGCCTGGCGGAGACCGCAAACGGATCGATTTGAGAATCCAAAGCGCCATTTGAATGTGCGCGGAGCTCGAGCCGGAATATTCTAGGACAGTGACGCGGCCGGAAGGCAAAACCTTAAAGACAACGCCGGCGTCGCCATAACCAAGACGGGTGGCGCGTGGCGCGTGTTCAAGAAGCGTTTGGTGGACATAGGCCGCATAAGCGTCACAAGCCGGAACGCCTCGTGTTCCGGCCCAGCAGGGCGGCGCGCTGTAGCCGCGGCTCTTTGCGTGGGCGAAATTTAAGCCAGCCAGTAAGCACACGATGGCGACGGTCAAAGCCGAAGGCCGCATTTTTCCTTCTCCCAATTAGGCGAGTGATGCAACTATAAAAAATTCTCTATTTTTGGCACGCAGAACAATGGAATGTCGAGCGGCCGGATTGAACGGCGCGCGCGATCCTTCCCTTGCAGCCGGGCGTCGGGCAGGCCGCGCCTTCGCGGTCGTAGACACGGAAACTATGCTGGAAATAGCCGAGCGATCCGTCGATCTGGCGATGATCGCGCAGCGACGAGCCGCCGGCTTTCAACGCATCTTTCAGGACATCCTTGATCGCCAGCGGCAGCCGCGCCAGCGCCGCCGTCGGCCTGCCGCCCGCCGTGACGAGCGAGCCGGCGGCGCGCAGCGGCGAGACATGGGCGCGATGCAGCGCTTCGCAGACATAGATATTGCCAAGCCCCGCGACGAGCCTCTGATCGAGGAGAAGCGCCTTGACCGGCGCCGCGCGTCCACGAAAGGCGCCGGCGAGGAAGGCGGCGTCGAGCGCGTCGGACAAGGGTTCGACGCCGAGCCCGCGAAAGAGCTTGTCCTCGTCAATCTTATTCGTGGCGATGAGCAGCATGTAGCCGAAGCGGCGCGGGTCGTTGTAGACGACGCGTTTTCCGTGACCGAGATGCAGGACGACATGGTCGTGCGCGGCGTTTTTGTCGCGCTTGCGGTGAAACGCCCCGGGCGTTTCGTCGTCGATGCGGAAGGAGCCGCTCATCCCCAGATGCATGATCAGCGAATCGCCGTCATCGAGATCGGCGATGAGATATTTCGCCCGACGACGCAGGTCGAGAAGGCGCCGGCCCTGAAGCCGCGCGGCGAAGCGTTCGGGGAAGGGAAAGCGCAAATCGTGGCGGCGCAGCTCGACGCGCGCAATCGTCGCGCCGACCAGCGCGGGAGCCAATCCCCGCCGCACGGTTTCGACTTCGGGCAGCTCCGGCATAAAATGGGGTCATCCCGTCAACTGAGCCGGCGCCCGCGCCGCGCGGGCGTAGCCACCGGCCCGGCGACAGGCTATACCCTCCCCTTCCTTCCTCGTCACCCGAGCGCCTGATGATTGATCGAAGTTCCGAGCGAGAGGGCTCGACCCATTTCGGCTATTCCGAGGTTCCCTTAAGCGAGAAACAGAGTCTCGTCGACGACGTCTTCCACAAGGTCGCGCGGCGCTACGACATCATGAACGACCTCATGTCGGGCGGGATGCACCGGCTGTGGAAGGATTCGCTCGTCGCCAAGGTCAATGCGCGCGGGCGCAGCGGCTTTCGTCATCTCGACGTCGCGGGCGGCACCGGCGACGTCGCCTTCCGCATCGCCGCCAGCGCCGCGCATGATGCGGAAATCGTCGTGCTCGACATCAATGGCGACATGCTGGAAGTCGGCCGCGATCGCGCCGGCGAGCGCGGACTTTCCGGCGTCGAATTCGTGCAGGCCAACGCCGAATCGCTCCCCTTTCCCGACGCGCATTTCGACAGCTACACGATCGCCTTTGGCATTCGCAACGTGCCGCGCATTGAGGTCGCGCTGGCCGAGGCCTATCGCGTGCTGAAGCCCGGCGGAAGGTTTCTGTGCCTTGAGTTTTCGCATGTCGCCGTTCCCGGACTCGACAAGCTCTATGAAGCCTATTCGTTCAACGTCATTCCGACGATCGGCAAATTCGTCGCCGGAGACGCCGAGCCCTACCGCTATCTCGTCGAATCGATCCGCAAATTTCCCAGCGCGGAGGAATTCGAACGCATGATCCGCCGGGCGGGCTTTCGCCGCACCGGCTTTGAGCGGCTGACGGGCGGCGTCGTCGCGATCCATTCCGGCTGGAAGAGCTGATCTTTAAAGAGCGGCGGCATTCGTGATTCTCGGCGTCGGTCACTTCTATCGTCTGGCGCGCGCCGGCTATATCCTGGCGCGCGAAGGCGTTTTTGCGCGCCTCGATCCGGCGCTGCTGCCGCCGGCGGCCGGGCCGCTCGTGCGCTTCGCCAATCTCTTCGCCGGCGGCAAGCACGACGGCGCCGGCAAGGCGCTGGTGCGCGCATTGGCGCAAATCGGCCCCTCCTATGTGAAGCTCGGTCAATTTCTGGCGACTCGCCCGGACATCGTCGGCGGCGAGATCGCTGACGCGCTCACCGCGCTGCAAGATCGAATGGAGCCCTTCGGCCACGACAAAGCCGTCGCCATCGTCGAAAAGGCGCTGGGGCGGCCCATCGGCGAATTGTTCGTGTCTTTCGGCGAGCCGGTCGCCGCCGCGTCGGTGGCGCAGGTGCATGTCGCCGAAGCGCAATATAAGGAGGGCGTGCGCAAGGTTGCGGTGAAAGTGCTGCGGCCGGGCATCGAGGGCCAATTCGCGCTCGATCTGCGCGATATGTATCGGGTGGCGCGCCTCGCCGAGCATTATTCCTCGGAAGCGCGCCGGCTGCGCATGATCGAGGTCGTCGATACGCTGGCGCGCACGGTGCGGCTCGAAACGGACTTCCGGCTCGAGGCCGCGGCGGCGTCGGAATTCGCCGACAATGTCGCCGGCGATCCCGAAATGCACGTGCCGAGCGTCGACTGGAGCCGCACCGACCGCGAAGTGCTGACGCTCGAATGGATCGAGGGCGTTCCGCTGTCCGACATCGAGCGGGTCGCCGCCGAGGGATACGACCTCAAGGCGATCGGCCGCAATGTGCTGCAGTCGTTCCTGCGCCACGCGATGCGCGACGGCTTTTTTCACGCCGACATGCATCAGGGCAATCTGTTCGTCGACAAGAAGGCGCGGCTCGTCGCCATCGACTTCGGCATCATGGGCCGGCTGGGCCTGAAGGAGCGGCGATTTCTCGCCGAGATTCTCTACGGCTTCATCGTGCGCGACTATAAGCGCGTGGCCGAGGTGCATTTCGAGGCGGGCTATGTGCCCGCCACCCATTCCGTCGAGGAGTTTTCCCAGGCGCTGCGGGCGATCGGCGAACCGATGCATATGATCAACGCCGCCGACATTTCGATGGCGCGGCTGCTGACGCTGCTCTTCGAGGTGACGGCGCTGTTCGACATGCGCACGCGCACCGAACTGGTGCTGCTGCAAAAGACCATGGTGGTCGCCGAGGGCGTCGCCCGGACCTTCGATCCCAAGCTCGACATCTGGAAGACCTGCGATCCCGTGGTGCGCACCTGGATCGAGGAAAATCTCGGGCCGAAGGGTCGGATCGAGGACGCGGGCAGAAGCATCGCCGAACTCGCGAAGCTCGCGACGCGGCTGCCGCAGACCTTGCAGGACGCCGAAACGGCGATCCAGCGGGTGAGCGAAATGTCGGCGCGCGGCGTCGATCTTTCGCCGCGCTCGATCGAGGCGCTGGCCGAGGCGCGCCGAAGGTCGGACAGGTGGTTCCTGTTCGCGCTTTTCGCCCTTGTCCTTCTCGGCGCCTGGCTGCTGCGCGGCTGAGCTTTTCGCAGCGCGCTCCTACGGGATCGGCGTGATGCGCAGAGCGGTTTCAGGACGGGGAATTTTGCCTTCGCGGATCCGCGGCGCTCCGCGCCATTCTTCCCCAAGCGTCGCCAGTTGCGCGCCGCGCTTCAGCATTTCCGCCACATCCTGGGGCTTCTGCCGATATTCGGCGGCAAGATCGGGATAGCGCGCGAGAAAGTCGCGAAACGACTCGGCGCCTTTCACGCCGTCGTAAGATTGGGCGACTTCGTCGAGCGTTTGCTCCATGCGCGCCATGGCGACCAGAAAACGCCGCCAGCGATGCGCGTCGAAATCGAAATTCTCCAGTCGCGCGCCGGCTTGCCGGCCAAGATCGGCGAGGCGGTCGATCGTCGGCTCGTCCATCGCGATGTTGAGGCCGCCTTCTTCGTCATCGAGGCCGATATGGACGATGCGCTCGCGATAGCCGGGAAGGACGCTTTGCAGATTGTCCTGCCAGTCCTTCGCCGAGTCGATAAGCCGCAGAAGAAAACCGACGAGGCCTTCGAAGGCCATTACCGGGCGGTTGACGCCTTCCCGGGCTTTTTTGTGCAGCCAGACGCGGCCCTCGGCGCCGCCTCGGCCGCGCCGCTCGTCGTAAGCGTCGAGCGATATGGCGAAGGTGGGATGATTAGGGAGAAGACGGTCGAAGAAGTGGATCGGAAAATTGCTGGAGAGCCCGCCGTCGCTGAACAGGCAGCGCCGCAGCCGCTCCTGGTCGCTCTTCTCCCGGTAGAGAAAATCCCGCCGCCAGAGCGGCACGGCGCTGATGAGGCCGGGAAAGCTCAGGCTCATGCGCGCGGCGACGACGACCGGCAGATGGTCCCTGTCGGGGAAACGGAAGAATTCGCCCTTTTCCCCTTGCGTGGGCGTAAAGGGCGGGCAAACGCGCGCGAGATAGTCGATGACCGGCGCTGGAAACAGCTTTCGCCATTCGCCAAGCTCGAAGACGAATCCATAGGTCTCGCCGCCGTCGCGCCTGCCCGATTCGCTGTCGAGCGGCAGCGTATAGGGGCGCATTTCCATCAGGCTGGTGGTCATCATCAAGAGCCTGATCTCGTGACGGCCGTCTGCGGGCTTTTCCAGATCGCCGAACGTGAGCGGCGGCCCGCTTGAGCGCCCCGCCGTCTCTTCGATCAGGCGCGCGAGCCAGTCCGTGAAGCCCTCGCCCTTGCCGCCGGGTTGGGCGAGGCCGGGGCACAGACCATAGTCATTGGCGGGAAGCTCGACGGCGAGCGCGCGATATGTCCCCCAAATCAGCGCGAGGGCGACGCCGACGAGGCCGATCACGACGCCGATGAGAAGCGCGGCCAGCGGCCCGCAGTCGCTAGACGACATGAAGATCAAGGCGACGATTCCAGGACCAGCGCCGAGCAAGGCCGCGCCCCAATAGCCCGCTGCGGCCGCGCCGATAACGCCTGCGATCTTCCCGCCTGCCGATTTGGCCTCCAGCAGGGCGAGGAAAATGTTGAACAGCGGCCGCAAGGCGGGCGTCGGTTGAAACAGGTCCCGCAAATTCGGGCCGATCTCGTTTGGAACCTCGTCGAGCCGCGCGAAGCCGCCCGTTTCGCTGAAGCGGCCATATTCGGCCGCGGCCGCCGCCGACGCGGCCATCGCTCCGGCCGACGTCCCGCCGATATTGGCGAATCTGTATTGCTTCGCGAGGGCGACGAGCGCCAGCGGATAGACGACGCCGCTGGTGATCCCGCCCTTCATGACGATGTCGCAGACTTTATCGGGATGGGTGAAAGCGCCTTCCTGGGAATTCATAAGAAGGTCCTCCTTCAAATCGGGAGGGGACGAAGTCTACGCCCGAGCGATTGAATATGCGGGCTAAGAGCACTGGCGTCTTTTGCACGCGTCCGCCGCCCCTTATTCAAGCGATCCCGTCAAGGCTTCGGCGTGATGCGAAGGTCCGTATCGGGCTGCGGCAAACGGCCGACTTTCTTAAATCTGGGCTCGCATTTCCAACGTCCCCACAGTTGCGAAAGATCGGCGTTACGACGCACCAACGTCTCAAAGAACTGCGGATCCTGAGAATAGTGCCGGGGTTTTGCGCCATATCCTTCGGGCGAAAGGAAAACGCTCCAACCATTCGCCTCTGTGGGGTCAAACCGACCGCCTACGGTTTCGATTGTATCTTCAAGCCTTGCTTGCGCAATTAGATAACGCCGCCAGCGATGTTCATCCCACCGGTAACATCCATTTTGCGAGATGTTGTCAAATTCCTTGACGAGTCGCTGCCCCGCCTTCTGGCCTCTGTTTGCAAGATCTTTGACCGTGGTGGACGACATGGCGACGTTCAACCCGCCCTCGCCGCGCTTGAGGCCTAAGTAGACGATCCGTTCGCGATAACCGGGGAGAAGGCTTTGCAAATTGTCCTGCCAATCCTTCGCTGAATCGACAAGTCGCAACAGAAAGCTGACTAAGCCTTCCAAAGGCTGCACGGGCAATGTCGGTGCTGCCTCATTAAGGTCCGACATCCACGTTTCATCATCTTGCCGTCTTGGATCGAAAGCCTCCAACGAAATTGCAAAAGTGGGGCGACGCGGCAAAAGGCCGTCGAAGAAATGGATAGGAAAATTGCTCGACAATCCTCCATCGCTGAAGAGGCAGCGTCTTAGCTTTCTTCTTTCCTCGCGGTGGGCGGGATAGGTGTGATCTTCACGCCACAGCGGAACGGCTGCGACAAGCAGGGGGAAACTCAGACTCATTCTGGCGGCGACAACGAGCGGTAGATGTTCGCACCCGGGAAACTCGAAGAACTCCCGCGTCTTGCCATGCTTGGGCGGCTCGTCCAAATCGGCAGAGGGCCATTTGGCGCAATGATCAGCGAGATATTCGACAACTTCCGTGGGGAAGAGCGCCGCCCATTCGCCGCGTTCCCATGCGAATTTTGGAGCGTCGGCAGCCAATTGCAGCGGCAACGTGTAGGGTCGACGCTCCATCAGACTGGTTGTCATCATCTTGAGATCGATCTGATGGCTGTTTCTCGCCAGATCGCCAAAAGTCAGGGGCGCGTCGTCGACGTCACGACCTGCGAGCTCCTGTATGAGCCGAGCGAGCCAATCGGTGAAAGCCGGTTGGCGCCTGCGCCGCGCCCGCGCCGTCTTGCCCGAGCAGAGACCGAAGTCCGCCTCTGGAAGATCCCGTGCAAGCGCGAAATAAACTCGGACCAATGTCGCAAGAATTGCGGTCGCCAGCGCGAACAGGGGTCCGATGACGAGAAGCGTTTTGTCGGCGCCGTCCGTATAATTCACGATCGCGGCCGCGATTCCATACCCAACGAGCGCGCCCAACGCCGCCCACGGCCAATAGCCGATGAGGGCGGCGGCGGCGGCGCGAAACAAGCGCGAGAACGTTCCCTTTCCCTTGAGCATCGCAACGAAGATATTGAAAAGCGGCCTCAGCTTTGGCGTCGGATGAAAAAGGCCGAGCAAGTCCCTGCTCACTTCCTCGGGAACGGCGGCAAGTCGCGAAAATCCGCCCAACGTATATCGACCATATTCGGCGGCCGCCGCGGCGGCGGCGGCCATTGCGCCGGCCGAGGCGCCGCCAATATTTGCGAACCTATATTTTTCGGCGATTTCGCACAGGGCTAGCGGGTAAACGACGCCGCTCGTGATCCCACCCTTCATGACGATGTCGCAGACTAGGGTCGGGTTGGAATAATCCCGTTGTGCTGGGGTCATGGAAATAACCCTTCATAAAAACGCTGCTTGATAGAACATTCGGCAATGATTTGATTTTAGCTCTCTTCGTCCAATTGGCAAATAAAAAAGGCGCGGAACGATCCGCGCCTTGATTTGAGCAGGCTTCGAGGAATTACTTCACCCCGACCAGCTCCACGTCGAAGATCAGCCATGCGTTCGGCGGAATGACGCCGCCGGCGCCGCGCGCGCCGTAGCCGAGTTCCGGCGGAATGACCAGCGTGCGCTTGCCGCCGACCTTCATGCCTTCGACGCCCTCGTCCCAACCCTTGATCACCTGGCCCTGGCCGATCGGGAATTCGAACGGCTGGCCGCGATCGCGCGAGGAATCGAATTTCTTTCCCTTTGCGCCATTATTGTAGAGCCAGCCGGTGTAGTGCACCGCCGCGGTCTGACCAACTTTGGCGGTCGCGCCGGTCCCGACCTTGGCGTCCTTATATTCAAGGCCGGTGAGGCTTTTCTTCATATCTGCTTCGGCGCGCGCGTCCACTGTGAGCGCGAGGCTTGCGACTGCGGCGAAGGCGGCGAGCATAGATTTGGAGACAAGGCGCATCTTTCGTTCCTCCAGCTTGATTGAATCGCCGCCCGAGCTCTGAGTTCGAGGAGGCTCGATCCTTTATCCCAGCACGCCATTGTCGCGGGCGAGCTGCAGCAGATCCTTCTGCGGCCGCGCGCCGACATGGGAGATGATCTCCGCCGCGGCGAGCGCGCCGAGCATGGCGCTGCGCTCATGCGGCAAGTCCTGCGTATAGCCGGCGAGAAAGCCGGCGGCGAAGAGATCCCCGGCGCCCGTCGTGTCGACGACCTCCTCGACCGGAAAGGCCGGCGCGGCGACGGCGCTCGCGCCATTCGCCACGACGCAGCCCTTTTCCGACCGGGTGACGACGCCGAGCAATCCGTCTTCGGCGCGCAGCGCGGCGAGCGCCGTGTCGAAATCCGCCGTTTCGTAGAGCGCGTGCAATTCGCTCTCATTGGCGAAGACGATGTCGACGACGCGGTCGCGGATCAGCGAAAGAAATTCGCCGCGATAGCGGTCGACGCAGAAACTGTCGGAAAGTGTGAGCGCCACCTTGCGGCCATTGGCGCGCGAAATGTTCGCCGCCTTCAGGAAGGCCTCCTTGGCGCCCGGCGGGTCCCAAAGATAGCCCTCCATGTAGAGAACCTTCGCACGCGCCACGGTCTCTTCGTTGATGTCGGCGGGCGCGAGCGCCTGACAGGCGCCGAGAAAGGTGTTCATCGTGCGCTGGCCGTCGGGCGTGACAAAAATCAGGCAGCGGGCCGTCGCGGCGCCGCCGGCGGCGGCGGGCGTGTCGAAGGCGACGCCGGCTTTGCGGATGTCATGCGCGAATTCGCGCCCGGCGCCATCTTCCTTGACCTTGCCGATAAAACCGGCGGCGCGCCCCAGGCTCGCAAGGCCCGCCATGGTGTTGGCGGCAGAACCGCCGGAAATGATCGTCGTCGGGCCCATCGCCGTATAAAGTTCAGCCGCCCGCGCTTCGTCGACGAGCGCCATCGAGCCCTTGCGCAGTCCGGCCTGCAGCAAATCGTCGTCCTCGGCGCGCGCGATCGTGTCGACGATGGCGTTGCCGATGCCCAGCACGTCAAATGAAGAGGTCATGGCGGTCGGTAATCCGTTTTTGCGAAGGCAATCGAGCGACGCTGCGCGCCGCCGGGGTGGTGTTTAGCACCGCGGCGCGGTCCCGTCGATCAGAGGGGAGCCATTCGCGAAATCCGCGAATGGCGGCAGGCCGAGCGCCGGGCCTTGCGACTGTGGCGCGGCTGCTATCGGCAAATCGGCGACAGGATCACCTCGATGACGATGACGAACAGCGCCGCCGCGAAGAAGGCCGGCACCGGGCGCAGCGACACGTGCCGGAACAGGAAGGCGTACATGAACACCATCCAAATCAGAATCGGAAAGAGCAGAAAACGCAGCAGCTTCTCGGTCGGCAGCGGCGGCGGCAGAGCAATGCCAAAGAGGAGGTGCAGGATAATATAGGCGAGCGCCGCCAATCCGCTCATGATGGCGAGCGCCGTGGCCGTGCGCTGAAACTTTGCGTCCTCTTTCATGACGCGCATCAGGCCATATGTCCCGCCGTAGAGAAGGGCCGCGCTCAGCGCGCCGTAGATCAGGCTGCCGAGCAGCGAATGGTTGAACGCCTGCGCGATCGCCTGCAGCACGCCATAGGCGCCGAAAGCGCCCCACATCAATTCGCGCGAGTCCGGCAAGGAGAGCTGTGACGCTTCGAGATTGATCATCTTGATGACCGTCTGCGGCGTCTGCTCGTTGAGAAGCGGGATATTGATCGGCATGGCGAGCGTTTCCGTTATTGGCGTGGGAGAAGGCGAGAGCCCTGCCCGCATTAGAAGCGAAAAGCCGTGCGACCCAGCGCGCCGCAAGGGCGCTGGCCGGGCCGCACGACCAATTGGCGCCTCTCTACCATGCTTTCGCGGAGCGCGGAAATCGGGCGCCTTTCATTTTGCAGCGCAACCAGCAATCTCCGGCAGCCGCCGGCTCCAGTCCTCGCGCGCGACCACTTCGACGATGCGCCGCGCGGCGTCGCGCCAGGCGGCGCGCAATATTTGGTCAGGGTCGGCGGCGCGGCGCCCGTCGAGAAAATCGGCGACCGTCTCCGCCAGCGCCTTGGCGTCATTGACGCGAAAATAGAGGGCGCCCGCCCGTCCGACCTCGCGAAAAATCGGGATGTCGCTGCAGATCACCGGGCGGCCGCGCCGCGCCGCCTCGACGATCGGCAGGCCGAAGCCTTCCGCATAGGACGGAAAGACCAGCGCCGCCGCGTGGTCGTAGAGAAAGGACAGCTCGTCGTCGTCCGCGTCCTCGAACCAGAACAGCCGTCGGCCGAATTCGCTGTGCCCGCGAATCTCGCTGGTGACCGCTTCTTCAAACCAGCCGCGCCGGCCGACGACGACGAGCCGGACGTCGCGGCCTCGCGCCCAGAGTTCTTCAAAAGCGCGAAGCGCGACGCGCTGGCCCTTGCGCGGCTCGATGGTGCCGACGGCGAGAAAGACCGGCGCATCGCCGGCGACCGCCGATCTGACTGCGTCGCGCGGCGCGGCGCCTGCGCGCAGCATGAGATCCGAGCCGCAGTGAAACCAGCCGATCTTCAGGCCGGGACGATGCGGAAGCGCCTGCGCGACGACATAGTCGGCGAGTTCGTCCGCGACGGTTCGCGAAATCGCCAGGAAACCGTCGCTCTCGAGGAGCGCCTTGCGCAGCCAGGCGCGATAGCGCGGCACGGTCGTTTCATGGCAGGCATGGGGATAAAGCTCCGGAATGAGGTCGAAGATGCAGGTGACGACCTCGCCGCCCGCGTCGCGAATCGTCGCGAAAATCGGGGCGAGCGCGTCGAAGGCGTTCCAGCTGTCGGACAGCATCAGCAAGCGATCGCCTGCCGCGATCACGACCTCGGAGTCGGGCGCGGCGTCGCCGCCGACAAGTTCGGCGACAAAGCCGTTGGCGGTCAGCAGCCGGCCGCCGTCGCAGCGAACCGCCAAAGCCGGCAGGTCGAAGCTTTCGCCGCTATAGAGGCCACGCGTCACTTCCTTGACGACGCGCTGAATGCCGGTGCCGGCGTCGCGCTTGATCGTTCCCGTCACGTCGACCAGCAGCCGGCGCGCGGGCAGCGGCGCGGCGCGGACCGGCGGAGCGCCCTGGTCCAACGCCGATGGCGTCGCCGCGTCGGTCGGCGCGCGAAAACGCGCGCGAAAAGCGTTGGCGGCGTCGGCGAGGAACGCTTCGATGGGCCGAAGAAAGCGATAGATGTGGCCGGAGACCGAATAGATCAGCCGATAGCGCTCATGGGTCAGATGCAGCAGTTCGGCGCGTAGATGATCGAGCTGAAATTCGAGCAGGCGGATGCGTTCGCGGTCCTGCTCGCGCTCCTGGTTCTCCCGCTCGGTCATGGGCTCTTGCTCATGCCGACTTTTCGGCCTGCGCTTCAGCCGCCCGCGCGTCGTCGAGCAGCGCCTGCAGCATGTCTTCAATATCGTGACGCGGACGCCAGCCGGTCGCTTCGCTCAGTCGCGTGGCGTCGCAGGCGACGCTGGCGATGTCGCTTTCAGGGCGCAGCAGCGCCGGATCGACCACGATCTCAAATGGCGCCCTGGCCCGCTGGCGCAGCCGCTCCAGCAGCGCTTCCATGCGGTGCGCCTCGCCGGAAGCGATGTTGAAGATCGAGACGGGCGCGGGCAAATCCCGCGACTTTTCGATCAGCCGCATATAGGCGGCGACGACGTCGCGCACGTCGAGAAAATCGCGCGCCCGGGACAGATCGCCCACCTTCAGGCGGGGCTCGGCGCGCCCGGCCTCGATCGCGGCGATTTGCGCGGAGAAAGACGCAAGCGCGAAATTGCGGTTGCGCTGGCCGGGTCCGGAATGATTGACCGGCCGCGCCACAATAAGACGTCCCTCACGAGACAAAAGATCGGCAAGCGCGTTTTCCGCCGCCACCTTCGAACGGCTGTAGACATCGACCGGCCGCAGGGGCGCGTCCTCGCTCAAAACGCCGTCGCGGAAACTCGCGCCATAGACCGACGCGGACGAGGCGAAGAGAAAAACGGCCGTCGGGCAGTGCCGGGCGATCGCCGCGCCGAGCGCGAAGGAGCCGTGAAAATTCACCCGCCAGGTCATTTCGGCGGCGCGCAGCGCCTGGCCGATCGACGATTGGCCGGCGAGATGGACGATAAGGTCGGGGCGCAGCCGCGCGATCAGCGCGTCGATCCCGGCTTCGTCGACAAGATCCGCGGCGCACGCCGCGAAGGCGTCATCGCCGCCGCGCTCGCCGGGACGCAGCAGCAGCGTCCGCGCCGCCTGCGGGTAGGTCTTGGCCAGCGCGGCGCACAGGTGGCCGCCGACAAAGCCGGCTCCGCCCGTCACCAGGATGCGCTCGAAGGCGGCCATCGCGCGCCCTTTTCGGTTAGGCCGACTCTCGCCGCAGCCGCTCGAGATCGGCGTCGACCATCTCGCAGATCATCTCGCGAAGATCGATCTCCGGCTTCCAGCCGAGAACCTGCCGCGCCTTGCTGGAATCGCCCAGCAGGACGTCGACCTCGGCCGGACGGTAGAACGCCGGGTCGATGATGACGAATTCCTCCATGTCGAGGCCCGCGTGCCCGAAAGCGATGCGGCACATGTCGCGCACCGTGGTGGTGACCCCGGTCGCGACGACATAGTCGTCCGGCGTCTCCTGCTGCAGCATCAGCCACATGGCGCGCACATAGTCCTTGGCGTGGCCCCAGTCGCGCTTGGCGTCGATATTGCCGAGGCGCAACTCCTTGGCGAGCCCGAGCTTGATCGCGGCGACGCCGCTCGTGACCTTGCGGGTGACGAATTCGACGCCGCGCAGCGGGCTTTCATGATTGAACAGAATGCCCGAGGACGCGTGGAGACCGAAGCTCTCGCGATAGTTCACCGTGATCCAATGGCCGTAGAGCTTCGCCACCGCATAAGGACTGCGGGGATAGAAGGGCGTCTTCTCGCTTTGCATCGGCTCCTGAATGAGCCCGTACATTTCCGACGACGAGGCCTGATAAAAGCGCGCTTTCGGCGCGCCCAGCCGCATCGCTTCGAGCATGTTGGTCACGCCGACGCCGGTGACGTTCGCCGTCAGGATCGGCTGGCGCCAGGAGGAGGCGACATAGGATTGCGCCGCAAGATTGTAGATTTCGTCGGGCTGGATGGCCTGAACGGTGCGCAGCAGGCTTGAGAGATCGGCGAGGTCGGCGTCGTGCAAATTCAGCTTGCCGCTGATGCCGAGCCAGCGCAGGCGGTGGTCCTCGACGCCCCGGTGCGACGAACGCCGCACCACGCCATGCACTTCATAGCCCTTGTCGAGCAGAAATTGCGACAGATAGGCGCCGTCCTGTCCTGTAACGCCGGTCACCAGCGCGCATTTGCTCATTAAAGGTCCTATTCCAAAGCAGCCGGCGATCCGTGACGAAGGCGAACCTTTGGCGGCGGCGCGGCATGGGCGCGATCTTCGCCCCGACGCGGGGGCTGCAAAAAGGGCGCGCGCGAGGGAATTACAGAATCAAGGCGCCTGAAGCAAGAGCGTGGGCGAGATGGAAATGCCGGCGGCGCTGCGCCGCCGGCATGTTCAAACACCTGCTTCGAATCGATTACGCCGGCTTGTCGGGCGGCGGCAGCTTGCCTTCCGGCGTCGCCTTGTCGATCGCCTCGGGCAAATACTGAGCGAGGAGCGCCTTCGCCTTGTCGACGTCGATGCCGGCGTTCTTGGCGATTTCCATCAGCTTGTCAGCGTTGACCACCTTGCCGATGTCCATCTCGCTGATTTTTTCATTCGGGCCCAGGCCGATCCAGGAGTGCATCTGCTTGCCCAGTCCGGAATTCTCGAAATTCTTGACCACGCCGTCGAGACCGCCCTGCTTCTCTACGTAATCCTTTATGAGGGTCAGGGCTTCAGCCCCGATCACGCCGCCGGCGATCGCTTTGAGCCAACTCATGGTCATTCTCCCTTTCAAACAAGCGTGCGCCTCGCGCCGCGCTAGGTCAGATAGAGGGGGGGCGCAGGCTTTACAATGGCGGCCGGTGGGCCGGTCTAACCTCTTCATTCAAATATCAGGTCTTCTTTCCGCTCGCCCCAGCGCCGGATTTCTTCCCAAATGTCCCGCGCGGTTTCGGCGTAGCGGAAGAGATGGCGGTCTGGCGGGTCGATCACGCCCTCGTCGAGCAGGAAGTCGACGTCGAAGGCGCGGCGCCAATAGCCTTCGCCGACGAGAATGATCGGGATCGGTTTCACCTTGCCAGTCTGCACGAGCGTGAGCGTCTCGAACACTTCGTCGAAGGTGCCGAGGCCTCCCGGAAAGGCGACCAGCGCCCGCGCCCGCAGCATGAAATGCATCTTCCGCAGTGCGAAATAGCGAAAGCGCAGGCAAAGCGACGGCGTGACATAACTGTTGGGCAGCTGCTCGTGCGGCAAGGTGATGTTGAGCCCCACCGTCTCGTCGCCGGCCTCGAACGCGCCGCGGTTCGCCGCCTCCATGATGCCCGGTCCGCCGCCGGTGACGATGGCGAGGCGCGACGCGCCGGTCTTCCGGGCCTCGCCGACAAGCGCGCCGAATTCGCGCGCGATTTCATAGTAGCGCGAATTTTCGCATAAGCGTTGCGCGACCGCGACCCGCCTGGCGAGGGTCGCGTCCCCTGGATTGGCGCTTGCGCGCGCCTGGGCTTCGCCGAGGCGGCTTTCCGCGAGAGCGGGGTCGACGATGCGAGTCGAGCCGAAGACGACGACCGTATCGGTGACGCCATGGCGGCGCAGCAGCAGTTCGGCCTTGAAATATTCCAGCTCCAGGCGCGGTCCGCGCGCTTCCGCCGAAGTCAGGAAATCTATGTCCTCGTCGGCCTTGCGATAGGAAGGGCTGGCGAGGATCGCTCGCAGCCGCTCGGCTGCGGCGAGGTCGGCGATATGCGGCGCCGGGAGCCCCGAGGGACCCCGCCCGTCGGCCTCAAGTCGAGAATTTCGCTCTTCATCGCTTGCGCTCAATCGCCCGCTCCCTGCATCCGCCCGCTTGGCGCTTTTCTTTATTTCCAGATAGGTCCGGCGTATATGACCCGCCGGACGCCGGAGGGCGAGGATTTGTCGAGGAGCAGGGCGAGAGCGCATGGCCGGGCATAGTCAATTCAAGAACATCATGCACAAGAAGGGCAAGCAGGACGCGATCCGCTCCAAGCTGTTCTCGAAGCTCGCCCGAGAAATCACCGTCGCCGCCAAGATGGGCCTGCCCGACCCGAACATGAACGCGCGGCTGCGGGCCGCCGTTCTCGCCGCCCGGGCGGAGAACATGCCAAAGGACAATATCGAGCGCGCGATCAAGAAGGCGTCGGGCGCCGACGCCGAAAATTACGACGAGGTGCGCTACGAGGGCTATGCGCCCGGCGGCGTCGCGGTGATCGTCGAGGCGCTGACCGACAATCGCAACCGCACGGCCGGCGAGGTGCGCTCCTATTTCACCAAGGCGGGCGGTTCGCTCGCCGAGACCGGCGCCGTGTCCTTCATGTTCGACCGCGTCGGCCTCGTTGAATTCGACAAGAAGGCGGCGACCGAAGATGCGATGATGGAGGCGGCGATCGACGCCGGCGCCGACGACGTTGCGACCACCGACGAGACGCATGAAGTGATCACCTCCGTCGAATCATTGCGCGACGTCGCCAAGGCGCTCGAAGAGAAATTCGGCGAGCCGCGCAAGGCGGCGCTCGTCTGGCGCCCGCAGAATACGATCAAGGTCGACGACGATTCCGGCGAGAAAATCCTCAAGCTCGTCGGCTTGCTCGAGGACAATGACGACGTTCAGAACGTCTACGCCAATTTCGAGGTCTCCGACGCGCTCTTCGCCAAGCTCGCGGGCTAACGCCGCAACAGGGCGACGGCGCCGGTCGCGGGCCGCGGTGAGAGATGCACAACAAGCGAGGCTATCACCACGGGTCGCTCAAGCAGGCGCTGATCGACGCCGCTCTGGAAATTCTCGCCGAAGGCGGGCCGTCGGCGCTGACGCTCACCGAGGCGGCGCGCCGCGCCGGCGTTTCTCCTGCCGCGCCTTACCGTCATTTCGCGGGACGCGACGCGCTGATCAGCGAACTGGCGCGCCGCGGCTTCGAGACCTTCGGCGCGCGCATCGAAGCGGCCTGGGACGAAGGCCGGCCTGACGCCAAGAGCGCGCTTCGGGCGATGTGCGACGCCTATTTGAAATTCGCCCGGGACGAGCCCGGGCTTTACGCGGCGATGTTCGGGCAGGCGCAGACGCTCGCCGATCCGGGCGCGGGCGGGGCCGCCGACCATGCGCTCGAAATCCTTTGGCGGGCCGTGGTCGCCTGGCTGCAGCAGGCGGGCGCGCCGGCCCAGGGCGCGCGCTACGCGGCGCTGCAAATTTGGTCGCTCGCGCATGGCGTCGCGATGCTGACTATCTCCGGCCACTTCGATCCGGCGACGAGCGCGGATCCGGCGCTGGTGCTCGAAAGCGCCGCGCAGGGAATCATGGAAGGCGCCGCCGCGCGCGCCAAAGCCGCGACGGTTTAATTGCGTGTAAAACATCGTCGCAGGCCAAATTGCGCGCGCGCTTTAATCCTTCATTAACGTTAACGCCCTCAAATGAAGCAAATCTTAATTGCGTGAGGGCTCTCGTGCCGCAGGCGTCATCCCGACATATCCGCTTCAGAGGTAGATCCTTTCCCGTGCTGACGCTGGAGCCGGAGCAGCCGGTCGAAGGCTGGTTCGAGCAGCTCGACGCTTTGCTTGAGCAGTCGCCAGCCTTCTTCAGCCGGAAGTCGATCGTCATCGAGCTCGCCAAATTGACGCTCGAGCGGCCGCAACTCACCGAGCTCCTCGAAAATCTCACCCGGCGCGGCATACGCGTCATGGGGCTGTCGGGCGTCGACCCTTCATGGGCGTCCGACGAGCTGCCGCCGATTCTGGCGGGCGGTCGCGCCACCCCGCAACCGCCGGCGGAACCCAGCGCGACGCGCGCTAAAGACGCAAATCCTGGAACGCTGACCCCAAGCGAAGAAGCAGCCTTCGAGGATATTGCCAACGCGCTCGGGGCCAGCGGCGCGGCAACGGACGGTAAGACCGCCGCGCCGCCGGCCCCGACGCCAGCGCCGCTGATCCTGCTCGAACCGGTGCGGTCGGGGCAGTCGATTTATCACCCCGAGGGCGACGTGACCGTGATCGGCTCGGTCGCCTCTGGCGCGGAAATCATGGCGGGCGGCTCCGTCCATATCTACGGCACGCTGCGCGGCCGCGCGATGGCCGGCGCCTATGGCGAAAAGCGCGCGCGAATCTTCTGCCGCAGGCTCGAAGCCGAACTGCTCTCGGTGTGCGGCGTGTATCTGACAGCCGAAGAGATCTCCACGAATGTGCAGAGCCAAGCCATTCAGGCCTGGCTCGAAAATGAGACGGTCAAGATCGCACGGCTCGACTAAGAGAGGACGAACAATGGCCAAGACTTTGGTGGTGACCTCCGGCAAAGGAGGCGTCGGAAAGACAACGTCGACCGCGGCTCTGGGCGCCGCGCTGGCGCAACAGGGTCACAAGGTCGCGGTCGTCGACTTCGACGTCGGCCTGCGCAACCTCGATCTCGTCATGGGCGCCGAGCGCCGCGTCGTCTTTGATCTCATCAACGTCGCCCAGGGCGACGCGAAGCTGCATCAGGCGCTCATTCGCGACAAGCGCTTGAACAATCTCTTTCTGCTTCCCGCGTCGCAGACGCGCGACAAGGACGCCTTGACCGAAGAGGGCGTGCAGCGCGTCATCGGCGAATTGCGCGAGAAGTTCGACTGGATCGTCTGCGACAGCCCCGCAGGCATCGAGCGCGGCGCGACGCTGGCGATGCGCTTCGCCGACGTCGCGGTCGTCGTCGCCAATCCGGAAGTCTCCTCGGTGCGCGATTCCGATCGCATCATCGGCTTGCTCGACGCCAAGACCGAACGCGCCGAAAAGGGCGAGCGGGTCGAGAAGCATCTGCTGCTGACGCGCTATGACGCACAGCGCGCGGGCCGCGGCGAGATGCTGAGCGTCGACGACGTGCTCGAAATTCTCTCGATACCGCTGCTTGGAATCGTGCCGGAGAGCGAAGAAGTTCTGCGCGCGTCGAATGTCGGCACGCCGATCATTCTTCACAATGCGATGAGCGCGGCGGCGCGGGCCTATTCGGAAGCGGCGAAACGATTGTGCGGCGAAGAGCTGCCGGTCAACATTCCTACGGACAAGAGAGGACTTCTCGTTCGGCTCTTTGGTCGGAGGGCGGCATGAATATTTTCGGACTGTTCGGGCGCCGCGGCGCCACCGCGCCGGTCGCGCGCGAGCGCCTGCAGATTCTTCTCACCCACGAACGCGCATCGGCGCGCGATTCCAATTTGATCGCGGTGCTGCACAAGGAAGTGCTCGCCGCCATCTCCAAGCACATCTCGGTCGATCCCGAAAAGGTGATGGTCAAGATGCATCGCAAGGAGGATATGTCGCTGCTCGAAATCGACATCGAGATCGAGGCGGCGGCGACGCTCAACAACGACGCCGCGTCGGCGGATGACGCCGTGCGTGAGGACGAGTTGAGCGGCAAGGCGGCTTGAGCTTTCCCTCCTGCGCTCGTTCAGCTTGGAAGACGGGGACGCCTGCGCGGCGGCGCTACGGCGCGGCCGCTGCCCCCCATGCCCATAACCGCCGTCGGCGAGTTTGCTCCTTAGGCCCTTGCGCCAATGTTAAGGCATATTACATTGGTGTCGGCCCCGCTTTGCGGCGGGCGGCCGTTGACAACCTGGAGCCTAGCATGAGCTGCCATCGTTATTCTCGCATGTCGTCATCCGCGCAGGGCGGAGCGCCCTGGGGGCATTGCGGGCGAATGTCCTGGAAGCCCTATGAGATCGCGGCGGTGATCCTCGGCTTTTTCATCTTCTGGCCGCTCGGCCTCGGCATCCTGATCTGGAAGCTTTGGCAGCGCTCCCAAGGCTATGAGAGCGATTTGTACGCCTTCGCCCAGGAGCAGGGCGCGCGCGTCAAGGACGCCGTCAGCGGATTCGCCAGAGAGGGATCGTCGGCCTGGGGCGGCCCGTCCTTCATGCGCTCGACCGGCAACGTCGCCTTCGACGAATGGCGTGAAGGCGAACTCGCGCGACTCGAGGAAGAGCGCCGCAAGCTTGCCGAGGCGGAGCGCGACTTCGCCGAGCATATCGACCAGCTGCGCCGCGCGCGCGACCGCGAGGAGTTCGAATCCTTCATGCGCGGCCGCAAAGGCGATGGCGCAGGCGCGTAAAGCCGTCAAAGGCGCGGGCGAGCGCCAGGCTGCAAAAAGGGCCGCAAATCGGCGCTGTCCGATTTGCGGCCTAATTCATACGTGGCCCGCGCGACTCGCCTAGGTCCAAAGACCGCCGGCGCGGCGTTCGCGGTTGGGATCTGGCCTCTTGCGCGATTTCTTACCGCGGAATGACGGACCCTTTCCGCGACAGCAGGCCGCCTCTGACGTATCCGGTCCTGCCCTTGTAAGAGACGTGGCACCAGCCCTTGCCGAGTCCGCTTGGGCAGCGAAGGACGTCGACCTTTTTCCCGCCGGGAATGACCTTGATAACCGACGAAAACATGCTCGCCCGCTTTTTTAGACTCGCGGCGTTGGTCGTCACCACCGGCGCAATGACGACCTGTGATCGGGAAGTCCCCAGCACAGGCGCGTTCACCCATCCGGTCTTCGAACCATAGCGGACTTGGCACCAGCTGTGACGCCACCCCTCGTCGCAGTTCAACACCTGGACGTCGGCGCCGGCCGGGATCTTGCCGATTTTTTTCCACGACGTGCCGGGTCCAGAACGCAGCGTCGCTGGACTTTGGGCGGGGGTTGCGTAGGCAATGTCCAGGCCAAGAAAGGCGACAAAACCGACCGCCGCCGCAGCGAGCATTTTTCGCATGATGAATCTCCCAAAATTACCGCAACAACTCTGCGTCTTGCTGCGTTGCACGGATAAATCGAGCCAGGGGATAGAAAGTTCTACTACGCCGCTTTGACGGCCCTCGTAGAGTCGCTCCGACTCGTTCATTGTTCTGGAGACAAGAACAAGACGAACTGCAACGCTTGTTTCAATTGGGACAGACCTAAAGCTTTTCTAGAGGGATCACACAAAATTTTTCTATGATGATTTTGCGCGCCGCTCCCTGTCCGCCGGCCGGAGATAGGTTCAGCAATGGTTCGTCTCGCCTCCGTTACAGATTCAGCGTCGACCACGCGATCAGGCGCAGATAACGCTCCAACCGCCCGACGCCTGGAAGTTAGCTTAACGCCGGCGACTTACGTCTTTGCAGGCGCGACGAATCTGACGGCCTTGTCGTAAATCAACAGCGCCACGCAGCCGCCCATACTGCCCGGCGAATGCCTGGTGCCGGGCGGATGAATGACGAAGCTGCCCTGCGGGTATGAGCCTGCCTCGTCGAACTGGTCGCCTTCGATCACGAACATATGCTCGTAGCCGACATGTTCGTGCAGCGCGACGCGCGCGCCGGCCTCATATCGAAGCAGCACGGCGCTTGGCCCGCCGTTTTCTTCATTATACAGCCAATGGGCGGTCACCCCTGGCCGGAAGGGCGTCCAATCTCCGGTCTTGCGGAGCGTTTCTGCTCGCTCCAGAAGATTGGCGATGACGATCGAGTCGGGGGACGCGGGCATGTAGCCTCCTGGAAAGATTGGCGATTGTTCGTCATTGGATGGGGGCGCAGATGCGGGCGACGTAGGAGCGGCTTGCGGGACGTCAAACCATTTGTCGTCGATCCAGCCCAACGCCAGCATGAGCCAGGTTGTGAAGACGAAGGGCGCGGAAACCGACGGAACGCCGAAGGCGGCGATCGCCGGTATAAGCAGCGTCCCCAGCAGGGCGCCGAGGATGGCGAGCCGGAGCTTGCCGCCACAGAAGACAAACACTGACACTCCGCTCAAAACGCCGTTGAACCCGTAAAGGCCAAGGTTGACGCTCGCCGGGTCGGCGTCGCGGTAATAGTAGGACACAACGGCCCCAATGATGGCGCCCAAGAACGCGATCAGTCCATGCCGCCAGTCGCTCAGCAGCACGCCGCTGACAAACAGCGCTCCCGACCAGATGTTTGGGGAAAAAACCGCTTGGCCCAGACTGAGCAGCACTGCGGCGACGGGATGAAAGACTGTCGCCTCGACGGGTTTGAAGGCGAGGGGTTGGAGGACGTCGAACATGGGCGTCAGCGCATGGAGCGCCCAGAATACGATCAGAAAAGGCAACGCGAGAGTGGGAAACGGCAGGATGGCGACGCAGAGCCGGACCAGGACGATGGTGATCGCGACGCAAACGATCAGCACGCCCCACATGCCCATATTTGTCCAACCCGTATGGAAGAAGGCCGGCAGCGAAAGCGCAATGAGACAGGGATTGAGGCCGGGAAGTCCCGTCGCGAGGACTGGTCCCCGCTCCCCGAGCAGCATGCGGCCCGCCGGCGCCATGATCGCGGCCACAAGCAAATAGGCGAAGGCGATTGGCGAGGCGACCAGGGCGGCCGCCAGAAAGAAGAGGCCCGTCAGCTCATTGGCTTGAAAGCAAAGCTGCGAGCAGCCGCGCAATACCAGCCGCCAGTACGGGACATGGCCCGTATGCGTCGGCGGAAACAAATAGTCGACGGGTTCTTTCATCAGCGGAATCTACATGCGCGCGCAACCCGTGAATTATGCCCCAGTCGTTTAAGGCGTCTCAGCGAATGGGTGATTGGCGTCGACTGAGCTGCCCGGGGCCGTGGCGTCGCTGTGATCGATCGCGCTATAGCGACCCCAGCAGATTCAATACCGCGTCGGACTTGCAGGTCCATCCAACGATGCCGCCTTGCGCCACCAGCGCCTTGAGGGTCATGGCTTTGAAGTCGGGAAAATAGCTGTCGGTGCCATCCTCGATCAGCAGACAATCATAGCCCCGGTCGTTGGCGCAGCGCATTGTCGTCTGCACGCAAACTTCTGTCGTAACGCCGGTGATCACGAGATTGGTGATCTTGCGCGTCATCAGATAGTCGTTGAGGACAGTGCTATAGAATGCGTCCTTGCCCGGCTTGGAAATGACCAGCTCCCCAGCCAGGGGCGCGTTCTCGGGGATGAAATCCGAGCCCTTCTCTCCGTCGATCAAGATCCGTCCCATCGGTCCGGCGTCCCCGATCTTGATTTTTGGATTGCCGCGGTTGCGCTTGGCCGTCGGAAGGTCGGAGAGATCGGGCTTGTGGCATTCCTTGGTATGGATGATGGGCAGGCCAGCCTTGCGAAAAGCGGTTTGCAGCTCGGCGATGACAGGGATGCAAGGAGCGAGGTTCTTGATATCGTTTCCGAGCGATTCAGCGAATCCTCCCGGCAGGCAGAAGTCCCTCTGCATGTCGATGCAGATCAGCGCGATGTGGTCGATATCGAATTCGTATGAAAAGGGGCTGGCGTCGATTGTCGGCATGATATCGCTTCCTCATAGTCATGCAGGTAATATCGCCATACAGATAATAACGGCGCGAGATACACAGAGCGTGACGATGACCGCTCTGGATAGACTGAGACTATAACCCAGCCTAGCGCCGCGGACGGGCCACAGTCAAAAAATAGGGGACTATCACTTGGATCTTATTCTCTATCCTTGGCGAAACGGGCGCCGGGCGCGGCGGATGACGCCGCGAGGCCAACCCACGGTGTCGAGCGTATCGTTCAAAGGTTAGCGCGTGGCGGAGCCTGTCTCGCTGGACGAGAAGGTCACGCGCGAGCAGCCGCGAATCGCGCGGTATTTATAGGTGGCGAAACAGGATGGAGCTTATCTATCGGCCGATCGGAATCATTCGAAGCCCGTTCAAGAACCTGAGCGACATGCCCGTCCAGCCGGTCGGCGCCGCGAGCGCGAAGGGTTTCGTGGACGTGGATCCGCAATATCAGGAAGGGCTGTGCGACCTCGAAGGTTTTTCACATCTGATATTGATCTATCACTTTCACCGGGCGCAGCCGTGCAAACTGAGAATTCTTCCCTTTCTCGACACGAGTCCCCGCGGCGTATTCTCGACGCGCGCGCCGTCGCGTCCCAACCCAATCGGCCTATCGATCGTCGGATTATGCGGGATCGACAAGAATCGTCTCTCAGTGTCGCAGCTCGACATCTTGGACGAAACGCCGCTGCTCGACATAAAGCCTTACGTTCCCGAGTTCGACGCGCCGCCGGAAGCCTATGGCGGATGGTTCGAACGGTCGCGCGGCGCGGCGCGCAAGAAATTGTCGGACAACCGGTTTGAGTGAAGGGGCGCGCGCTTGGCGAGCCCGCACTGTCGCGGGCGGGCCACAGCCCGTAAATATATGGCTATTAACCACAATTCTCGACCCTGAATTAACGCGCCGGCGTCCATCCTCGCGGCATGGTCCGCCGCGCCCACCCATCGCTGCTCTTGCTGGCGCTCGCCGTGGCGGGACTTTCGGCGTGCTCGATCGGGCAAAAGCCCCAGCGGCCGGCCTGGCGCACGCAGGCTGAAAACGCCTGTCTCGCGGAAAGACGCGTCAATCCGTCCGAATTCATTGCGCTCGCGCCGGAAATCGACGGTCCGGGCATCTGCGGCCTTACCCGACCGTTTAAGTTGACCGCGCTTCAGGACGGCGAAGTCGCCTTTAACGCCACCGCCACGCTGGATTGCTCGATGGTCGCCGAGCTGGAGGGCTGGCTCGCCGACACGGTGCAGCCCGCTGCGCAGGCGCGCTTCGGGCAGCGGGTCGTCCAGCTCAATTCGATGGGCTCATACGCTTGCCGCGGCATGAACAATCAGCGCGGCGCGCGGCTCTCGGAACATTCCTTCGGCAATGCGCTGGACATCGGCGGCTTCGTGCTCGCCGACGGCCGCGAGATCACGCTGGTGCGCGACTGGTGGCGGGGAGACGAACAGACGCGCGCCTTTCTGATGGACGTGCATCGGGGCTCCTGCGGCCATTTCTCGACGGTGCTGTCGCCAGGCTCCAACGCCTTTCACTACAATCATATCCACGTCGATCTGGCGATGCACGGCCGCTCGGGCCGCAGCATTTGCAAGCCTGTTCCGCAGGAGACGCTGCCGCCGCCGGAACCCTCGCCGTTGATCGCGCAGACTCGCCCGTCGGCGGCGCCGGACGACGAAACCGACAATGACACGACCGGAAAGCCGCCGCTCGCCGCCTTCGAGGGGCCGGGCGTTGGCGCGCGTGACGGGCTCGGACCGCTCGCCGGACCTGAGGCCTATGCGCCGCCGCCGCCGATCCGGCGCGACGGCATCGGTCAATTGATCGACCATACCGACCGGACGTCGAGCATCGGGCGGCGCCGGGAACGATAGATCGTCCAGATTCAGCCCCATCCGCTTGGCGATTGATGCATCGCCAAGCCTTCCCGCGCCTTACCGCTTCGCGCCGGTGACGTTCAAAAGCCGCAGCACGAGCCAGGCCGGCACGACGATCACGGCGCCGGCGAGCACATAGCTGACAAGCTCCCGCACCGCGCCAAAGCCGAGCTGATAGATGCGGTCGAAGAACGCCTGAACGCCGCGAAAAATATCGGCCGGCCGCAGGTCGAGCCACATCAGCAGGGCGCCCACGACGAGCGAAATGAAGAACAACCGCACGAAGGTGTTGAGCGGCGAGCCGCCGAGGAAATTTTCAAGCGTGTTGTTCGACGCCATCCGGGTGGTTTCCTGTTCAAACGTGTTGGCGCCGGGCGGCAGCATCGCGTCGCGTTTGGCCTCCGACGGCTCCGGCCGAGGCGGCTTGTCGAGATGCGGCCAATTGCCGAAAGGCCCCTGATCAGCCATTGCGGCAGATCCGCGGATGCATCATCGCCATGGCATTACAAAGTCCCTCCAGGGGCCGTCTCTTCGCGGAAGAGGCGCATTATGCGGCGCAGAAAGCGCTCGGTAAAGGAGAGCGCGCGCTCGAATTCCTGTTCGCTCGGCGTTGCGTTCGGCGGCGCCCCCGGGGGAACGGGCGCGGCCTCGGCGCGCGCCTTGAGGGCCTCGTTTTCCTTGCGCAGGCGCTCGATCTCCGCTTCCAACGCCGCGCGCTCTTCCGCGCCGAGCCGGCACACGGCGACGCCGTCCTTCACCGAGCAATAGGACAGGGCGCCGGTTTCCTTGTTCAGCCGCACATAGCCGCCTTCGGCGGGGGTTAGGGTGAATCGTTCCCCGTCCGGCGCGATGATCGGGGGCGGCGTCTCGGCCGGGGCCGGCCCTCCGAAAGCGACGGCAACGAAGATCGCGAGGAAAACATGCCGTGCCTGGATCATGGTCGCCGCTCTATAGGGGAAGCTCGCTCGCACATGGGCGCTCGGCGCCCGTGCGTCAATGGCGCCGACCCAGCGCGGCTTCGCCTCGGCAAACTCGCCGCGCTTGAACGAGGCGGCCGGCTCGGCCATATAGCTGGGGCCGGAGCGCTTCGCGGGCTCTGGCCGAACAGGCGCCAACAGGCTTCAGTGACATGTCGCGTCCGCCGCTCAACTCGCCGTTCATGCTCGGCTTCGATGAAATCGAACGGGCGCTCGACCGCGTCGCCCGCACCGGCTCCGACGGCTACCCGCCCTATAATATCGAGCGTATTCCGCGCGGCGAGGGCGCGCCCGAGCGGCTGCGGATCACGCTCGCCGTGGCCGGATTCACCCGCGACCAGCTCGACGTCTCGCTTGAAGAAAATCAGCTCGTCATCCGCGGGCGCCAGTCCGAGGATGGGGAGCGTCACTTCCTCCATCGCGGCATCGCCGCACGGCAGTTTCAGCGCGCTTTTCTTCTCGCCGAAGGGATGCAGGTGCTGGGAGCCGATCTCGTCAACGGGCTGCTCTCCATCGATTTGGCGCGCCCCCAGCCGGAGCGGGTCGTCAAGAAGATCGAGATTGCGGCGCGCGAGTGAGTCCCTCCTTCCGTTGGCTGGAATGGCGCCGCCACGCCGCCCAGAACGACGAACAGCAAAGATTTCGCGCATGTTTTCCGCAGGCCCGCGTCGGGCGATTAAGGACAAAACAAGCCTTCAGCCTGGCGCAACCGACGGCGCCCGGCCGTCGTCGAAGCCTTTGCTTGAGAGCCTTTGCAGAAAGCCCTATCAGGAGTGATGTTTGAGCTTGCCGTCGCGCTTGTGTTGATCGTCCTCAACGGGATTTTCTCGTTGTCGGAGCTCGCTATCGTATCGGCGCGCAAGGTCCGGTTGAAGAACTTGGCCGCCGAAGGCCGGCGCGGCGCCGCCGCCGCTCTGGATTTGGCCGAAAATCCCGGACGCTTTCTCTCCACGGTGCAGATCGGGATCACGCTTGTCGGGATCCTGGCCGGCGCCTTTTCCGGCGCGGCGCTCGGCCATCGGCTTTCCGAAGAGCTGCGCGCGCAGGGACTCTCGGGTCCGACGGCGGACTGGGTCGGCTATGGCGGCGTCATTGGCTGCATCACTTACCTTTCGGTCGTGATCGGCGAATTGCTGCCCAAGCACCTCGCGCTGCGCCACGCCGAAGCCATCGCCTGCCGCATGGCGGCGCCGATGGCGTTCCTGTCCACGCTCGGCGCGCCGGTCGTCTGGTTGCTCGACGCCTCGACAAAGCTCGTCTTGCTGCTTGTCGGCCAGTCGGATCAGCTTCAGTCGGCCGTCACCGATGAGGAGATCAGAACTCTTGTCGCGGAGGCGCACTCCGCAGGGTCGATCGAGGCCGACGAACAGCAGATGATCGCAGGCGTGCTGCGCCTGGGCGATCGCGCGGCGCGCGCGCTGATGACGCCGCGGGCGGAGGTGGATTGGCTCGATCTCAGCCAGCCCGAGAAACTGCTGCGCGAAAGGCTCATCGAGACGACGCACGCGCGCCTGCCCGTCAGCAGGGGCGATATGGACGACATGATCGGCGTACTGCTCATCCGCGAACTGCTCGGTCCCGCGCTGCGCGGCGAGCCGCTCGACCTCGAAGCCCATGTGCGCCAGGCGCCCGCCGTGCCAGATTCGATCGATGCGCTCGACGCGCTGAACGTTCTGCGCGAGGCCGAGACGCCGATGGCGCTCGTGCATGACGAATATGGCCATTTCGAAGGCGTGGTGACTCCCGCCGACATCCTCGACGCCATCGCCGGCGCCTTCAGGTCGGACGAGGGCGATGAGGAGCCGGAGGCGGTGCAGCGCGAAGACGGCAGCTGGCTGATCGCGGGCTGGATGCCGGTCGACGAAATGGCCGAGCTTTTGCACGTGACGCTGCCGGAGAACCGGAGCTTTGAAACCGTGGCCGGCCTCGTGCTTGACGGGCTCATCCGCTTTCCCACCCTCGGCGAAACGGTCGACAAGCTCGGATGGCGGTTCGAAGTCGTCGATCTCGACGGCCGGCGGCTCGACAAGGTGCTCGCATGCAAACTGCCCGTCGACGGTCAGTGACGGGCCTCAGCGAGGCGATTGCGGGCCATTTCTATCCTGCCAGTCAGCGCTCCATCGGGAGCGGCTCTCTTTGGCGGCGGCGGCGCGCGCTTGACGCGCCGCCGCGGTTGGCGCGGCTAATGGAGGCTTACCATCTCCAGTTGATTTTCACGGGCGTTGCCGATGCAGCCCTCCTCCGAATCCGCCAGGACGATCGGGGCGCCATCCGCGCCGAACAGCGCGAAAATCGTCATGCCCGGCGCAATCTGCGGCGCCTGCGGATACAGACGATTGACGTCTTCCGAGCGCATCGACCGCACATAGGCGATGAGCCCATCGCCTAGATGGGCGAATTGCTCAGCCGTCAGCGGGGACTCCCGGGTTTCGGTTGCGATTTTCATGTCCATTCCTGCCTCCATGACGGTCCTTTCGCCCCGCCGACAGCGCCCACATCCGGCGCGCCGTCTAAGGATAGATGTGCATGGTTCGGAGATTTTGAAGGGGGGCGCTTTCGCCTACAGGCCAAGCGCCAGTCGCGCCGGGTCTTCGAGCACTTCTTTGATGCGCACCAGGAACGTCACAGCCTCCTTCCCATCGACGAGGCGGTGATCGTAGGATAGCGCCAGATACATCATCGGGCGCGCTTCGATCTTGCCGTCGACGACGACCGGACGTTCCTGGATCTTGTGCATGCCCAGAATGCCCGCTTGCGGGGCGTTCAGGATCGGCGTGGACATCAGCGACCCATAAACGCCGCCATTGGAAATGGTGAAAGTCCCGCCTTGCAGATCGGCGATGTCGAGCGCGCCTTCGCGCGCTCTGCGCCCGAGTTCGGCGATGGCCCGTTCGATCTCTGCGAGCGAAAGACGGTCGGCGTCGCGCACCACCGGCACGACGAGGCCCTTCTCGGTGCCGACGGCGACGCCGATGTGGCAGAAGCGCTTGTATATGATATCCGTTCCGTCGATCTCCGCATTCACCGCGGGAATTTCCTCGAGCGCCTGACAGCACGCCTTCACGAAGAAGCCCATGAAGCCAAGCTTCACGCCGTGCCGCCGCTCGAAAGCCTCCTTGTAGCGCTTGCGCAAATCCATCAGCGCCGACATGTCGACTTCGTTGAACGTCGTCAGAATGGCCGCGGTGTTTTGCGCCTCCTTCAGCCGGCGGGCGATGGTCTGACGCAAGCGCGTCATCTTCACCCGCTCTTCGCGCGGGGCGTCTTGTTGCGGAACAGGCGCGCGCGGCGCCGGCGCTTCGGCTTTGGCGTCCTGCTGGGGAGGCTCCTGCGGGCGCGCGTCTTGAGCGGGCGCCGGTTGACGCGCGGCGAATTGAACGACGTCAGACTTCAGCGCCTGGCCGCGCTTTCCGCTGCCGGCGACCTGCGCAATATCGATCCCCTGTTCGACGGCGATCTTGGCGGCGGCCGGCGATGGCGGCATCGCGGTCGCAGCAGGGGCGGGAGCGAGAGCGGGCGCCGGCGAGGCCGGCGTTACGGCGGAAACCTTGGGGGCGGCAGCCTTGGCGGCGGCGTCGCCGCCATTCTTGGCCGGCGCGGCGCCCTCGACGATCTGTCCGAGCAGCGCCCCCGGTCCCACGGTTTCGCCCTCCTTGGCGACGATCTCCGCGAGCACGCCGTCGGCGGGCGCATTGACCTCGAGCGTGACTTTGTCGGTCTCGAGTTCTGCCAGCGTCTCGTCGGCGCGCACCGCGTCGCCCGCTTTCTTGAACCAGCGGCCGATGGTGGCTTCAGTCACCGATTCGCCTAAGGTCGGCACGCGAATTTCAGCCATCGGCTCTCTCTTTGCTCGCGTCGCGCGTCAAGCCGCGAACGCTTCCTCCAGGAACGACTTCAGCTGCGCGAGGTGCCGGGACATCGTGCCCGTCGCGGTGGAGGCCGATGCGGTGCGTCCAATGTAGCGGGCGCGCTTCGAACTGCCGCCGACCTGCGTCAGCACCCATTCGAGATAGGATTCGACGAAGGACCAGGCGCCCATGTTTCGGGGCTCCTCCTGGCACCACACGATGTCGGCTTGCTTGAAGCGCGCAAGCGCGGTGACGAGGCCCTTGAGCGGAAACGGATAAAGCTGCTCGACCCGCAGCAGATAGACGTCGTCTATGCCGCGTTTCTCACGCTCTTCCATGAGATCGTAATAGACCTTGCCCGAACACAAAATGACGCGGCGGATGTTTTCGTCGGCTTTCAGAAACGACGTCTCGGTCGGCGCGGTTTCCGCCTCGTCGAGAAGCAGCCGCTGAAAGCTCGAGGCCATGCCCATTTCGCCGAGCCGCGAGACGCAGCGCTTGTGGCGCAGCAGCGATTTCGGCGTCATCAGCACGAGGGGTTTGCGGAAGCTTCTGTGCAGCTGACGGCGAAGGATATGGAAGTAATTCGCCGGCGTCGTGCAATTGGCCACCTGCATATTGTCTTCGGCGCAAAGCTGCAGATAGCGCTCGAGCCGCGCGGAGGAATGTTCCGGACCCTGGCCTTCGTAGCCATGCGGCAAGAGGCAGACGAGTCCCGACATGCGCAGCCACTTGCGCTCCGCCGATGAGATGAACTGGTCGAAGACGACTTGCGCGCCGTTGGCGAAATCGCCGAACTGCGCTTCCCACATCACCAGCGCGTCGGGCTCCGCCAGCGAATAGCCATATTCGAACCCGAGCACCGCCTCTTCCGAGAGCATCGAATTGACGACTTCATAGCGGCCCTGGCCTTCCGCGATGTGATTGAAGGGCAGGTAGCGCGCTTCGCTCTCCTGATCGATCAGCACGCTGTGGCGCTGCGAAAAAGTGCCGCGCTCGCTGTCCTGGCCGGAGAGCCGGACATTGTAGCCCTCGAAGAGCAGGGAGCCGATCGCCAGCGCCTCGGCGGTCGCCCAATCGATGGGCCCGCCATGTTCGATCGCCGCCTTGCGGTTGTCGAGAAAGCGCTGGATGGTGCGATGCATGTGAAAATCGGGCGGCGTCGCGGTGATCTCGGCGCCAATGCGCTGCAGCGTCTCCAGCGCCACGCCGGTCTGACCGCGGCGCTCGTTCTCCGAGAGCTGCGAGCCGGGCTTCTTTCCGGACCAGCGGCCGTCGAGCCAGTCCGCCTTGTTGGGCTTGTAGCTCTGGCCGGCCTCGAACTCCTCGTTCAGTCGGGTGCGCCAGTCTTCCTTCATCCGGTCGACGTCGGCGCGCGAAATCACGCCTTCGGCGATCAGCCGATCCGCATAGAGATCCAGCGTCGTGCGATGCGCCCGGATCTTCTTATACATCTGGGGCTGGGTGAAGCCCGGCTCGTCGCCCTCATTATGGCCAAAGCGGCGATAGCACCACATGTCGATGACGACGGGCTTTTGGAACTGCTGACGGAATTCGGCGGCGACGCGGGCGGCGAAGACGACCGCCTCCGGATCGTCGCCGTTCACATGAAGGATAGGCGCCTCCACCATCTTCGCGACGTCGGAGGGGTAGGGCGAGGACCGCGAATAGCGCGGGTAGGTCGTGAAACCGATCTGATTGTTGATGATGAAATGGATCGAGCCGCCGGTGCGATGGCCTTTCAGCCCGGAAAGGCCGAAACATTCCGCGACGACGCCCTGGCCGGCGAAGGCCGCGTCGCCGTGAATCAGCAGCGGCATTACCGCGCGGCGGTCGCCGTCGGCGCAATTATGCTGATCCTGCTTCGCGCGGACTTTACCCAGCACGACCGGATCGACGATTTCGAGATGCGACGGATTGGCGGTGAGCGAGAGATGCACCTTATTGTCGTCGAACACGCGGTCCGACGATGCGCCGAGATGATATTTGACGTCGCCGGAGCCTTCCACTTCGTCCGGCAGGAAGGAGCCGCCCTTGAATTCGTGAAACAAGGCGCGATGCGGCTTCGCCATCACTTGCGAAAGCAAATTGAGACGGCCGCGATGCGCCATGCCAAGAACGATTTCCTGGACGCCGAGCGCGCCGCCGCGCTTGATGATCTGCTCCAGCGCCGGAACGATGGCTTCGGCGCCGTCAAGGCCGAAGCGCTTGGTGCCGGTGTATTTGACGTCGAGAAATTTCTCGAACCCCTCGGCCTCGACGAGCTTGTTCACAATGGCGCGCTTGCCTTCCAGGGTGAACACGATCTCCTTTTTCGGGCCTTCGATGCGCGCCTGCAGCCAGGCCTTCTCCTCCGGATTGGAGATATGCATGAATTCGAAGCCGATCGTGCCGCAATAGGTGCGACGCAGGATCGTGACGATTTCGAAGAGCGTGGCGTAGCGCATGCCCAATACGCCATCGAGAAAGATTTCGCGCTCGTAGTCCTCGTCGGTGAATCCGTAGGTCTGGGGATTGAGCTCGCCATGGTCGGAGCGCTGCTCCAGGCCGAGCGGATCCAGATTGGCGTGCAGATGGCCGCGCATGCGATAGGCGCGGATCATCATCAAGGCGCGCACGGAATCGCGGGTCGCGCGCAACACCTCCTCGCCGCTGGGCGCGGGCGCGACGCCGGGCGCGGCTGGCGCTTTTACAGGCGCCGGCGCCTCAGCGACGAGCGCGCCGGTCCATTCGCCGTTCGGCGGCTGCGGCCAGTCGCGCCGCGCCCAGCTCGGCCCGTCGACCGCGACTCTTCCCTGCGGCTGGGGTCCCATCTCGGCGAAGAACTTGCGCCAGTCGGCGCTGACCGAGGAAGGATCGGCCTCATAGGCGGCGAGCAGACTTTCGAGATAGCCTGCGTTCGCGCCCTGCAGAAAGGAAGTCGAAGCGAGAAAATCATTTTGCGGCGAGCGCGCGCCCGCCGGCGCGGCGGGTCCGGCGCCGCCATTGGTTTCAAATCGCGCCATCTCAATCTTTCCCAAAAGCGCCGGCGCTCAAAGGCCGACGACTTTCGAAGCGTTGAGCGAACTCGCGCTAGCCCTTCAGCGCTTCGACCAATGTCTTTCCGAGCCTCGCAGGCGACGGCGACACTTTGATGCCCGCCGACTCCATGGCCGCGATTTTACTTTCGGCGTCGCCTTTGCCGCCCGAGACGATCGCGCCGGCATGGCCCATTCGGCGGCCGGGCGGCGCGGTGCGGCCCGCAATGAATCCGACCATCGGCTTCTTGCGGCCGCGCTTGGCTTCGTCCTTCAAGAATTGGGCCGCGTCTTCCTCCGCCGCCCCGCCGATCTCGCCGATCATGATGATGGACTTAGTTGCCTCATCCGCGAGAAACAACTCCAGCACTTCAATAAAATCCGTGCCTTTGACGGGATCGCCGCCGATGCCGACGGCCGTCGTCTGACCCAGGCCTTCGCGCGTCGTCTGGAACACCGCCTCATAGGTGAGCGTGCCGGAACGCGACACGACGCCCACCGAGCCTGGCGAGAAAATATTGCCCGGCATGATGCCGATCTTGCTCTCGCCGGCGGTGACGACGCCGGGGCAGTTCGGGCCGATGAGCCGGGACTTCGAGCCGCAGAGCGCGCGCTTGACGCGGATCATGTCCTGAACCGGCACGCCCTCGGTGATGCAGACGATGAGCGGGATTTCCGCGTCGATCGCCTCGCAGATGGCGTCGGCCGCGCCCGGCGGCGGCACATAGACCACCGAGGCGTCGGCGCCGGTCTTGTCGCGCGCCTCGGCGACCGTGTCGAAAACCGGAAGTTCGAGGTGGATCGAGCCGCCTTTGCCAGGCGACACCCCGCCGACCATTTTGGTGCCGTAGTCGAGGGCCTGGACGGAGTGGAAGGTGGCGGTCTTGCCGGTGAAGCCTTGAGTGATGACTTTGGTGTTCTTGTCGATCAGCACGGACATGAAGCGCAAATCCCGAAAAGCAAGCGAAAGCGGCGCGGGCGCCCTTTGAATGAAGCGAAAAACCGGAGCCGCCGCCCGTCCTCGCCCGCGCGGAACCTATTGACAAAAGCGCAGCCGCACAAGGCGACAAACGCCCCTGCGACAGGCCGCCGCGATCCTCTTCGAGGAACTTCGACGACTGTGGCGCAGCCTGCCTTTACGGTGAATGAACCAAAAGTAAAAAGCCGGCGGTCGCCCGCCGGCTTTCAGCATTCGAGACCGCCGAAAACGCTTAGGCGCTCGCCGCGCCCAGGCTCGACACGTCGACCTTCACGCCCGGCCCCTGGGTGGAGCTGAGCGCGACGCGCTGAATATAGGTGCCCTTGGCGCCCTGCGGCTTCGCCTTGGCCACGGCGTCGACGAAGGCCTTGATGTTCTCGACGAGCTTGCCGTCGTCGAACGAGGCCTTGCCGACGGTGCCCTGGACGATGCCGGCCTTCTCGACGCGAAACTCGACCGCGCCGCCCTTACTGGCCTTCACCGCGCCGGCGACGTCCATCGTCACCGTGCCGACCTTCGGGTTCGGCATCAGGCCGCGCGGGCCGAGCACTTTGCCGAGACGGCCGACGAGCGGCATCATATCCGGCGTCGCGATGCAGCGGTCGAATTCGATCGTGCCGCCCTGCACCGTCGTGACCAGATCCTCGGCGCCGACGACATCGGCGCCCGCCGCCGTGGCTTCGTCCGCCTTGGCGCCGCGCGCGAACACCGCCACGCGCAGCGTGCGGCCGGTGCCGTTCGGCAGATTGACGACGCCGCGCACCATCTGGTCGGCGTGCTTGGGATCGACGCCGAGATTCATGGCGATTTCGACGGATTCGTCGAATTTCGCCTTGGCGCGCTCGCGCACCAGCTTCACCGCCTCGTCGACGGCATAGAGCTTCGTGCGTTCAATGCCCTCGCGGGACTTGGCAATACGTTTTCCGACATGCGCCATGGTCTTACTCCACCACCTGGAGGCCCATCGCGCGGGCGGAGCCTTCGATCATCGACATTGCGGATTCGACCGTGGCGCAGTTGAGGTCGGGCATTTTCTTTTCCGCGATTTCGCGGATCTGCGCCTTGGTCACCTGGCCGACGACGTTGCGCCCCGGCGTCTTCGAGCCGGAGGCGGGCTTCTTGCCGATCTTGAGGCCCACCGCCTTCTTGAGGAAGAAGCTGACCGGCGGCTGCCTCATCTCGAAGGTGAAGGAGCGGTCCTGATAGGCGGTGATGACGACGGGGATCGGCGTCCCCTTCTCGATCTGTCCCGTCTTGGCGTTGAACGCCTTGCAGAACTCCATGATGTTGAGGCCGCGCTGGCCGAGCGCGGGACCGATCGGCGGCGACGGATTGGCCGCGCCGGCCGGCACTTGCAGTTTGATATAGCCGGCGATTTTCTTCGCCATTTGCTTTCTCCAACGATTGGCCCCCGCCGCGATTTTTCACGCGTGCGCGCCGGTTGCAGGTCGTGGTCCGGTCTGGAGCTCCCCGATGGCGTCAGGGCAGACCCGCCACGTATGGTTTCATTTCCATTGGACGGAATGAAAAAAGCCCTCCGAAGAGGGCCTGCGACTTATACTGAAGAGACTGGGAAAAGCAACTGATTCGCTGTCCTAATAGAGGACAGGTCCTTGCTATGCTTATCGCGCTGGTCGATGGGAAGTCAGTGGACGCGCTCGGAGCGATCCGAGGTCTCGACTACCGCTGTCCAAACCCGGCGTGCGGCAGCCCGCTGATCTTAAAGCAGGGCAGACAGGTCTGTCATCATTTCGCACACCAGCCTCCTCGGTCTTGTGCTTGGGGCGCAGGCGAAACCAACGAACACCGAGAAGCCAAGCGGATACTTTTGGACTCGTTGATTCAGAGGGGCGTGAGAGCAGAATTGGAGTTCATCGTTGATACACTACCGGGAGACCGCAGAGCCGACATAATGGCTTGGCGCTCTGACGGCCAAATGGTTGCGTTTGAGCTGCAACATAGCCCTGTTCCATTGAGCGAGATTGAGGCCAGGGCAGAATCCCGCCGGCGTCGGGTGCCCGATATGCGCCTCAATGCCCCTCGGGCAAAAGCCCCACATGCTATTCGAGCCGGCGCAGGCGCTCCTCGAATTCGGTCAACAGCAGCCATGGCCGATTTGCGAGGAATGATGCTCCATCACCGAGCGGCGCAGTCCGGAAATCTGGTCGCTCAAGCGCCTCTCCTGCTCCTTGATCTGCTTTTCCAGATTCATCATGTCCGAGGCCACGTCGGCGCGCAGCGAATGAATCTCGGTGCGAAGCTCCGAGCGGACGTCAGCGACGTCGCTCTTCGTCGCCATCTCTTCGCGAAGGCCGTCCACCTTCCCGTCGATCTTGCGCAGCAGCGCCAGCGTGAAATTTTCGGGCTCGTCGCTCATCGCGGCTTCCATCGGCTGCGGAAATGCGCCGACGCAACATAGCGCCGCATTGCGCCTTTGTCTCCGGCTTCCCACCTCCATCAAGGAAAAGGAGGCCGTCATGTCCGATTACGCAAAGCGCCTTGCCTTCATGGCCGCCGGACTCGCCGCGATGATCTTCTCCAATTTTTACTTGGGAGGGACGCTGCTTGGCTGGGGCGGCCTGCTCGTGGGGCTCGGCGTCTATTATTACGGATGGCGCGGCGTTTGCCCCGCATGCCGCGCGCAGCGTTGCGCCGTGGCGTCCGCCGAGCCGGCGAATGCGCCCGCGGACGGCGGCGTCACTGGAGACAGCGGGCCGGACGGCGGCGCCGCGCGTTAGGCGTGAGCCTTCTCGACCTGGGCGAATTCGAGTTGCGCCGGCTCGAGGATCGACACGGCGACCTTGAGGCGCAGGCGCGCCTCGTCGGTTTCGTGGCGCCTGAAGCTTCGCAACTCCACTTTTCCGGTCCGGTTCGGAAGGACGCTATTGCGAGCTCGCCGCCGACCGGCTTGACGATGTTAACCAAACACCATGCCGTGACGACCGCGCCGGTCGTGACGATGATAGTGGCGCTTACTGCTATTCTTGTGCCAGCCGCGGCATTTGCCGCCATGGGCTCCATGTTTGGCGCATGAGCTCGGTTTCGACTGGGAAGCTCCTGTTCCATGCGGTTTGTGGAAGGCGAGCGCTGATTCGGCGCCGGCGAAAGAAAGGAGCAAAGCTGCGGCGAGGCAGAGTCGTTTAAACATATCTTCTCCTGTGGAGGCTTCTTCGACATCAGCGCGGAACGATGTCGGCTCAGAAAAAACGGCGAAATACAGTCTTTCGCATGTTCTTCGTTGCGGCTGTCACAGTCAATATTTGACGGCACATTTTCAAACGCGGCCGCCTCCAGCCCGAGCGGGCGACGGCTCTTAAGTGAAGGACTTCCTTCTCCTCGAGCCCTTTGCGCGAATCGGGCGCGTCATTCACTCCTGCCGAATCTCCTGTCGAAGAGCGGGGGGATGGAACATGCGCGAAGCGCTTGTTCGGTCGGTTTGATCTTATCGATGGGCTGGTTGCGCCGCGCCCAGTAAGCCGTCCACGGAAAGTCGCGCGGCAGGCCGAAAGCATTGCGGCGAATTCCGTGAGAATCCGCGCTTGTGCCGGGCGCCGCCCATGCGCAATAACCCCTCCACAACAAAAACAAGCCCGGAAGTTTAATGACCGCCATCGCTGAAGGCCGCTCCGATTTCATGAGCCGCGAGCGCACCATCGCTTCTCCCGCCTTCAATCGCTGGCTGGTCCCGCCGGCGGCGCTCGCCATTCATCTGTGCATCGGCATGGCCTATGGCTTTTCCGTCTTCTGGCTGCCGCTGTCGCGCATCGTCGGCGGCGCGCAGCCGAAAGAATGTCCGGAGACGCTCGGCTTATTCGCGACGCTGATCGCGACCGACTGCGACTGGAAGATCAGCTGGCTGGGGTGGACCTTTACCCTCTTCTTCGTCTTTCTCGGCTCCTCGGCGGCGATCTTCGGCCATTGGCTGGAGACGGCCGGACCGCGAAAAGCCGGTCTCGCGGCCGCCTGCTGCTGGTGCGGCGGCCTCCTGATCTCGGCCCTCGGCGTTTATCTCCATCAGATCTCATTGCTGTGGATCGGCTCCGGCGTGATCGGCGGCATTGGTCTGGGGCTTGGATATATCTCGCCGGTCTCGACGCTCATCAAATGGTTCCCTGACCGGCGCGGCTTGGCGACCGGTCTCGCCATCATGGGTTTTGGCGGCGGCGCGATGATCGGCGCGCCGCTCGCCGACCGGCTGATGGGCTTCTACGCCACGCCGGCGTCGCCGGGCGTCTGGCAGACCTTCGTGACGCTGGCGGCGATCTATTTCGCCTTCATGGTCGCCGGCGCGCTTGGCTACCGGGTGCCGCCCGAGGGTTGGGCCCCCGAAGGCTTCGCGCCGACGGCGACGGCAGGGCGCGCGCTGGTGACGCATCGCCATGTGCATCTCGACGTCGCCTGGAAGACGCCGCAGTTCTGGCTGCTGTGGGGCGTGCTCTGCCTCAACGTCTCGGCCGGCATTGGCGTGCTCGGCATGGCCTCGCCGATGCTGCAGGAAGTGTTCGGCGGCAGATTGATCGGCCTCGACATGGGTTTCGATCAGCTCGACGCCGCGCAGAAACAGCAGATCGCGGCGATCGCGGCGGGCTTCACCGGCCTCCTGAGCCTGTGCAACATCGGCGGGCGCATCGGTTGGGCCTCGGCCTCCGACGCCTTCGGGCGAAAGATCACCTATGCGATCTTCTTCGTCCTCGGCTTTGCGCTGTACGCGACCATTCCTTTCGCGGCGAAGGGCGGAATGGTCGGACTCTTCGTCCTGCTGTTTGCCGTCATCATCTCCATGTATGGCGGCGGCTTTTCGACGATTCCCGCCTATCTCGCCGATGTTTTCGGCACCCATCATGTCGGCGCCATTCACGGCCGGCTGCTCACCGCCTGGTCGACGGCGGGCGTGCTCGGACCCGTGCTCGTCAATTACATCCGCGAATATCAGCTCGCGCAGGGCGTCGCCCGCGAAGCGGCCTATAACCAGACCATGTATGTGCTCGCTGGCCTGCTGCTCGCGGGCCTCGTCTGCAATCTGCTCGTGCGGCCCTGCGCCGACAAATATTACATGAGCGACGAAGAGGTCGCGGCGCAGAAGCATATGACCGTCGCTGAGGTCGTCGAGGAGGAGGACGACATCCACGCCGACTTCGAGGATTTCATCGAAGAGGCGCAGGAACCGACCGCGACGGATTCGCAGCCGCCGCTCACCGTCCTTTCTCCGCCCGTCTCCAACGGCGGATTGCTTCCCCGGATATTCGCCTGGACCGCTGTCGGCGCCCCCCTCGCCTGGGGCGTCTGGATGACGCTGCAAAAGGCGTTGAAGCTGTTGCAGTGAATTATCGCGGATTGAGGATGACATCCTCGCAGGGGATGAAAAATCTCGACCCGCCGAAGCCGCCGGTAACCGCCGTGCGCCTAAGATCCGCATTATTGACGACGTTGAGCGTCATCGTTCCGGCGCCGCGCGTCCGGCCAAGCGGCACGTCGGCCCAGACGCCGGTGATCGTGGCGCCGTTCCGCACCCCCTTAAACACATTCGCGAAGGTCGGCGGTTGATCGGCGCTGCGTCCAAACCACCAAACATCGGAGCCGACCTGTCGAATGTAATATACGCCGCCGTCATTTCCTCGAAATGCGCCGTTAAGCGATGACGGCGTGGCGCACAGCGCAAAGGCGCAATTGGGCGCCGCCGAGAGGATCAATATTCCAATCCAACCAAATGGGGTAAGTTTCGTCATTGTCGCGCTCCAGAACGCTGCTCTCACGAGGTCGCGACAGAATCTTAAGGACGCGCGGTACGGTTCGCATCGTCCAATCAGAGGACGTTTTGTCCCCCAACCCGAGCCTGGCCGCTCCGACCGACGACCGTTTCCTCTCCATTAACCATAGCAGCGCTACGATGCGCCTCGCGCGCTTTTGCAAACAGGGAAAGACATGGCGACGGCTTGCACCAATGGTCTCGATACGGGGTTCGTCGATCTCGGCTATATGAAAGTCGCCGCTCTTGGCGTGGTGCAGGGCATCACCGAACTGCTGCCGATCTCCTCGACCGCGCATATGCGCATCGTGCCGGCGCTGCTGGGGTGGAAGGATCCCGGCTCCGCCTTCTCCGCCGCCATGCAGCTCGCGGCGCTTGCCGCGGTCGTCAGCTATTTCTGGAGCGATATTCGCGCGCTCGCCGAGGGCTCCCTTCGCGCGCTCGTGCGGCGCGATTTCAACGACTGGACGTTTCGCTTCGTCGTCTGGATCGCGCTCGCGACCATTCCCATCGGCATCGCCGGCCTGGCGCTGTCGCATACGCTCAACACCTGCGGCTCGCCGCTGCGCAGCCTGCCGGTGATCGGCATTTCCTCGATCGTGATGGCGGCGCTGCTCGCCATCGCCGAACTCTATTGCAATCACACGCGCACGCTCGAGCATGTGAGCCTGAAGGACGCGATGATCGTCGGCTTCGCGCAGGTCGGCGCGCTGATTCCCGGCGTCTCGCGCTCGGGCTCGACTCTGACCGCGGCGCTGTTCCTCGATTTGAAGCGCGAGGAGGCGGCGCGGTTTTCGTTTCTGCTCGGCCTGCCGGCGATCGCCCTCGCGGGCCTGAAGGAATTATGGGAGCTGCATAAGGCGCAGCTCGATTTTCACGGCTGGGCGGTGCTGACGCTCGGACTGTTCGTCGCGTCGATCTCCGCCTTTGTCGCCATCTGGGGCCTGCTGCGGATTCTCGAGCGCTTTTCAGCCTGGCCTTTCGTCTATTATCGCGCCTTCATCGGAATCGTGCTGCTTGTGGGGTTCTACGCAGGCTTCTTGGCGTAGCAGCGCCTTGCCCTCTCCCTCTGGGAGAGGGGTATCACTCCGCCGCCACTTTGAGACGTTCGCGCGCTTCCGCCCGCAAATCGTCGATCGGCGCGAGCGCGCCCTTTTCTTCATAATGCCAGAAGGTCCAGCCGTTGCAGGCCGGCAGGCCCTGCGCCAGCGCGCCGGTTTTGTGAATTGAGCCGATGAAGCCGGACAGCGACAGCGCGCCGTCGGCGCGCACCACGGCGCGGTGGCGGCGCTTGGCGTCGCAGAGCGTCGCGCCCGGCGCGATCAGCCCCGCCTCGACGAGACTGGCGAAGGCGATGCGCGGCTCGGCGCGCTTCGAAGGCGCCGGCGCGATGGCGTCATCGGGCAAGGGGTCGATCGCCGCGATGCGGGCGCGCGCCGCGGCGCGATAGGCGTCGTCGCGCTCGATCCCGAGCCAATCGCGTCCGAGGCGCTTAGCGACGGCGCCCGTTGTTCCGGTGCCAAAGAAGGGATCGAGCACCAGATCGCCAGGCTTCGACGCCGCGAGAATGACGCGCGCGAGCAGCGCTTCCGGCTTTTGCGTCGGATGGGTCTTGCGGCCGGCGTCATTCTTGAGACGCTCGCTCCCGCCGCAGATCGGCAGCAGCCAGTCGGACCGCATCTGGCAATCTTCGTTCGCCGCCTTCAGCGTCTCATAATTGAAGGTGTAGTTTTTCGCGCTCGCGTCACGCGCGGCCCAGATCATCGTCTCATGGGCGTTGGTGAAGCGCCGGCCGCGAAAGTTCGGCATCGGATTGTTCTTGCGCCAGACGATGTCGTTGAGGATCCAGAACCCCAGATCCTGCATGATCGCGCCCACGCGAAAAATATTATGATAGGAGCCGATGACGAAAATCGTCGCCGAGGGCTTCATCAGCCGGCGCGCCGCGTCCAGCCAGTCGCGGGTGAAGGCGTCATAGGCGGCGAAATTCGCGAATTTGTCCCAATCATTGTCGACCGCGTCGACGAGGCTTTGGTCGGGGCGGTGCAGACGATTGGCGAGCTGAAGATTATAGGGCGGATCGGCGAAGACGAGATCGACGCTTTCGCCGGGCAGCCGCTCCATCAGCGCGGCGCAGTCGCCGCACAGAATGTCGTTGCGCGCCGTCGCGCGGAGCGGCCCTTCATTTGAACGCCCGATACGCGTGACCTGATTCCGGGCTTTGAGGCGAGCCGCCCCGACGCGCGCGCTACGCATGTACTGAACACCACAAACACAACCAACATTCGTGATCGTGCAGCAGGAAGGTAAAGGGCGCGTTTAGAGAGAGAAACGCCGCGCGTCTCTTTTTCGAACGGAAGTCTTAAGGAAGTAAAAAGGTTAGCAAAACCTTGCCAAACTCTTAGGCCCCGCGCACCGGCGCGAAACTGACCCGATGCGCCGGGCTCGCGCCGTGCAGCGCCAGCGCTTCCAGGTGACGCCGCGCGGCGTAGCCGACATTGGTCTCGAAACCATATTGCGGATAATGGGCGGCGAGACGGCGCATCATCGCGTCGCGCGCCACCTTGGCGACGATCGAGGCGGCGGCGATCGACAGCGCGGTGGCGTCGCCCTTGACGATCAACCGGCAGGGGCAGCTCACCGGCGGCCGGTCGTTGCCGTCGACGAGGAGATAGGCCGGCGCGTGGGAAAGGCCGGCGACGGCGCGCGCCATCGCCGCGAGCGACGCTTGACGGATATTGATCCGGTCGATCTCGGCCGCGGTGACGAAGGCGACGCTGACGGCGAGCGCATTGGCCATGATGCGCTCGAAGGCTTCCTCGCGCTGCGCCTGCGTCAACGCTTTCGAATCATCGAGGCCGCGCGGCGGTCGTTTGGGATCGATGATCACCGCCGCCGCCGCCACGGGTCCGGCGAGCGGCCCCCGTCCGACTTCGTCGACGCCGGCGATCGGCCAAACGCCTTTTCGGCGCAATTGCGCTTCCAGTCGAAAATTGAGCCCTTTGGCCGACACACGCGCTCCTCTCGGCAGATCGCTTGGCGCCGCCCGCCTGTGGCGGCGCGCGCAGCGGCGCGCCGCGAATAAAGCGCGCAGAGCAGCGGGCTGGCAACCCGGGAGACCGTCGAAAAAAAATTACTAGGAAAAGCGCGCCCGAAAAAACTGGCTATAGACAAACTGGCTTTAAATGCCGCCTGAAATTGCGACGGTTGGCGATCCCTTGTGAACTTCTCTGAATCGAGTCAATCTCTCACCTTTCAGTGAAGAGGTTGCAGATGCCGAGCAAGAAGGATCGCATTTCTGAGGCTGATTTGTTGGTGCCGACTCTGCGGCTTTTGGCAGCCCGTCCAAATGGTTCAATGACCACGTCCGATCTGATCTCGGAACTAACGGAGGTCATGAACCCGCAAGGAGAAGATGCGGAGATATTGGAAGGACGTCAGGACACCCGGTTTTCTCAGATCGTCCGCAACATGGTTTCACACAAACAGGTGCCGGGGAATATCCTTGCCGAAGGCTTCGCAATTCATACTGGGCGTAATCAGGGTTTAAAAATCACTGACGCTGGCCGCCAGCACCTGAAAAATCTCGGCGGTTAGGAATAGCGAGCTTTGTAGCCGGGCTTGAACCATTTCAGTTCGGTTCCTCCGCATGCGTCTTTATCCCAGACGAACCAAGCATACGCCGTTGTCCCAGAACCCTTAATTTCAGCGTTAGCGGGATAGAAGGTGATGCGCTCACTGAACACCCACACGCGGCTCGGCGGGATGCGTGAGAAAATCGTGTTCGCCCGGTTTGCGCCCTCGAGAAAAGCAAGCCGCAGCAGCAGGGCAAATTTGCGCTGTGCGCTCCTTGTGCCCACCGCTACGAAACCTTCGGCGCTGTTGTAGGGCGGGTTGGTAATGATGTTAGCTATGCGACGATTTGTAGTTAGAAAATCGACGCCAGCCTCACCATAGCCACGACGATAGAGATCTGAGCTGATGACCGTGTTTCCTGGGGAAGCGAGAACTTCCGACATCGCGCCATTCCCACAGGCGCACTCCCAGATGTCGCCAGAAAATTTTTCGTTATCGATCAGAGCGTGCGTAGCCCAACTGGGGGTGGGGAAAAAATCTGGCCCATCCAAATCGGCGAAACGCTTGATAGTGGGCTTAAATCCACCATTGAGCTGATAAGTCCTATCCATCGAATCGATGCCTCCAGTGAGGTAAAGTATAACTGAATCAGTTAGTTAATAAATAGTAAAAGGGGCCAAATTAGCTCACCATTTCTCGCACGCGTCAGGGACACTCAGCCCGCAATAGGCCATCAAGGCTCAAAACAGGCTGAGCTGCTGCGGCGCGCGGCGCGGCGGCTCGAACAAATCGGTTCGCAGTCTTGATTTCTGCGTGAAGCCGAGCCGCGCGGCGGCCAGCTCAAAACGTCGGCCGATCATCCAGGCGTAAGGCCCCTCGCCTTTCATGCGTGTCCCGAAGGAAGACTCATAGAGCTTGCCGTCTCGCGTCGAACGCATAAGCGCCAAGGCGCGGCGCGCCCTGTCCGGGAAATTCGTCGCCAGCCATTCGGTGAAGAGATCGCGCAATTCGAGCGGCAGCCGCAGCAGCACATAGCCGGCTTCCCGCGCGCCGGCGGCGTGCGCCCGCGTCAAAATCCGCTCGATCTCATCGTCATTGATGGCGGGAATGATCGGCGCCGTCATCACGGCCGTCGGCACGCCGGCGGCGCTGAGCTTCTCCAGCGCATCAAGCCGCAGCTCCGGCGTCGCGGCGCGCGGCTCCATCAGGCGCGCGAGCTTGCGGTCGAGCGTCGTCACCGAGATCGCGACTTTCGCCAAGCCTTTCTCCGCCATCGGCGCGAGCAGATCGAGATCGCGCAGCACCAGCGCCGACTTCGTCACGACGCCGACGGGATGATTGGCGCGCGCCAGCACCTCCAAAATCGAACGCATGATTCGATGGCTCTTCTCGGCCGGCTGATAAGGGTCCGTGTTGGCGCCGATGGCGATCGTCTTTGGGACATAGTTCGGCGCCGACAATTCGCGTTCGAGAAGCTGCGCCGCGCCTTCCTTGACGAAGATCTCGGTCTCGAAATCGAGTCCGGGCGAAAAGCCCATATAGGCATGCGTCGGCCGCGCGTAACAATAGACGCAGCCGTGCTCGCAGCCGCGATAGGGATTGATCGAACGGTCGAAGGAAATGTCCGGCGAATCGTTTCTTGTGATGATCGTGCGCGGCTTCTCGACGTGAAAATTGGTCTTGAGCGCCGGCAGACTCTCCAGCGATCCCCAGCCGTCGTCGGCCTCCTCGCGAGTCTCCTTTTCGAACCGCCCGCTGCGCTTCGACAGCGCGCCGCGCCCGCGCCGGCGCTCGGCGTCGATGAGCGCGTCGACGCGCGCCGGAGTCATTTGGCTCATCTGGCGGGCAAGCGCTTCTGAGGAAACTTCAGCCACGCGCGGCATGCGTTCTGACCTTTTTTTGAAAGCAACAAGGGAGGCAGCGCGGACGCGAAACTTCGGCGCCGCCTCCCGACGACAAACGCAACGCGACGCAACGCATCCGGCTCTGGCCGAACGCCTTTGGGGACTCGGCGTTCCGCCCCGGCTCGACCGGCCGGAACGGAACATAACACGAATAGAGAACATAGATAGAACATTAGCGTCGCGCAAGAGCGCAACAGGCCTGTTTCTCATCATTTTGAATTTTGGCGAGCGGCGCCGGCGTTGCGCGCTCTTTGGGGCCGTCGACTCGGTGACGTGCGATGGGTGGCGCTTCGGGATCGCGCGCGTTTCGCCGGTAAAAAAACGCGCGCCGCTCTTGCCAGCGGCGCGAGCGTCATAGGGGTCCCGGTGGATTTGTCGGCTTGCCGTCTACCCCGAGGCGCAAGCCGTCCCTCACCGCACCAGAATGTTCCTGAACTGCCAGGGATCGCTCTCGTCGATGTCTTCGGGGAACAGGCCGGGGCGACCTTCAAGCGGCGTCCAATCCGTGTAATAGCCCTTCACCGGACCGAGATAGGGCAGTTGCACCTCAAGGCAGCGCTTGTAGTCGACCTCGTCGGCCTCGACGATGCCGGCTTGCGGGTTCTCCAGCGCCCAGACCATGCCGGCGAGCGCGGCCGAACTCACCTGCAGGCCGGTGGCGTTCTGATAGGGCGCGAGATCGCGCGTCTCTTCGATCGAGAGCTGCGAGCCGTACCAATAGGCGTTCTTCGCGTGGCCGTAGAGCAGCACGCCCAATTCGTCGATTCCATCGACGATCTCATGCTCGTCGAGAATCTTCCAGCTCTCCTGCATCTTGCCGGCGGCCCCGAACATCTCATGCAGCGAGAGCACGGCGTCATTGGCGGGATGATAGGCGTAGTGACAGGTCGGACGATAGATCGCCTGTCCGGAATCGTCGCGCAGCGTCAGATAGTCGGCGATCGAGATCGATTCATTATGGGTGACGAGAAAGCCATATTGCGCGCCGGGCGTCGGACACCAGGAGCGCACGCGCGTATTGGCGCCGGGCGACAGCAGATAGATCGCCGCGCCGCAGCCGCTCGCATGCGTGCGGCCGATGTCGGGGAGCGCTTTTTCATGCGTGCCCCAGCCGAGTTCGGCGGGCTGCATGCCTTCGGAGACGAATCCTTCGACCGACCAAGTGTTGACGAAGACGTCGAGCGGCTTTGGGTCGCGCGCGCGCTGCGTGTCGCGTTCGGCGATGTGAACGCCCTTGACCCCGAGCTTTTGCGCGAGCGCGCCCCATTCGGCGCGCGTCTCCGGCTCCTTGTCGAGCGCGCCGGTGTCGCGCGCGATATTGACCAGCGCCTGTTTGACGAACCAGGACACCATGCCGGGATTGGCGCCGACGCAGGAGACCGCCGTCGATCCGCCGGGATTTTTGCGGCGCTCTTCGAGCACCGTCTCACGCAGCGCATAATTGGTGCGCGCCTCGTTGGCCATGGTTTTATCGAAATAAAACCCCGGCCAAGGCTCGATGACCGTGTCGACGCAGAGCGCGTTCAATTCGCGCGCGAGCTTGATGATCGCGAGTGAAGACACGTCGACAGAGAGATTGACGATAAAGCCCTGGCCTTCGCCCTTGGTCAGCAGCGGCGTCAACACCTCGCGGTAGTTCTCGGGCGTGAGGCGCGCTTTCAAAAAGGCGATGCCGCGCTCGTCGAGCAGACGGCGATGCGTATCGACCGGGTCGATGACGGTGAAGCGCGATTTGTCGAAATCGAAATGGCGCTCGATCAGCGGCAAAATGCCTCGGCCGATGGAGCCGAAGCCGATCAGCACGATCGGACCGGTGATTTTGCCGTAGTTTGGCCAAGTCGACATGAGGCGCAGCTCCCGAGAAAGTTATTGCGCCGCGATAAAGCAAGCGGGAGCGTATTAATCAAGGGCTGTAGGTCGGCTGCCGTCGCTAGGCCGCGCGCTTGATCCGCGCGTCGCTCACGCCGTGATCGCGGCGCCGCCGTCGATGCGTCCGTGCAGCCCGTTGGGCAGGCGCGGATTGGGCAGGACGTAGCGCCCGCGCTCGCGCACCAATTTGGTCACCGCCGCGAAGTCGACTTTGCCAGACCCCAGAAGCGGGACATGCTCGACGATCATGATTTCGGCGGGGATCATCAGCTCCGACGCGCCTTTCGATTTCGCGTAGGTCTGAAAATCCGCCCGCACGGCGTCCTTGCGCTGCGTGACGAGAACGATTCTCTCGCCCTTTCGCGGATCGATTTCGGTCGCCGCCGCCGACAGCGCATCGGGCCAGAGTTCCGCCGCCAGCTGTTCGAGCGCCGCGAGCGAGATCATCTCGCCGCCGATCTTGGCGAAGCGCTTCGCGCGCCCCTTGATCGTCACATAGCCCTGTGCGTCGATCGTGACGATATCGCCCGTGTCGTGCCACCCGTTCTCGGGCGGCTGCACGAGGCCGGGCTTATCGTTCTTCAGATAGCCCAGCATGATATTGGGCCCGCGCACCATGAGCCGTCCGCCCGTCTCGACGCCCGCCACGGATTCGAGCCTGTGCTCGACGCCCGGCATCAGCCGTCCGACAGTGCCGAATTTATTGAACATCGGCGTGTTGAGCGCGAGCACCGGCGACGCTTCCGTCACCCCATAGCCTTCGAGGATGCGGACGCCGAATTTCTCCAGCCACAGGTCGCGCGTCGATTGCTTCAGCGGCTCCGCGCCGGCGACGACATAGCGGATCGACCGGAAGTCATAGGCGTGCGCCGCGCGGGCGTAGCCCGCAAGAAACGTGTCGGCGCCGAAAAGAATCGTCGCGTTTGAGCCGTAAACCAGCTCCGGCACGATGCGATAATGCAAAGGCGAAGGATAAAGGTAGACCGGAACCCCGGAGATGAGCGGCAGCGAGAAGCCGATCGTCAGACCGAAGGAATGGAACATCGGCAGCACGTTGAAGACCTTGTCGGCGCGGCCGAAGTCGATGCGCGCCGCCGCCTGCGCCGCATTGGCGAGCATGTTTCGATGCGACAGCGCCACGCCCTTTGGCGCGCCCTCGGAACCCGAGGTGAACAGTATCGCCGCTATGTCGTCGGCCTGGCGCGCGACGACGGGGCGGCGAAGCCGTCGATAGGCGTCGAGCTTGTCGGCGAAGGAAATCCCCGCCCGCATGTCTTCGAGATAGACAAGCGCGACCTTCTCTTCGAGGCCGGCGACGAGCTTTTCGAGCCTGGCCTTCTCGATGAAGCCGCGCGACGTCAAAATCGTCCGCGCCTGAGCGGCCGCGCAGCCGGCCAGAATATTGGCGGCGCCGGCGGTGAAATTGATCATCGCCGGCGTACGGCCGGCGGAAATGACCGCGAGGAACGCGATTCCGGCGCCATTGGCGTTGGGCAGCATGATCCCGATCGCATCGCCCGGCCTGCCAAAGCGCGCGATCTTGCCCGCGAGCGCGCGCGTTCCGGTCAGCAGCCGGCGATAGCTCAATCCGCCGGCGACCGGATCTTCGAGGGCGATGCGCGAAAATCCGTGCCTGCGCGCGGCGTCGACGACGGCCTCGAAAAGCGTGCGGTCGACGTTGGAGGCGCGAAAGACGAGATCCGACATGATCTGATACAGCGCCGCGCCGGCCGCCATGCGCCGCGCCTTGCCTTTCAGCGCGTCATCGACGGTCAGGCGGACGGGTTCGAGCGCCGTCAGGGTCAGTTTCGGAAACCACCGCCGACGCGCCTGTTCGCGCGTCAGCCGCGAGAACATCGTCGCCTCGGCGCCGTCGATATGCACCGGGACGATCATCGCCCCCGACTTCTCCGCGATCAGCCCGGCGCCGTCATAGACTTTCATCAGACTGCCGGTCACCGTCAGCCTGCCTTCCGGAAAGATGACGAGCGGGTCGCCGTTCTTAACCGCATTGATGAGCGCGCGCGTCCCTAACGGATTTGCGGGATCAAGCGGGATGGCGCGCACAAACTTCAGAAGCGGCGCCGCCCACCATTTCTTCGAGATCGCCAGATCGACCGCGAAGACCGGCTCCTTCGGCATCACGGCGAGAATCGCCGCGGCGTCGAGAAAGCTTACATGATTGAGCGCGACGATGGGATTGGAGCCCGCTTTGGCGAAATTTTCGAGCCCTTTCGCCTCGAGACGATAGAAGGCGCGAAAGTAGATCGAGAGCAGATCCTGCAGCGGCGAAGCGACGACCGTCTTGACGATCCAGATCGAAGCGACAAGCGAGACGACGGCCAGACCCATCAGGAGCGCGGCGAAGGAGACGCCTAAGCTCTGAAGGCCGGCTACGCCGACGCCGCCAAGCGCCATGAAGGCGGCGTTCTGCACATTGACCGCGGCGACGGTGCGGGCGCGCTGCTGAGGCGCGCTCTGCGCCTGAATGGCGGCGAAGGAGGGAACGATCATCAGCCCGCCGGCGACAGCGAGCAGCAAAAGATCGATCGCCGCGCGCCAGGCGAGCGGCTGAGCGAAATAGGCTTGCGGCGACAGCGCCGTCGCCGCGTCCGGCGCCGGCGAAAGGAGCAGCGCGAGGCCCAGGTCCGCAGAGCCAAGAGCGACGAGCGCGGCGCCGGCGGCGGTCGGCAGCAGCACGATCTTGCCCTTGAGCAGAAAGGCGGCGAGCCCTGAACCTACGGCGATGCCGACGGCGAAAAGCGCCAGATGAATGCTGACGACGATCTCGGCGCCATGCAGCGTCTGGGTGACGAGCGGCGGCGTCAGCGACATGGCGATGGAGCCGAAAAGCCAGAAGAGGCTCGTCACGACGGCGAGACGCCGCAGTTCGGGCTGGCCGCGCAGATGCCGCAGCAGCTTGAACGTCGAGCGAAAAATATTGGCGTCGATCTTAAGATCGGGATCGGCGCGCCCTGTCGGCGGAATTAGCCAGGCGGCGCCATACGCCAAGCCGGCGACGCCCATCACGCCCGTCGCAAGCAGCAGCCCATCGCCCAAATTGATGGCCACGCCGCCGGCGACCGTGCCGCTGAGAATCGCAAAGAAGGTCGCGCTCTCGACGAGCGCATTGCCGGCCGGAAGCTCCTCTCGCGTCAGATGGTCGGGCAGGATGCCGTATTTGACAGGCCCGAACAGCGCGCCGGTGACGCCGAAGAGAATAAGCGCGGCAAAGAGCGTCGGGAGACTGGCGAAAACAAAGCCGGCCGCCGACAGGCCAGCGACGCCGATATCGGCGAAACTCAGCCAGCGCACGACGCGCGCCTTGTTATATTTGTCGGCGAATTCGCCGCCGATCGCCGAAAGAAGAAAGAACGGCGCGATGAAGGCCGCGCCGACGAGCGTAACCAGCGACGCGCCGCTGTCGGTCACACGCGCCAGGATCAGGAGCACCAGAGCGTTCTTCAGGAAATTGTCGTTGAAGGCCGCGAAGAACTGCCGCCAGAACAATGGCGCGAAACGCCGCGAAGCGAGAAGCGAATGCGTCATGTGCGAACATCCGGGAGGGGCGCCGAGACTTTCACTGGATCTCCCTTAAGGATCGGTCAAGTCCGGCGCGATGCGATGGGCGTTGAAGGCCAGCCTTTTGCCATGAACTGCGTTCATAATAGACATTGCAGCGCTTTTGCTCTGCCGTCAACCGCAAATGAACGATGTTCATAAAAGATCGGAGAGAACGTCCCTTGAACCAGAAAACGACCGAATCAGGTGGCGACCGCCGGATCCAACTCCGCGAGCGATTGATCGAGGTCGCCCAGGAGGCCATCGCCGCGCAGGGCCTCGCGGGCCTCAAGGCGCGCGACCTCGCGGCGGCCGCCGGCTGCGCGCTCGGCGCCATCTACACCGCCTTCGACGATCTCGACGAACTGATCCTGCGCGTCAATGCCCGCACCCTGGCGCGGCTCGACGCCGCAATGAATTCAGCGCAAGGCCGCGCGGAGGCCGAGCAGGAGCTGCAGGCCATGGCGCGAACCTATCTGAATTTTGCAAGAACGCAGGAGCCCAGCTGGCGCGCGCTCTTCGAACATCGCCTGCCGCCCGGCGCGGCGCCGCCGCAGTGGTATGTCGATGCGCGCAACCGCCTGTTCAATCGTCTCGACGCGCCGCTGGCGCGGCTGCTGCCCGGAACGAACCACATCGCGCGCGCGGCGTTCGCGCGGACGCTGTTCTCGGCCGTTCACGGCGTCGTCGCGCTCGGGCTTGACGAGAAGATCGCCGAGACCCCGCCAAAGCTGCTCGACGCGCAGCTGGAAAAGCTCGTGCGCGTTCTTTCGGACGGGCTGATGATGGAGTCGGCCCGCTTGATTTGACCTGCGCGACCTGACATAGGCGCGCATGGCGTTCATTCTGCTGTTTGCCGTGGCGACCTGGGCGGGCGCGCAGAACGCGCTCGCCGGGGGCGGCTCGTTTCTCACGCTGCCCACGCTGATGCTCACCGGCATGGACGCGCTCGCGGCCAATGTCACCTCATGCGCGGCGTTGTTTCCGGCGCAGGTCGCCACCGGTTGGACCGGCCGCAAATTGGCGAGGGGCGCCAACGGGCTCTCCTTGCGCACGCTGTTCGTGATCAGCATCGTCGGCGGCGCGGTCGGCGCGGCGGTGCTGCTGAATACGCCGCGCGGACTGTTCGCGCGTCTGGTGCCGTGGCTCGTGCTCTTCGCCACAGTGGTCTTCGCCTGGGGAAGCTTCTTCCGCAAGCGCGGCGAGGCGCAGGCGCAGCTCAGCCCGCCGGGCGCGGCGTTGGCGCAATTTCTGATTTCGGTTTACGGGGGCTATTTCGGCGGCGGCATCGGCTTTCTGATGGTCGCGGCGCTCACCATGGCCGGACAGGGCGTGCGCGTCGCCAGCGCCACAAAAAACGTTCTGGCCGGGGTGATGAACGCCTCCGCCGTCGCCATCTTTCTGTTCTCGCCGGATCTGCACTGGCCGCAGGCGTTGGTGACCAGCGTCGGGGCGACGATCGGCGGGATCATGGGCGCGCGCCTGATCCATCACATCGACGAAAAACTTCTGCGCATCTTCATCGTCGTGATCGGCGCGGCGCTGACCGTGGGATTGTTCCTCAGAGCGCCGTGACCGAACGCGCGCAGGCTCAGCGCGTCGCGCCGCCGCCCGCCATCGCCTTTTCGATCTCCGGCAGGAGCGTCGTCGCAAGACCGGAGGGCGTCAGCGGTCCGACGAATTTATAGGCGATGGTTCCATCCCCCTTGACGACAAAGGTCTCCGGCACGCCATAGACGCCGAAGTCGATCGCCGTGCGCCCCGCCGGGTCCACGCCGACCCGCGCGAAAGGATTGCCGCCCTCCTCGAGGAAGCTCAAGGCCTTCGCCGTGTCGTCCTTATAGGAAAGCCCGTAGAGCGCGACGCCTTTCGCCTTCAGCGCTTCGTCGCCGGCGATCGCCATCAGAACCGGATGCTCCTGTCGGCACGGCCCGCACCAGCTGGCGAACACATTGACGAGGCTGACGTGCCCCTTGCGCAAATCTTCGGTCGAGAGTCCGGGAACGCCCGCCAGTCCTTCGAGCGCCGGCAGATCGAAGGCGGGCGCGGGCTTGCCGATCAGCGCCGACGGAATGCGCGACGCGTCGCCGGCGAACAGCCGCACAAGGAAAACGAGCGCCAGCAGCGCGAACAGCGCCAGCGGCAGAAAGCGCAGCGCCGAACGCGGCGCGACGGAGTCGCTCACGCGCCCGCTCCCTCGTCGCGCGCGCCAGCGGCGCCAAAGCGCGCCAGCGCCGCGCGCAGGCGGCGATAGTCGAGGATGATGCGCAAGGCCACGACGCCAAGCGTCGCGCCCGTCACGCCATAGGCGGCGGCGATATAGAACCAGTGATGGCTCACTCCGCCGCCTCCATGCTCTCGTCGCCGGCGGCTTCGCCGGCGCGGACGGCCTGCGTCGAGAGGCGGGCGAGCCGGCGCCGCAAAATCTCGTTGCGGATCGCCATCACATGCAGCGTCGAAAACAGCAGCGTCGCGGCGAGCGCCATAACGATCAGCGGCCACAGCATCGATCCGGAGATCGCCGGCCCGTCAATGCGAAACACGGAAGCCGGCTGGTGCAGCGTATTCCACCAATCCACCGAATATTTGATGATCGGAATGTCGATGGCGCCGACGAGCGTCATGATCGCCGCAATGCGCGCGCCGCGCGGCGTGTCGTCCATCGCCTGCCTTACGGCGATGAGGCCGAGATAGAGCAGAAAAAGAACGAGCATCGAGGTGAGCCGCGCGTCCCACACCCAGAACGTTCCCCACATCGGCTTGCCCCACAGCGAGCCGGTGACGAGGCAGATAAAGGTGAATGCCGCCCCGAGAACAGCGGCGGTCTTCTGCGCCGCGTCGGCCAGCGGATGACGCCATACGAGAACGCCAAGCGACGCCGAGGCCATCACGACATAGGCGAAGATCGCGATCCAGGCGGACGGCACATGGATGTACATGATCCGGACGGTTTCGCCCTGCTGATAATCGGGCGGCGCCGTAAAGGCGCCATAGAGCCCGACCGCGAGCAAGAGCAGCGTGGCGCCGGACAGCCACGGCAACGCGCCTTCCGCAAAACGCAGAAAGCGCGTTGGATTAGCGTAAGTGGACAGAAAGCTCATCGACGGCCGAAAACTCCCGCCGACTGCCTAAGCCCCACGGCGCGCGCCGTCAATTCGCGGCTTTGGACGGCGGCTTGGTCGTGTCCTTGGCGACTTCCTTCGTCTGTTCGGCGAGGATTTGCGCCCTCGGCTTGCCGTGCAGAAGCTCGACCGCCGCGATCAGCTGCTTGTCCTTGGCCTCCTCCGGCGGGACATAGGCCTGCGACCCGGTCTTTTCGTCGTCGCCATTCTTGAGATGGCCCTTGAGCGACGCTTCGCCCTTGGTGTCGTCCTTGCCTTTCAGCTCGTCCGGGACGTCCTGCAGGATAACCATGTCGGGGTCGATGCCCTTGGCCTGAATGGTGCGGCCGGACGGGGTGTAATAGCGCGCCGTCGTCAGTCGCAGCGCGCCGCTGGAGCCGCCCAGCGGAATAATGGTCTGCACCGAGCCCTTGCCGAAGGAGCGCGTGCCGATCAGCGTCGCGCGCTTATGATCCTGCAGCGCGCCGGCGACAATTTCGGACGCGGAGGCCGAGCCGCCGTTGATCAGCACGACGACCGGCTTGCCTTTCGACAGATCGCCAGAGCCGCGGGCGTTGTAGCGCTGGGTCTCATCGGCGTTGCGCCCGCGCGTCGAGACGATCTCGCCCTTGTCGATGAACGAGTTCACGACCTGAATCGACTGGTCCAGCAAACCGCCGGGATTGTTGCGCAGATCGAGGATGTAGCCTTTGAACTTGTCCGCCGGGATATCCTGCTGCGCCTTGGCCATGGCGGCGCGCAGTCCTTCCGCGGTCTCTTCATTGAATTGCGAGATGCGGACATAGGCGATGTCGTCGCCCTGCTTGCGCGAGCGCACCGACTTAATGTGAATCTCGGCGCGGACCAGCTTGACCTCGACCTTGTCTTTTTTCTTGCCGCGGAAGATCGTCAGCTTGACCGGCGTGTTGATGGCGCCGCGCATTTTGTCGACGGCCTGATTGAGCGTCATGCCCTGAACGGTCTCGTCGTCAATGGCGCCGATCAGATCGCCCGACATGATTCCGGCGCGCGACGCCGGCGTATCGTCGATGGGCGCGACGACCTTCACCAGCCCGTCTTCCTGGGTGACCTCTATGCCGAGGCCGCCAAATTTGCCCTCGGTCTGCGTGCGCATATCCTTGAAGGCCTTGGCGTCAAGGTAGCTCGAATGCGGATCGAGAGAGGTCAGCATGCCATTGATGGCGTTTTCGACGAGTTTCTTCTCGTCGGGCTTCTCGACATAATCGGCGCGCACCTTATCGAACACGTCGCCGAACAGGCTGAGATGCTTATAGGTGTCGGCGGAAGCCGCCTGAGCCGGGGCGCCGATGACGGCGCGCGCCTGCTGACCGAGCGTGGCGCATCCCGCTCCAATAGCGATTCCCGTAGCGATAAGAGCTGTTTTGCGAATCATCCGCCGACCTTCCGACTGTCTGACTTTGCCCACCATGGGCTCGAGTCGATCGATGCTCCGTCCTTGCGGAACTCGACATAAAGAATGGGTTGTTTCGCGCCGATTGCGATGGTCGCCGCGGTTTGCGCGGCTCCGCTTCCCATGCTGGCGATCGGCTCACCCGCCAGAACGAACTGTCCCACGTTCACGTTGGTGCGACTCATGCCGGCCAGAACCACATAATAGCCGCCGCCGGCATTAATGATCAAGAGTTGTCCATAACTTCGGTAAGGCCCTGAAAAGGCGATCCATCCGTCACAGGGCGCGATGACGATCCCATTTTCGCGCGCCCCGATCGAAAGTCCCTTCTCCTTGCCGCCGAAACCGTCGGGCGCGCCGAAGCGGCGAACCACCGGTCCCGAAACCGGAGCCGGAAGTTTGCCTTTAAGATCGGCGAAGGCGATAGCCGGCGAAAGCCGCGCCGGGTCCTTGAACGGCGCGGACAACGCCTTGAGCCGTTCCTGCTCGGAAAGCTTTGCCTGAGCCTGAATCCGCTCTTCGTCGGCTTTGCGCGCCGCTTCGGCCGCGCGCTTCGCCGCCGCGCTTTCCGCCTCCATGCGGACGATGAGGTCTTTAAGGCTCGTCGCGCGCTGCGCCAGCGCTTGCGCGCGCGCCGTCTCCGCCTGCAAGGCGCTCTGTGCGGTGGAGAGCGCCTGCTGACGCTCTGCGATCATCGGCGCAAGCCTCTCGCGCTGGGCGGTCAGGCTCGCTTGCTGTTCGCTAAGACGCGTTTGCTCGCGGCGAACGCTCGCCTGCACCTGCTCGAGCTCCGATAAGTCGCGCTGAAGCTGGCGCGCTTCGGCGCGCATTTGCGGCAGCACCGCCCCGAGCGCCAGGGACGCGCGCACGGCTTCAAGAATCTCGTGCGGCCGGGCCATCAGCGCCGGCGGCGGGCGGCGCCCCATTCGCTGCAGGACGGTGAGAATCTCCATGATCAAGGCGCGACGGCTGTCGAGCGACGCCACGATCTTCCGCTCGCTTTCCGTGAGCGCCGACAGGCGCTCCTCGATCTCGGCGGCGCGGGATTCCGTCTCCTGCAACCGCTGAGTCGCTTCGATGAGCGCGCCGCTCAGCCTTTCGCGCGCGGCGGCGTGATCGATCAGCTGCTCTTCAAGTCGACGGGCGCGTTCCCTTGCGGCGCCCATCGTATCCTGAACGTCGCGCAATTCTCGCTGCTTTGCCGACACGTCTCCGGCATCCGCGCCCGGTTGGGCGGCGTGGGCGGAGAAGGCCACGGACACCGCAAAGAGCGCGGCGGACATTCGCCCGCGCTTCATGGCATCGTTAACCGTTTCGCCCGAAACGCTCATGTCCGTCTGTGGCCCACTTCGCTCGGAGGCCGATATGCCGCCGGAATCGCGTCCACATTGCGGCAAAGCCCGGCGAGGATGGCGCGCGCCCGCCGCGAAGCGAAGAGTTCCGCGACCGGCCTTGGCAATCTGCGCCGCCAGTTTGAGCGTTCGCGGTCAGTGCCTGGCAGATTGATCGCGCGCGCTTCGCCCGCGAGGTCGTCGAGCTGCGCCATCGCGAGCAAGCACGGCGTGCGCGCAATGAAGGCGTGCAGCGCCTGCGCCAATGCGTCGTCGAAGGCGCTCGACGAGCGATGCGCCTCGTCGATCTGCCCCTGGGCGCGAAGCGCGTCGAGAAGCGCGTCTTTGTCCGCGCGTCGTGCGGCGCGGGCGGCTTCAGCCGTATCAGGCGCAATCAGTCCCAAGGCTTCCTTCTCGGCGATATCCGCCGCCGCCCACCAGGCGTCGATTGTCGGCAGATCATGCGTCGAGACGCAGGCCATGGAGTTCTGCGGGTAGCGCCTCGGCGGCGCGAATTCCTCGCCCGCCCGCTCGAACCAGAGGACGCGATAGCTCAGCACGTCGGCGTCCTGAATGCGCTCGCGGAACCCCCATGGCGCGGTGCCGAGATCTTCGCCAATGACCATGCAGCGCGCGCGCCGGCTTTCGAGCGCGAGCTCGTCGAGCAGAGCGTCGAAGGGATAGCGCAGATAAGCGCCGGAAGCGGGCCTTTCGCCCTCCGGAATGACGAAAAGGCGGGCAAGACCCATGACGTGATCGATGCGCAACGCTCCGGCGTGGCGCATGTTGGCGCGCAGCAGTTCCGCGAAATCGGCGCCGCCGCTTTTCTCCATGTCGATCGGATTTGGCGGCGGCAATCCCCAGTTCTGGCCTTCCCGACTGAAGGCGTCGGGGGGCGCGCCGATCGAGAAGCCCTCGACGAAACCCGCCGCGCGGCTCCAGCTTTCGGCGCCGTCGGGCGCCGCGCCGATGGCAAGGTCGCGGCAGAGGCCCAGCGACAAGCCGCTCGTGCGCGCATCCTGCGCCGCATGTGCAAATTGCGCGTCGGCGAGCCATTGCAGAAACTGCTGGAAGCGCACGCGCGACTCATGTTCCCGCGCAAAGTCGTTGAGCGCGGGAGCGCTGGCTTCACGCAGCTCCCGCGGCCACAGGCGCCAGCTTTGGCCGTGGCGGGACTCGCTGATCGCCTCGAAGATGCAGAATTGCGCGAGCGCCGTCCCGCCCTGCGCGACGAAACGCGCGAATGACGCGGCGGGCGCGGCGTCCGACTGGCGACGCGAGAGATCGGCGAAGGCTTCGAATGCGCGCGCGAGCGCCGACATTTTCAGCGCATGCACGCCCGGATAATCGACGTCGGCGACAGCGCTGAGCGCAGCCGCGGCCTGCTCGTCGAAAGCGATTGGCGCCCCCAGCGTGCGTTCCACGTCGGCGACGTCGATATAGAGCGGATCGAGGAAACGGCGGTCGGAAGGAAAGTACGGGCTGGCGCGCATGCGATCCTGCGCAAACAAGGCGTGCAGCGGATTGATCGCGATCAGCGCCGCGCCCGTCTTGGCGCCGGCCCGCGCCAGCTCGGCGAGCGTCGAGAAATCGCCGATGCCCTGATCGCCGTCGCGGCGTACGGAATAAAGTTGCGCCGAGAGGCCGAATGCGCGGGCCGCGTCGTGCGGCAAGTAGCAGCCCGCCGGCGCCACGGTGAGCGTGCAGGCCTCGCCGCTCTCGAGCGACAAATGATGGCGGCCGATCGGCAGCGGCGGCAGCCGCGCCTCGACGCCGTCGCAGCGGCGGCCGTCGAGTCCGCGCCATGTGACCGGCGCGGCGTTCTGCGCGCGCAGCGCGACGCGCGACGCGCTTCCGTCTTCTCGAGTGACGACGATCCAGCCTGGCGTGCGTCCCTCGCGCGCGGCGAGCCGAAGCGTCCAGGGCTCGCGCGCCTTCGCCGACAGACTCATTGGCAGCGCGCGTCTGTCGCGAAAATCTGCAAGCCGCGCGAGGCTGGCGCGCGCCTCGCCCAGCGTGTCCGCCGGGAAGCCGAGGCGCGCCAGCAGCGCGCAGACCGTCGCGCGCGGAACGTCGTGAAGTGCGCCGTCGACGTCGCGCCATTGTCGTTCGACGCCTGCCGCTTCGGCAAGACGCAACACGATGTCTTCCGTCGCCGGCGTCGAAGTACGGCGCCGCGGGCATTTCTCTTCGACGAGAAGCATGACGGCGCGCGGCGCCACGACAAGGCTTGCTTCGACGTCGCCGGTCGGCTTCTCCCGCGCCGAAGAGAACGCCAATCTCCAGCCGTGAGCGTCGCGAGCGGGCGGCGCCCGCACGGCGATCTCGTCCAGACCGCGATGCAGAATAACGAGGACGCGATCGCCTTCGGCGTAAAGCGCGGCGACCAGCGTTTGCGCATCATCATCGCGCCAGTCGTCGTCGCGCATCGTCGCGCCGTCGGGACGCAGCCATTCGACGTCGGGAATGAGCGTCGCGTCATGCGGCGCGCCGTCGAGAAAACGGTCTTCACGCAACGCCAAGTGTTGCTTGCGCAGCGCGATGAGCTTCGCCGCCGTTTCGATCAGTTCTTCGTCGGCGCGCGCCCAATCGATCCAGGAAAGGGCGTTGTCCTGCGCATAGGCGTTATTGTTGCCGGACTGCGTCTTACCCAGCTCCGAGCCCATGGCGAGCATCGGCGTGCCGCGCGAGAAGAGCAGCGTCGCGAGCAGATTGCGGACGTCCCGCGCGCGCGCCGCATGGATCGCGGCGTCTTCGCTCTCGCCTTCGACGCCATTGCTCCAGGAAAGATTGTGGTCGGCGCCGTCGCGGTTCTCTTCCCCGTTCGCCTGATTATGCTTATGCGCGTAGGAAACGAGATCGCGCAGCGTGAAGCCGTCATGCGCGGCGATGAAATTGACGCTGCGCGAAGGGCGCCTGCGCGCAAACGCATCCTGCGAGCCGGAAAAGCGCGTCGCGAGTTCGGCGACGCCGCAGGAGTCTCCGCGCCAGAAGCGGCGCGCGGCGTCACGATAGCGATCGTTCCATTCGGCGAAAGGCGCGGGAAAGTCGCCGAGCCGATAGCCGCCGGCGCCCACGTCCCAGGGTTCGGCGATGAGCTTCAATTCCCGTAACAGCGGATCCTGCAGCAGCGCCGCCAGAAAGGGCGCGTCGCGATCGAAGCCGGACGGGCGACGCGCCAGCGTCGTCGCCAGATCGAAGCGAAAACCGTCGACGCCGCCATAGAGCGCCCAGGCGCGCAGCGTATCCATCACGAGCCGCACCACAGGCGCGCGCGTGCAGTCTAGAATATTGCCGCAGCCGGAGTCGTTGACGTAACGCGCGCGGTTATCGGCGAGCCGGTAATAGCTGGCGTTGTCGAGTCCGCGGAAAGAGACGGTCGGGCCGAATTCGTCGCTTTCGCCCGTGTGGTTGAAAACGACGTCGAGAATGACTTCGAGTCCGGCCTCGTGAAGCCTGGCGACAGCCTCCCGAACCTCGCGCCAGCCGCCCGGCGCGAGACGCGGGTCGGGCGCCATCATGGCGATTGGATTGTAGCCCCAGTAATTGGAAAGCCCCAGCGGCGGCAGATGGCGCTCGTCGATCCAAGCGGCGCAGGGCAAGAGCTCCAGCGTCGTGACGCCAAGCCGCTTCAGATGCGCGATCGAGGCGTCATGCGCGAGACCGGCGAAGGTTCCCCGTATCTCCTGCGGAACATCGGCATGGGTCGCGGTGAAGCCCTTGACGTGAAGCTCGTAGATGATCGTATCGCGCCAGGGATGTTTCGGCCGTTGCGAATTTGCGTGCAGCGGCTTGGCGACGATCGCTTTGGGCAGATGCGCGGCGCTGTCGGCGCGCGCCGCTTCACCATAGGCGAAAAGCGACGGATGCAGCGCGAAGGGACGATCGAGCGCCAGCGCGTAGGGATCGACGAGAAGTTTTGAAGGATTGAAGCGATGGCCGGCGGCCGGCGCATCGGCTCCATAGGCGCGAAAGCCGTAGCGTTGGCCTTCTTTGAGGCCCTCGATATGGCCATGAAAAACGTCGCCGCTGCGCGCCGGCAATCTTATGCGCGCGATCTCTTCGTCGGAATCATCGAAGAGACAAATCTCGATGGCCTCGGCGTGAGCGGAAAACACCGCGACATTCGCGCCGCTCTGATCCGGCGTGACGCCAAGCGGCTCCGGCGCGCCATCGGCGAGGCGGCCGATCATGTGACTCGGTTCCTGCCCGGTTCGTCATGCCCGCGCTTGTCGCGGGCATCCACGCGGTCCGATCGGGCGACATCAGTAGAGGCGTTTCGCAAACTTGCGTCATCGCGCCGGATCAAGGCGTGGATGGCCGGCGCAAGGCCGGCCATGACGGCGAATTTGCGAGGCGTCATCCAACGTTCGCGGCGACCGCGTCCTCGAAGAGATGCGCATAACGCCGCGCCGGATTGCGCCAGGAGACGTCGGTTCTCATGCCGTTGATCTGAATCTTTCGCCAGGCGTCGGCGTCGCCGAACAGCGCTTCCGCCTCACGTAACGCCAGCGCAAGCGCTTCGGCGGTCGCCGGCGAAAATTGCAGGCCGGTCGCGACCTCGGCCTGCAGCGCCATTTCATTGGCGTCGATGATCGTGTCCTTCAACCCGCCGACGCGCGAGACGATCGGCACCGCGCCGTAGCGCAACGCATAGAGCTGCGTCAGCCCGCATGGCTCGAAGCGCGAGGGCACGAGCAAGGCGTCGGCGCCCGCCTGGATCATATGCGCGAGCTCTTCGCTATAACCGATATGAACGCCCACACGACCCGGATGCGCCGCCGCCGCGGCCGCAAATCCTTCTTCAAGCGTCTTGTCGCCAGCGCCGAGCAAAGCGAGTTGCGCGCGTCCGCGCATGAGCTGCGGGAAAACCTCGAGCAGCAGGTCAAGACCCTTCTGCCACGAAAGACGGCTGACGACGCCGATGAGAAAGGCGTCGGGATCGATGCGCAGACCCAAACGCTTTTGCAACGCAGCCTTGTTCTTGGCGCGGTCGTCGAGGCTCCAGGGATCATAGCGGGCTTCGAGATGCGCGTCGGTCGCCGGATCCCAAATCTCTTCATCGACGCCGTTCAATATGCCGCTTACCCGCGCCGCGCGCGCCCGCAACAGGCCCTCGAGGCCCATGCCGAATTCGGGCGTCTCGATCTCGCGCGCATAGCTGGGCGAGACCGTCGTAATTCGGTCGGCGAATCGTAGCCCCGCCTTCAAAAATCCGATCTCGCCGTAATATTCGACGCCGTCGACGTCGAACGCGCGCGGCGGCAACCGCAGCGGCGCGAGCAGCGCCTTGGGAAACTTTCCCTGGAAGGCGATGTTATGGACGCTGACGATCGTCGCGGGCCGCGGATGATCGGCATAATGCAGATAGGCCGGCGCGAGCGCCGCCTGCCAATCGTGCGCATGCACGACGTCGGGCGCAAATCCGTCGAGCGCGCCGAGCCCGATCTGCGCGCCGGCCCAGGCGAGCGCGGCGAAACGGAAGGCGTTGTCGGGATAATCGGCGCCGTCCGGCGCCGTATAGAGCCCGCCTTCGCGCGCATAAAGATGCGGCGCGATGAGCGTGTAAATGACGACGCCATGATGGCGGGCCGCGTGAATCCACGCCGGACCGCCAAAGAGATCGTCGAACGCAAGAACCGTGTCGCCGGCGCGCAAGGCGGCGAGAACTTCGGGATAGCCCGGGATAAGCGTGCGCAGCTCGATGTTTTCGGCGGCGAGCGCATGCGGCAGCGCGCCGACGACGTCGGCAAGTCCGCCGGTCTTGACGAAAGGCGCCATTTCCGACGCGATGCCGAGCGCGCGCAGCATGCTCATGCGTCGAGTCTGTCGATCATCGGCTGGGTGATGAGACAAATGCCGCTTTCGGTGCGGCGGAAACGCGCGGCGTCGACATCTGGATCCTCTCCGACGACGAGGCCCCGCGGAATATGCACGCCGCGATCGACGACGACATTGGTGAGCCGCGCCGAGCGGCCGACATCGACATAAGGCAGAATGACGGCGTTCTCGACGGTCGCGTAGGAATTCACGCGCACGCCGGTAAAGAGCAGGGTTCGACGCAGCGTCGCGCCGGAGACGATGCAGCCTCCCGAGACGAGCGAGGACAGCGCCTGTCCGCGCCTGCCGACTTGATCGTGCACGAATTTCGCCGGCGGCGTGATTTCGGCGTAGGTCCAGATCGGCCAATTGCGGTCATAAAGATCGAGCTGCGGCGTGAAGTCGGTGAGATCGATATTGGCCCCCCAATAGGCGTCGACCGTGCCGACGTCGCGCCAATAGGCGCTCTGTTCGCTCGCCGCGCGCACGCAGGAGCGCTCGAAATGATGCGCGACCGCGTTGCCGCGCGAGACGAGATAGGGGATCAGGTCCTTGCCGAAATCATGCGTCGAGAGCGCGTCGGCGGCGTCGCGGCGCAATTGCTCATAGAGAAACTTCGCCTCGAAAACATAGATGCCCATGCTGACGAGGGCGCGGTCGGGATGTCCGGGCATCGCCGGCGGATCACTCGGTTTTTCGATAAAGGACTTGATCCGGTCGGTTTCGTCGACATGGATGACGCCGAAACCGGACGCCTCGACGCGCGGAACCTCCAGACAGCCGAGCGTCACATCGGCGCCTGAGTCCACATGCTGCTGCAGCATGGGCTCGTAGTCCATCTTGTAGATGTGGTCGCCTGCGAGCAGCACGATATATTTCGGGTCATAGCTCTCGACGATGTCGAGGTTCTGATAGACGGCGTCCGCCGTGCCGAGATACCAGTGGTCCTCCGACACGCGCTGGCTCGCCGGCAGAATGTCGAAGCTCTCGTTGCGTTCGGTGCGAAAGAAGCTCCAGCCGCGCTGCAAATGACGAATGAGGCTGTGCGCTTTGTACTGCGTTGCGACGCAAATGCGTCTGATGCCGGAGTTGAGCGCATTGGAGAGCGCGAAGTCGATGATGCGAGATTTGCCGCCGAAATAAACCGCAGGCTTGGCGCGTCTGTCGGTCAATTCCATCAATCGCGCGCCGCGGCCGCCGGCGAGCACATAGGCCATGGCGTGACGCGCGAGCGGCGGATTTTCAAATGCGGACATCGCCACTCCCATCGACGTCGACGATACGAAGCTTAATGTAGAGCATCGCTTTCGAATGCGAAGAACAGAGTCGAGAGCGGCGGCAAAAGAATTTCGGCGCTCGCGGGAAAGTCGCGAAACGCTTTCGCGCGCGCATGAATGGCGCCGAGATTGCCCAGTCCCGAGCCGCCATAGATCGCGGCGTCGGAATTGACGCATTCGCGCCAGCGTCCGGCGCGCGGCAGGCCGAGCTTGTACGCGTTACGCGTCACTGGCGTGAAATTCGATACGACGACGATCGCGCGCGACCGATCGGCGCCGAAACGCGCGAAGGCGAAAACGGAGTTGTCCGCGTCGTCCACCACGACCCACTGAAAGCCTTCGGCTTCGCAGTCGCGCGCATAGAGCGCTTCTTCATCGCGATAGAGGCGGTTGAGGTCGCGGATAAAGGCTTGAAGCCCCCGATGCGGGGGAAAGTCGAGCAGGCGCCAGTCGAGGCCGGTCGCGAAATCCCACTCGCTCGTCTGGCCGAATTCCTGGCCCATGAACAGAAGCTTCTTGCCGGGGTGGCCCCACATGAAGCCATAATAGGCGCGAGCGGTCGCGAAGCGGCGCCATTCGTCGCCGGGAATCTTGCCGATGACCGAGCCCTTGCCGTGCACGACTTCATCGTGAGAGATCGGCAGCACGAAATTCTCGGTGAAGGCGTAGAGCAGGCCGAAGGTCAACTCGTTATGGCGCCATTTGCGATGGACCGGGTCGGAGGCGAGATAGCGCAGCGTGTCGTTCATCCACCCCATGTTCCATTTGAAGCCGAACCCGAGGCCGCCCGCATCGGTCGGCCGAGTCACGCCGCCCCAGGCGGTCGATTCCTCGGCGAGCGTCACGACTCCAGGATACAATGCGTAGACGCGTTCGTTGAACCTTTGAAGAAAGGCGACGGCGTCGCGGTTATCGTTGGAGCCGTCGGGATTGGGCGACCACTCGCCCGCTGGGCGCGAATAGTCGAGATAGAGCATGGAGGCGACGGCGTCGACGCGCAGCCCGTCGATGTGGAAGCGATCCAGCCAATAGAGCGCGCTGGCGATGAGAAAATTCGCCACTTCGCGCCGGCCATAATCATAGATCGCGGTGTTCCAGTCGGGATGAAAACCGCGCTTGGGATCGGGATGCTCGTAGAGCGGGCCGCCGTCGAATTGCGCCAGCCCATGTTCGTCGGTCGGGAAATGCGCGGGAACCCAGTCGAGAATGACGCCTAAACCCGCCTGATGGGCGCGGTCGACGAAACGGCGAAAGCCATAGGAGTCGCCATGCCGGCGCGTCGGCGCGAAAAGCCCGATCGGCTGGTAGCCCCAGGAGGCGTCGAGCGGATGCTCGCTGATGGGCATCAATTCAATATGAGTGAAACCGAGATCGGCGACATAGGGCACGAGCTGGTCGGCGAGCTCGTCATAGGTCAGGAAGCGCCCGTCTTCGCCGCGCCGCCACGACGGCAGATGAACCTCATAAATCGACATCGGCGAACGTCGCGGGTCAACTTCTGCGCGCGCCTGCATGTAATCTTCATCGCCCCAGCGATAGGGCGCGTTCGACGCGACGACGGACGCGGTCGAAGGGCGCAGCTCGGCCTCGAAGCCGAACGGGTCGGCCTTGAGCGGCAAGAGTTCGCCGTGCCGTCCGACAATTTCAAATTTATAGACGGCGCCGGCGCCGACGCCCGGCATGAAAATCTCCCAGACGCCGCTGTCGATGCGCTTGCGCATCTGCGCGCGGCGTCCGTCCCATTGGTTGAAGTCGCCGACGACGGAGACGCGCCTGGCGTTCGGCGCCCAGACGGCGAAATGCGCTCCGTCGACGCCTTCATGCGTCAATACATGCGCGCCGAGCTTCTCATAGAGCTTTTGATGCGCGCCTTCGACGAGAAGATAATCATCCGTCGCGCCGAGCACGGGCGAAAAAGCGTAAGGATCGGCGAACTGCCACTGCCCGGCGTCGTTCGCGACGCGCAACCGATAGGGCGCGGGCGCCCGCAGCGGCGTCAGCCCTTCGAAGAAGCCATCCGCATGCGCGCGATCGAGCGTCGCGATGACGCCGCCCGCCGGCGTAACCGCCTCCACTCGGACCGCGCCGGGAACGAAGGCGCGTATGACATAGCCCGCGGGCGTTTGATGCAGGCCAAGGACCGCGAAGGGATCGCCATGGCGCGCGCGAAGGATCGCGTCGATGTCGTCCGCGGGAGCGCGCCAGTTCGCTTCGGTCATTTCGTTCATTCAAGCGAGCCCACCTTCTCCCGCTTGCGGGAGAAGGTGTCATGCGAAGCATGACGGATGAGGGAAATTGCGAGCGCCCTCGCCGGACCCCGCTTCGCGGGGCCAACCTCTCCCCTAGGGAGAGGGAATTGCGCCTCACACAGCGACATTCCAGATCTCTTGCGCATATTCGCGGATCGTGCGGTCGGAGGAAAACCAAGCGACTCGCGCCGTGTTGAGGATGCTCGAGCGCCGCCAGGCCTTCTGGTCCCGCCAGCGGGCGTCGACGCGCCGCTGCGCCTCCCAGTAGGAGTCAAAATCCTTGGCGACGAGGAAATGATCGTAATAGGTGAGCGTATCGACAAGCTGTGCATAGCGATGCGGATCGTCGGGCGAAAAGACGCCGGCGGCGATGGCCCGCAGCGCCTCGGCAAGACGCGGGCTGGCGGCGATCGTGTCGCGGGCGTCGATGCCCTTCGCGCGGCTCTCCTCCACCTCCTGCGCCATCAGGCCGAAGATGAAAATATTGTCGTCGCCCACACGCTCCCTGATTTCGACATTGGCGCCGTCGAGCGTGCCGATGGTGAGCGCGCCGTTGAGCGCGAATTTCATATTGCCGGTGCCGGACGCCTCCATGCCGGCGGTCGAAATCTGCTCCGAGAGATCGGCCGCCGGAATGATCGTCTCGGCGAGGCTCACATTGTAGTTCGGCAGGAAGACGATCTTCAGCAATCCGCGCGCCGCCGGATCGGCGTTCACCACCTTGGCGACGTCGTTGGCGAGCTTGATGATGAGCTTGGCCTGATGATAGCTCGCTGCGGCCTTGCCGGCGAAGATTTTCACCCGCGGCGCAAATTCGCGGACGGGCTGCGCGACGATATCCTGATAGAGCGCGACGGCTTCAAGAACGTTCAACAGCTGGCGCTTATATTCATGGATGCGCTTGATCTGCGCGTCGAACAGCGCGGCGGGATCGATTTTGACGCCGACGCTCGCCAATACGGTCGCTGCGAGCCGCGTCTTGTTCTCGCGCTTGGCCGCCGCGAACCGGCTCTGGAACTCGGCGTCGTCGGCGTATTTCTCGAGTTCGATCAATCGCTCGGGCTGGTCGAAGACGCTCGCGCCGATCGTGTCCGTGAGAAGTCGCGACAGCGGCGGATTGGCCTCGAGCAGCCAGCGGCGGAAGGTGACGCCATTCGTCTTGTTGACGATGCGGTCGGGATAGAGTCGGTGGAAATCCTTGAACACCGTTTCTTTGACCAGCGCGCTATGCAGCGCCGACACGCCATTCACCTTGTGCGAACCCAGAAACGCCAGATTCCCCATGCGCACGTGCCGGGCGTTGCGCTCGTCGATGAGCGACAACGAAGCGAGCGTCGCGGCGTCGCTGACGCCCTTCTCGCGCAAGGAATCGAGATGCATGGCGTTGATGAGATAGATAATCTGCATGTGGCGCGGCAGCAGCCGCTCCATCAGCTGCACCGGCCAGGTTTCGAGCGCTTCCGGCAGCAGCGTGTGATTGGTGTAGGAGAAGGTCGCCTGGGTGATGCGCCAGGCCTCCTTCCAGTCGACGCCGTGGACGTCGACAAGCAGACGCATCAGCTCGGCGACGCCGATCGCCGGATGCGTGTCGTTGAGCTGGATCGCCACCTTGTCGGCGAGCCTTTGAATGTCGCCGGTCTGCCGCATGTGACGCCGGATCAAATCCTGCAGCGAGGCCGAGGCGAAGAAATATTCCTGCCGCAGCCGCAGCTCCTGGCCCGCGGGCGTCGAATCGCTCGGATAAAGGACTTTGGAGATCGCCTCGGCGCGCGCCTGCTCCGATTGCGCCCCCACGTGATCGCCCTGATTGAAGGCGTCGAGGCGCAGCGCATCCGGCGCGCGGGACGACCATAGGCGCAACGTGTTGACATGTTTGCCGCGCCAACCGACGACAGGCGTGTCATAGGCGACGGCGACGATGGTTTCGCCGGGCCGCCACACATGCGCCAGCATCCCGTCGGCGAGGCGCGAACTTTCGACATGGCCGAAGAAGCCGATGTCATAGGTGATTTCCGGACGCGGAAATTGCCATGAATTGCCGAAGGAGAGCCAGTCCTCGGGATATTCGTGCTGCCACCCGTCCTTGATCGTTTGCCGAAACAGGCCGTGGTCGTAGCGAATGCCATATCCCATGGCGGCGATTTCCAACGTCGCCATGCTGTCCATGAAACAGGCGGCGAGACGCCCCAAGCCGCCATTGCCGAGCGCCGCATCGGGCTCCAGCGTCCGCAGCATGTCGAGGTCGACGCCAAGTTCGGCGAGCGCTTCGCGCATCGCCGCGGTCAGGCCGAGATTGGTCAGCGCGTCGATGAGCAGACGGCCAATGAGAAATTCGAGCGAGAGATAGTAAACGCGGCGCCGGTCTTCTTGATAATTGCGCTTCGTCGACGCGAGCCAGGAAGGCACGAGCCGGTCGCGGGTCGCAAGCGCGGTCGCGACGAACCAGTCGCGCGGACTGGCGTCGGCGTTGTCCTTGCCGACAGTATAGGTGAGGCGCCGCTGCACGTCGTCGCGCAGCGCGGAGACGACGGCCTTGTGAGCGGCCTCGGGCGAGTCAACAGCGTTCAATGCGATCCTTTCGCGACCGACCGGCGCGGACGCCGCTGACCTGTCTCGGCGGCCGGTTTTAAGGAGAAACGGGTTTCAGCGCTATGGCGCGCCGCGCCGGCGCCCGAAGTTGAGGCGCCGATGCGGCTCATCGAACCTCAAAGGTAAGGGCGCGGCCCTCGGGCTGCTCCGACTCGCCCCGAGACGGCAGCAGGCGTCGGCCGCTGACGCCTTGGCGTCGGAGATAGGAGGCCGCCGTCTCGGCGCGGCGTTGGGCGAGCGCGTCATTCGACGCCTTGGCGCGCGATCCCCGAACATGGCCCCGAACGTCAATCGTCGCGTTTTCCGGGCAACGGCGGATGATCTCCGCCGCCCTGTCAAGCGCGCGCTTCGCCGAAGACGTCAGTCGCGCGCCGCCTTTGCGAAAGGCGAGTTCGTCCGGCGTCGAAGAAGCCGCAAGCGCGGTCTGGCACTCGGTGAGTGTTAAAGCCCCGGCCGCAGGCGGAGCCGCGCCGGCGCTCGCCGCTGGCGCGTCGACGGATGATGCGACCGGGCCGGCGGTCGCGGGTTCGGCGGCGGGCGGCGCCGGCGCCGTTGTCGTCGCAATGCCGGCGGTCTCCATCTGTGGGATGTAGCGGCTCCGAGATACTTGGTCCGGCGGGCTGATCACCACCGCGCCGACCCAGACGAGCGCCGCGGCGATCAGTCCGACGGCCCAACCCTCATGCGCCCACATCGACCGATGCCGGACCAGCGCGCCCAGGGCGGCGCCGAGAATGAAGAGGGCATAGGCGGCGAGCGCGCCCTCCAACAAAACCGCGGCGGCCGCCAGCGCGCCGAGACGCACGAGGAGCACGCCGACGCCAAAAGCGAGCGCGGTCCATATCAGCCAGCGCGCAAGGACGCCATTTGCGGGCGCGCGCCGAGTGAACGCCCCGGCGGCGACGCCGATGGCGAAACAGGCGAGAAGCCACGGCCAGAGGCGGGAGAATTCAGCAAGCACGCGCCGAACCTAGCGGGCCGAAGGCCGCGCTCCAAGACTTAAACGCGCATCGGCATCAGGACATAGAGCGCCGTCGCGCCGTCGCGGTCCTGGACCAGCGTCGGCGAGCCGGGGTCGGCGAGCTTGAAGAGCGCGGTGTCGCTGTCGAGTTGCTGCGTGATGTCCAAGAGGTAGCGGGCGTTGAAGCCGATATCGAGCGGCGGTCCGTCGTAGTCGGCTTCGAGCTCCTCGACCGCCGAGCCCTGGTCCGGATTGGTGACCGACAGCACCAGCTTGCCTTCCGAAAGCGAGAGCTTGACGGCGCGGCCGCGCTCCGAGGAAATCGTCGAAACGCGGTCGACCGCCTTGGCGAAGACGTCGCGCTCGACGGTCAGCCGCTTGTCGTTGCCGGCGGGAATGACGCGGGCGTAATCGGGAAAGGTGCCGTCGATCAGCTTGGTCGTCAGCAGCGCGTCGCCGAAGGTGAAGCGCATTTTGTTGACCGACAGCTCGACCGAGACCTCTCCTTGGGCGTCCTCGATGAGCCGCTGCACTTCGGTGACCGCCTTGCGCGGCAGGATCACGCCCGGCATGCCGGCGCTGCCTTCCGGCGCCGGCAGCTCCAGCCGCGCCAGCCGGTGGCCGTCGGTGGCGACCGCCCGCAGCATCGGCCGTCCGTCGACGTCGAGCGTGTGCAGATAGATGCCGTTGAGATAGTAGCGGGTCTCTTCGGAGGAGATGGCGAACTGGGTCTTTTCGATGAGCCGCTTGAGATCCGCCGGGGCCAGCATGAATTTGTGGCTGAAATCCCCAGAGGTCACGTCGGGAAAGTCGCTCTCGGGCAGGCTCGACAGATTGAACCGCGATCGCCCCGAACGCAGCGTGAGCTGGCCGGCCTCGCCCGTCGCCTCAAGAGAGACCTGCGCGCCTTCCGGCAGTTTGCGCACGATGTCGTAGAGCGTGTGCGCCGGCAGCGTCGTCGCGCCGGGCTGCGCGACCTCCGCCACCGTCTTCTCGGTAATTTCGAGATCGAGGTCGGTCGCCTTGAGCGTCAGCGCGCCATCCTGGGCGGAGAGCAGCACATTGGCCAGAATCGGGATGGTCGTGCGCCGCTCCACCACGCGGTGAACATGGCCGAGCGCCCGCAGCAGCGCCGCTCTCTCGATCGTGACCTTCATGAGTCGTCCGCATATGAATTCGGCGCGGCAGGCCGCCGCGCCGGGGGCAAAGACTTTGGCGCGGCAGGACGCGAAGCGCAAGTGCGGGACCTCGGTCTAACCGAATGATTGTGCATAAGTGCGGGGGGGGGGGTCGGGCGAGCCTGCCTGCCGGGTTTCGCATGGCGTGACGGAGGATCGCGATCGGTTTCGCGCTGCCCGGACAGCCGCGTTCGGGATTTTTCAACCTGGGCGCAAGCGCGCGCCCGCCCTTAACCCGCCCTTAAACGGCCTTCGTTACGCTTCATCAAGCATCTCGGCCGTGCGGCGGCGACAGGCGAGTATCCGATGGCGCGCAACGACAAGCGTCGCGAACCACGGTTCGACGACGGCGATTTCGGCGACTTGCGCGCCGAACGCCGTCCGCCGCCCCGTTCGCGCGCCCGCAAGAAACCGCGGCGCCGCTCACGTTCGCTGCTTGGCGCGCTCGTCTATTGGAGCGTCACGCTGGCGCTCTGGGGGGCGATCGCCGGCGGCGGCCTCGCGGTTTACTACGGCTCGCGCTTGCCGCCGATCGATCAGCTCGCGGTGCCCAAGCGCCCCCCCAACATCGCCATCCTGGACGCAAACGGCGAACTCCTCGCCAATCGCGGCGACACCGGCGGCGCGGCGGTGCGGCTCGCGGACCTCCCGCCCTATGTGCCCAAGGCCTTCATCGCCATCGAGGACCGCCGCTTCTATTTGCATTGGGGCGTCGATCCGGTCGGCATCGGCCGCGCCATCGTGCGCAACGTCACCGGCCACGGCGCCATGCAGGGCGGCTCCACGCTGACGCAGCAGCTCGCCAAGAACCTGTTCTTGACGCAGGAGCGCACGATCTCGCGCAAGATTCAGGAGGCGATTCTGGCGCTCTGGCTGGAGCGGAAATATACCAAGGATCAGATCCTCGAACTCTATCTCAACCGCGTCTATTTCGGCTCCGGCGCCTATGGCCTCGAAGCCGCGGCCGAACGTTATTTCGGCCATGGCGCGGCGACCATCACGCTGTCGGAAGCCGCCGTCCTGGCCGGGCTGATGAAGGCGCCGAGCAAGCTGGCCCCGGACCGCAACCCCGAGGGAGCGGCCGAACGCGCGGCGCAGGTGATCTTGGCGATGGCGCAGGAAGGCTACATCAGCGACGCGATGGCCAAGGCGGCGCTCGCGCTCCCAGCGCGCGCGCGCCGCGACCTCGGCGCCGGATCGATCAATTACGCCGCCGACTATGTCATGGACATGCTCGACGACACGATCGGCGCGATCGACCAGGATATCGTCGTCACGACGACGATCGACGCCCGCATGGAGATGGCGGCGGAGGGCGCGCTGCGGCAGACGCTCGACGAGAAAGGCGCAAAATACAGGGTGGCGCAGGGCGCGCTCGTCGCCATGGACCCGACCGGCGCGATCCGGGCGCTCGTCGGCGGACGCGACTATACGGAAAGCCAGTTCAACCGCGCCGTGTCGGCCAAACGCCAGCCCGGCTCCGCCTTCAAGCCATTCGTCTATCTGGCGGCGCTCGAACAAGGGCTCACGCCCGAAACCGTGCGCGCGGATGGCCCGCTCAACGTCAAAGGCTGGCGTCCGGAAAACTACAGCCGTCAATATCTCGGGCCCGTCACGCTGACCAAGGCGCTGTCGCTCTCGCTCAACACCGTCGCGGTGCGGGTCGGCCTCGAAGTCGGCCCCAAGACCGTGGCGAATGCCGCGCATCGCCTCGGGGTCCAGTCCGAGTTGCAGGCGAACGCCTCGATCGCGCTCGGCACCTCGGAGGTGACGCCGCTCGAACTGGTCGCCGCCTATACGCCTTTCGCCAATGGCGGCATCGGCGTGCAGCCGCATGTCATCCTCAAAGTGAAGACCGCCGCCGGCAAGACGCTTTATCAGCGCAGGGAGGCTTCTCCCGGCCGGGTGATTGCGCCGCAATATGTGGCGATGATGAACGACATGATGCGGGAGACGCTGCTCACCGGAACGGCGCGCAAGGCCGAGCTTGCCGGCTGGGACGCCGCCGGCAAGACCGGGACCAGCCAGGATTTCCGCGACGCCTGGTTCGTCGGCTATACGGGCCGTCTGGTCGCCGGCGTCTGGCTCGGCAACGACGACAATTCTCCGACAAAGCGCGCCTCGGGCGGCAATCTGCCGGTCGAAATCTGGAGCCGCTTCATGAGCATCGCCTTGAAGGGCCAGCCGATCGCCGGACTGCCTTCTTCCGCCTGGCGCGGAGAGACCGCAGCAGTTCCCGAGGCGATCTCCCAGCCGATCGACGAGTTGATCGGCCTTTTCACCGGCGAGCCCAAACCGGCGCCCGCGCAATCGGCGAGAACGGCGCCCCGGCCGCCGCCGATCCCCGGCGCGCCGGATGAGCAGCCTGTCGCGCAAGCGCCGGGTTGGCCCGCGCCTCGCGGACCTGCGCCGGCGCCGCGCGCGGGCGACGATCTGCTGCCGCCCGAAGACATCCCGATGGTAGGCTCGATCGAGCGGCCGCGCCAAAGGCGCGGCGCGCCCGAAAGGAACATTTTCGAGCAGCTCTTTGGCGGGTGATAAGGAAAGCTCGAGCGGGCGATAAGGAAAGCCAAGCGCTGCGGCCGCGACAGGCCGGCGCTATTCGGCTGGCGCGCGGAGCGAAGCCGAAGCCGGCCGGGAGGCGAAAAATTTCGTCGCCGCCAGGATGACGGCGAGCGCCGCGAGATAGACCGCAACCTGCAGGCCCGAGGGCTGGTCGGCGTAGCCGATCAGCGTGTGCAACACCCGGCCGAAGATGCTCTTATCCGACAAAAGCCAGGACGTATCCCAGGCGGTGTCGGAGAGCGCGGTCACAACGCCCGCCTGCTGCAGAAAGGCGACGCATTGCGCCGCAAGGCCGGCCGCAAGCAGCGTGATGAGCCAAGTCGTCACGGCGAACAGGCGTTTCGCGGGAATGGCGACGAGGCCGTAGAAGGTGGCGACGCTGGTCGCCGCGCCAAGCGCCAGTCCGGCGATTCCCCCGGCGAAGACGTCCCAGCCGGATTCGCCCGAAGCGAGAATCCCATAGAGAAACAGCGCCACCTCGGCGCCTTCGCGCAGCACCGCCAGCGCCACCACGGCAGTGAGCGCGAACAGCGTCTCGTCGCCGCGCGCCACCGCCTGACCGACCTTCGAGAGATTGTGGGCGAGTTCGCGCCCGTGCTGGGCCATCCAGATATTGTGCCAGACCAGCATCACCACCGCGAGCGCGAGGATCGCGGCGTTGAACAGCTCCTGGCCGCTGCCCGCGAACGCTTGCGACAGGCGGTCGGCGAAGGCCGCGACGACGACGGCGCCGAGCGCGCCCAAGCCGACGCCGGCCGAAACGAAGCCGCGCGAGCCGGCGACGCCGCGGGTTACGGCCAGGACGATGCCGACAATGAGCCCCGCCTCGATGGCTTCGCGAAAGACGATGATGAGCGCGCCGAGCATGGGCTATTCCGCGACGACCTCGCCCTTGGCGACGTCCTCATGGAACTCGCCGACGAATTTGTAGCGGCCGGCTTTGAGCGGTCGCAGCGTGAAGGACGCCTCGCTGTTGCCGGGGACGACCTTCTCGATATGCAGGGGCTTGCTTTCGAACTCTTCGGGCGTGGGGTCGAGATTCTTGACGGTCAGCCGCGCCGGCTGATTAGCCGGAACCCGCAGTTCGGACGGCTCGAACCGGTGGTCCTTGATGGTGAGGGTGAAGGCGTTTTCCGCCGCGGCGGCGCCGGACAGGGCAAAGCCCCCGGCCACAACAATGGCCCCAATATAGTGGCGCTTCAAAAAACGCATCTCCCGAGTTCGCTGAGCGCCGATTATTCCGTCGCGTCCATACCGAAAGTAGGAAGGCCCAAACATGAGGTCAATCAATCTAGTCTGGATGGCTTCCAAGCTGGCCAGGGCGGCCGCCGGCGGCGTCACCCGGGATAGCCGTGGCGCGATTTCGAGGCGCGCAGCAGCGACAGCGCGCGGCCGTCTTGACCGCTCGAGCAAGCGGACGCGGCATCGGCGATCTCGTTCGAGATCTGCGCGTAAACGCTCTTGTTGACGTGGCCCATCGCCAAGTCGTTGTCGATCACGGAGCGATAGCGGGCGATGGCTCCGGCGCAGCCCGGAGCGCCCGGCGGGGGCGCTTCGCTCATTCGCGCCGGCGGCGGACCGGCTGGTCCGGGAGAAACGATTTGCGGCTGGCGGGCGGCGTTGCAGCCAGCGCCCGCCGACGCCGCGACAAGCAACGCGAATACCATGGGGGCGCGCATCCGATCCTCCATTTACCGTTGGAATCGCCGCCTTCATAGCCGCAAGCGCGCCGCCCGGGCAAATGTCGCATTATTGCTTGCAAAGGCGATGAAGCGCGTCCAACCTTTCGCGAGCGCCGCATGTTACGCATTGCGATATTTTTTCGCGTCGGCGTTTTCCCATTGCGGCGCGTTTGTTGGAGGAAAAAATGATTCGCAACATTGTCTTGCTCGACGGCACATGGAATACGCCCCGCGATTGCACAAACATTTGCAAAAAGTCTTGGGAAGTGGCCGAGAAGCTCATTCCGCGACAAGGCGACGACGGCGTCGAGCAAAATGTCGGCTACTTCTCGGGCGTCGGCGCTGAAGGATTCAAGGTCATCGGCGGCGCCGCCGGCTTCGGCCTGCGGAAAATCGTGCAGGACGCCTACAATTGGGTCGTCGACAATTATCGCGACGACCAGGAGCTTTACATCTACGGATTTTCGCGCGGCGCCTATGCGGCGCGCGCCTTGGCCGGCCTCATCGGCGACTGCGGCATTAGAAAGACCAGAGACAAAAGCATTTTTGACATTGTGAAGGCCAACAAGAGCGCGAAGAAAGCCTCGCGCGCCGGCGGCCCGCCGCGCGGTCCCGACATTCAGGCGAACAATCGCATCAAACTGCTCGGCGTGTTCGATACGGTCGGCTCATATGGCGTGCCGGCGGGGTTCAGCGGACTTGCGCCGCTCGGTCGCTATATCACGCTGATGGTCTTCGGTGGGTTCGAGGATACGCAGCTCGGACAACATGTCGATCACGCGCTGCACGCGATTGGCGTCGACGAGCGCCGCCGTCCCTTTACGCCCACTTTCTGGACCGTGAAAAAGGGCGCGCCGCATCCGTCGAACATCGAGCAGAACTGGTTTCCGGGCGTCCATTGCAACGTCGGCGGCGGCTATGACGACTCGGGGCTTTCCGACATCGCGCTGATCTGGATGATCGCGCGCACCCAGGCGCTCGCGGGGCTCTCATTCGACAACGATGCGATCAAGCGCGCGCTCAAGCCGGACATCGACGGCGATATCCCCGACTCGGCGGAGAAATATCCCATCGACAGGAACTTTCCGCGCCATCGCGAGATGTTTCCGGCAGGCGCGCCGGCCAACAGTTTTGTCAGCGCCGGCGGAGACGCCGGCGAGGAACAAGTCAATGAGAAGGTCCATTGGAGCGTCCTCGCCAAGCTCGGGCGCAGCTGCAACGTCTACGGGGCGGCGAACACCCGCTATGATCCTCCAAATCTCAAGGAAGCGATGGCCCGGCTCGGCGCCGACCTGCCGGGCCGGGTGGCCAGGGTGACGCCGGAGGAGGCGCGATTGCTGCCGCCGGATCTCCTGGCGCTCGCCACGGCTGGCGGCGCCCTTCAGCCCGCCGACGCCATGCCGTAAAGCGGGGCCGAGCGGCGCGCCGATCCTTCTTAGCCCCCTTATTTTCCGCTTGGCGGCGGCGCGCTATGGGTTTATAAACTGCTCGAATTCGTGGCGCGCGGCCGGCAGGTCCCGCGCCGCGATCGTTTTGCGGCGCGAGTCCTCAGGTCAGAACCGCGCGCCCCGCACAGCCCGGTAGTCGAATGGTCAATCCGTTTCAATTCCTGCAGGAAGTCCGCGCCGAGGCGTCAAAGGTCACCTGGCCTTCGCGCCGGGAGACGATGATCACGACCGGCCTGGTCATCCTCATGGTGCTGTTCGCAAGTCTGTTTTTTGTCGTGGTGGATTCGGCGCTGCGTTTCGGCGTCGGTCTGATGCTCGGGGTCGGGCGATAGGTAATTGGAGCTGATGACGCCTTTATGAGCATGCGCTGGTATATCGTACACGCCTATTCCAACTTCGAAAAGAAGGTCGCCGAGGCCATTCGCGAGGGCGCGGCGCAGCGCGGTCTCGCTGACAGTTTCGAGGAAATTCTGGTCCCGACCGAACAGGTCATGGAACTGCGGCGCGGCCGCAAAGTCTCCGCCGAACGCAAATTCTTTCCCGGCTATGTGCTGGTGAAATGCGACCTCACCGATCAGGTCTTCTCGCTCATCAAGAATACGCCGAAGGTCACGGGCTTTCTTGGCGCCGACAACAAGCCGATGCCGATCAGCGAAGACGAAGCGCTGCGCATCAAGGGACAGGTCGCCGAGGGCGTCGAGCGGCCCAAGCCGACGATCATGTTCGAGGTCGGCGAGACGGTGCGGGTGGCCGACGGGCCTTTCGCCTCCTTCAACGGCCTCGTCGAGGAAATCGACGAGGCGCGCTCGCGCCTCAAGGTCGCCGTGTCGATCTTCGGCCGGCCGACGCCGGTGGAGCTGGAGTTCGCCCAGGTCGAGAAGGTTTAGGCGCCTGGATGCGGATGAAGGCTTGTTTTCCTCTCCTTCATGCTGCGGCGCGCCCGAAGGGCGCCACGAGTCGCGGTTTACCCGACTGCGCATTTAATGTCGATCTCGGGCAGGCCCGAGATCGAAGGCGGCGTCTCGAAGGCCGAGGATTGCGCCGCCGGACGGTTCGCGCTTTCTGAAGACGGTCCCCGATCCTTGAAGACGCTTGCTTCGCACGATTCTCGCGATGAGGGACCTTCCTTGGCGCCTACTTCGGCATAGCGAGGAACCAGGAGAAGCAACTGCGTCGGAAAGTGCAGGCGCGAAGAGGAGTGCGCGCGCCTTAGACCGCCGCCTTCTCGATGATATGCGCGAGGTCGGTCATGATGGCGTTGAGGTCGTAGTTCTTCGGCGTATAGACCGCCGCGACGCCAGCGTCGCGCAGGAGCTGCTCGTCGGCGGGCGGGATGATGCCGCCGACGACGAGCGGCGCCTCGACGCCCTCCTGCTTCATCAGCTTGATGACCTCATGCGCGAGCGTCACATGCGACCCCGAGAGAATGGACAGGCCGATGCAATGCGCGCCTTCCTTCTTCGCCGCCTCGACGAGTTCGGCCGGCGTCGAGCGGATGCCGGCGTAGATCACATCGAAGCCGGCGTCGCGGGCGCGCACCGCGATCTGTTCGGCGCCATTGGAATGGCCGTCGAGGCCGGGCTTGCCGACCAGGAATTTCGCCCGCTTGCCGAGCTTTTGCGACACGCGTTCGACTTCGCCGCGCACCGCGTCGAGCTGGCCGCCCACCTGGCGGGCCGTCGAAGAGACGCCTGTCGGCGCGCGATATTCCCCGAACACCCCGCGTAAAACATTGCCCCATTCGCCGGTGGTGACGCCCGCCTTCGCCGCGGCGATGGACGGCTCGACCATGTTGCGGCCGTCCTTGGCGGCGCGCGACAGCTCTTCGATCGCTTCCTTAGCGGCCTTCTGGTCGCGGCTCTCGCGCCAGGCCTTCAGCCGCGCGATCTGCTCCGCCTCGACATGTTCCGGCACGACCATGATCTGGTCGTCGCCCGATGTGAGCGGCGACGGCTCGCCGCTGATGAATTTATTGACGCCGACGACGACCTGCTCGCCCGCTTCGATCGCCTCCAGCCGCGCGGTGTTGGACTCGACCAGCTTGCTTTTCATATAGCCGATCTCGACCGCCGCCGCCGCGCCGCCGAGCTCCTCGATCTTCTTGAGTTCGGCCATCGCCTCCGCCTTTAGTTCGGCGACTTTGCGGGCGATTTCGGGATTGCCGTCGAAGATGTCGCCATATTCGAGGAGATCCGTCTCATAGGCCATGATCTGCTGCATGCGCAGCGACCATTGCTGGTCGAAGGGGCGCGGCAGCCCGAGCGCCTCGTTCCAGGCCGGCAACTGCACGGCGCGGGCGCGGGCGTTCTTGGAGAGAACGACGGCCAGCATTTCGATCAAGATGCGATAGACGTTGTTCTCGGGCTGCTGCTCGGTCAGGCCGAGCGAATTGACCTGCACGCCGTAACGGAAGCGGCGGAGCTTCTCGTCCTTTATCCCATAGCGCTCGCGCGTGATCTCTTCCCAAAGCTCGGCGAAGGCGCGCATCTTGCAAAGTTCGGTGACGAAGCGCATGCCGGCGTTGACGAAGAAGGAGATGCGCCCCACCACCTGGGCGAAGTCCTCGTCGGAGATTTCCCCGGACTTCTTCACATTGTCGAGAATGGCGACGGCGGTCGCCAGCGCGAAGGCCAGCTCCTGCGAAGGCGTCGCGCCCGCTTCCTGCAAATGGTAGGAGCAGACGTTGATCGGATTGAACTTCGGCGCTTCCTTGGTGGTGAAGAGGATCAGATCCTGGGTCAGCCGCAGCGACTGCGTCGGCGGAAAGACATAAGAGCCGCGCGAGAGATATTCCTTGATGATGTCGTTTTGCGTCGTGCCCTGAAGGGTTCCACGCGGCGCGCCCTGCTCTTCCGCGGCGGCGATATAGAGCGCCATCAGCCACACGGCGGTGGCGTTGATGGTCATCGACGTGTTCATCTCGCCGAGCGGAATGCCCTCGAAGAGCGTGCGCATGTCGCCCAGATGCGACACTGGGACGCCGACCTTGCCGACTTCTCCGCGCGAGAGGATGTGGTCGCTGTCATAACCGGTTTGCGTCGGCAGGTCGAAGGCGATCGAGAGACCCGTCTGGCCCTTGGCGAGATTGGCGCGATAGAGCTTGTTGGACTCGCTGGCCGTCGAATGGCCGGCGTAGGTACGAAACATCCAAGGCTTGTCGCGGCGGGGCGGGGTGTGATCGTTCACTTTTTTTGTCCTCCGTCCGTTGCGATAGCACATGACCCTGTTTTGACAAGATGAGGGCTTGGGCGAGGCTCAAAGAGACGTCGTCGCGACGCCGACCGAAGCCGCGGCCTCGGCGAGCCGCCGGTCGAGCGTGCAGAGCATCGCGCCATATTCGGCGCAGACCGCGAGATGCAGCGCGTCGCCAGCCCGCAGCCCCAGCGCATGTTGGCCCGCGAAACGCGCCGCCGTCCGAAAGTGACTGGCGGCGAGCGGCAGGGTGACGAGGCTTTCGGAAACCAGTCGGGTGAAGCCGGAGAGGGCCTCGGCGCGCTGCGCGAGAGCGATCTGACGGCTTCGGAGCTTGATCGACAGCGCGGAAGAGAATTCCGTGACGACCCAATCGCTGATTGCAAGTTCGTCTTGCTGATCGCCGAGCCAGGACTGGACTTGATCGGTCTCCGCCTCTCTGGTCAGCGCCGCGACGAGCAGCGACGTGTCCAGATAGAGCGTCAATAACGCTCCTCGTCGCGCATGCGGCGCATGAATTCGCCGGCGGATTCCGCCGGCGGGGCCGCGCCTTTCGTGATCGCCCGCAACATGGCGACGTCGACGCGCTTTTTGGGTTCGGCCAGCGGGGCGATCTTGGCGACGGGCTTGCCGCGGCGCGTGACGCAGATGGTCTCGCCTCTTGCCGCGCGCTCGACGAGTTCGCTCAAATGGGCCTTGGCCTCCGCGACGGTGACGGCGCTCATTCTTCCCTCATGACCAACTGGATGACCATTACCATAAGGGGCGGGGCGACGCCAAGCCAATGCGCCGCGCCGACTTATGCAAGCGTTTCGACGCCCGCCGTGCGCCAGCGGTCAGCGGCGTCGAGGGTCGCGAGCGGCAGGCGGCGCCGCTGCGCGAACTGCTGGTTGCGGCGTCGCTGCGCCTACCAGACTATGATGAGCGCCGCCGCGCCGGCCGGCAATGCGCCGAACGTCCGCCGTGCGCGGGCGCACAACCGGCCGGCGCGCCGGAGCCTATCGGGGCGCAGCCGGAACGGCCGTGCCCGACAGGAGCCTCGACATGCCCACATGCCCTCGTTGCGGCGTCCCGCTTGAAGCCGAGGCGCCGAGCTGCCCGGCCTGCGGCGCGCCTGCGCCGCTGCCGGCGCCTGACCTTTGTGCGGCCTTCGTCGGCGACAATTACGCCTATTACGCGCGACGATGGGCGTCGATGGCGCGCAGCGGAAAGCGTTTCTCTTTCAACTGGCCGGCCTTCTGGCTCAGTTTTGTGTGGCTCGCCTATCGGAAGATGTATCTTTACGCCTTTCTCTACGTCCTGTTCATCGTCATCGAAAGTGCGATCGAAATCTTCCTGAACGTCCCGGATCGCGTGGGGCTGGCGATCGCGCTGGCGATCGGCGTCGCCACGGGCGGCTACGCCAATTACGTCTATCGTCTTCATGCCGAAAAGATTATCGCCGGGGTCAAGGCCGCGCGACCCCAGGACGTAGCCACGGAAGCCGCGCGTCGTGGCGGGACGAGCCTTGCCGCGGGAATAGCGTCGGTCCTGTTCGCGCTCCTCGCCCTCTTGGCGGCGCTCTATGTCGCCGATCCCGGCCTTTTCGCCGCGCCGCCAGCGCGCTGATGGCGGCGCGGAGCTGCAATAGAGGCGAAACTTAGGACTATTCGCGCCGCGCCGCCCCGTTTATAAGCTCCGGCCAAACAAACCCCAATAAGAGCGGCATATGGAGGAGCCAAAAGTTGACCGAGAACAAAGACCTTTATGAGATGGGCGAAATTCCGCCGCTCGGGCATGTACCGCAGAATATGTACGCCTGGGCGATCCGCCGCGAGCGGCAGGGGCCGCCGGAGACCGCCATGCAGATGGAGGTCGTGCCGACCTGGGAGCTCGACAGCCATGACGTGCTGGTTCTCGTGATGGCCGCGGGCGTCAATTACAACGGCGTCTGGGCCTCGCTCGGCGAGCCGGTTTCGATGTTCGACGTTCACAAAAATCCGTTTCATATCGCCGGCTCGGACGCCTCCGGCATTGTCTGGGCGGTAGGCTCCAAGGTGAAGCGCTGGAAGGTCGGCGACGAGGTCATCATCCATTGCAACCAGGACGATGGGGACGACGAGGAATGCAACGGCGGCGACCCGATGTATTCGCCCTCGCAGCGCATCTGGGGCTATGAAACGCCCGACGGCTCCTTCGCCCAGTTCTGCCGCGCGCAGGATCGCCAGCTCATGGAGCGGCCCAAGCATCTGACGTGGGAAGAGGCGGCCTGCTACACGCTGACGCTCGCCACCGCCTATCGGATGCTATTCGGCCACCAGCCGCACGAGCTGAAGCCGGGCCACAATGTGCTCGTCTGGGGCGCATCGGGCGGTTTGGGCGTCTTCGCCGTGCAGATTTGCGCCGCCGTCGGCGCCAACGCGATCGGCGTGATCTCGGACGAAACGAAACGCGACTATGTCATGTCGCTCGGCGCCAAGGGCGTGCTCAATCGCAAGGACTATAACTGCTGGGGCCAGTTGCCGAAGGTCAATTCGCCGGAATTCCACGCCTGGACCAAGGAGGCGCGCAAGTTCGGCAAGGCGATCTGGGACATCACCGGCAAGAAGGACGTCGACATCGTCTTCGAGCACCCGGGGGAGGCCACATTCCCGGTCTCCTGCCTTGTGGCCAAGCGCGGCGGCATGGTGGTGTTCTGCGCCGGCACGACCGGCTTCAACCTCACCTTCGACGCGCGTTATGTCTGGATGCGCCAGAAGCGCATCCAGGGCTCGCATTTCGCGCATCTGAAACAGGCCTCGGCAGCCAATCAGCTGGTGCTGGATCGCCGCGTCGATCCCTGCATGTCGGAAGTCCTGCCTTGGGACAAGATTCCGCAAGCGCATATGAAGATGTGGCGCAACGAACACTTGCCCGGCAATATGGCGGTGCTCGTCATGTCGCCGAAGCCCGGCCTGCGCACGGTCGAAGACGTCAATGAGGCCTATGCGGCGCAGAAGTAGGGCGTCGCGCGACGGCGGAGCTACTCCACCTCGATCGTCGCCATCAGCCCGCCGCCGCCCTTGGTTTCATTGTTGTCGTTGCTGGTGTGATGCGGGATGTGGCAATGGATCAGCCACTTCCCTCTCTTGCGCGCCGGCCAGATGACGTCATAGCGCTGACCGGGGCCGATATTGACCGTGTCGGCGAGGTAGCGCGCGCTTTTTTCGAGCGTCTCGCCGTCGCGCGCGACCACTTCGAACGGTCCCCCGTGAATGTGCATCGGGTGGATGAAGCCGTTGTTGGTGCCGATGAAGCGCACTTTGAGCGTTTCGCCGAGCTTCATGCGGATTGTGTCGGTCGAGGGATAGGACTTGCCGTTGATGGTGAAATAATTCGGCTGCATGCCGTCCATCGGCATCGCCGGAAACGTCAGGCCGTCGCGCCAGAGCCATTCCTGCAGCTGCATGACATAGTCATGATCGGCGGGGACTTCCGCCGCGGCGTCGGCAGGATCGATGATCAGCGCGCCATAGAGGCCGAGCGCCTGACTCCTGTCCGGCTCCGCATGCGGGTGATAGAAATACGTTCCGTGCTGCTTGGCCGTAAATTCGTAGTCGAAGGCTCCCAACGGCGGAATCGGCGGCTGGGTGATTTCGGCCGGCCCGTCCATGGCGTTGGGCAGAATGAGCCCGTGCCAATGGACGGTGGTCCCTTCGGGCAAATTATTGCGCACTCTTATTCGAACCCTGTCGCCTTCGCGAATGTGAATACGCGGTCCGGGTATTTGCTGATTGTAGGCATACGCGTCGACGGCGACGCCGGGCAGGATGCGCCAGCGGATCACCGAGGCGGTAAGCTCGAAGACCTTGACCCCGGCTTCGATTTTGAAGGGCAAGTCCTGATCGCCGCGCGCGCCGATCGGCGCATCCGCGCCGACGAGGCGCGAATCCGCGAAGCTCATCTCGCGCATCGCGTCGGCGGTCGTGTCCCGGTACATGAGCATTCCGGGGGGCATGATGAGCCCGCCCACGTCATGCGCCGAAAGCCCCATGTTCACCCAATTGGCGGGCGCAAGCATGCCGGTGGCGAGAAGGACGAGAGACGTCAGGCTGAACGCGGCGATCTGAGCGGACGTCGCTCCCGGCGTCGCATGCTTATCAGCGGCGCCCTCGCGATGACCCGCATGCGGATCGCTCGCATGCGGCGCCTCGGGGTCCATGATTTGTCGGGCATCGCCTTCATGATCGAGATGTTCGTGTTCGATCGCAGAATGTCCGACGTGTTCGCTTAGCGCCGCGCCGTGTTCCTTTACGGCCGGGGCATCTTCCTTCCTTTCCGTCATCAGCCCGTGCTTGAGGCCTTCCGCGACCATCCAGACGTTAGAGGGATAGGCGGTGATAAATCCCGCCATCACGCCAAGCGACATGACGCCCCAAAAAATCAGTTCGGTTGGGACCATCGCGCGCATGTCATGGCCCATCATCAGGAAACTCATGACCGGGGCCATGCCCGCCATCATGAAATTCATGCTGATGAATTCGGGAAAGAAGCTGCGCCGCACATTCTCCCAATAGGAGCCCCCCATCATTTCCTTCATGAACAGCGACTGGAAGATGAAGAGGCCGAAGGCGAAGCCCGCGAGATATTCGACGATGAGATCGAGCCACATCGGCAGGCCGAGAGAGGCGACGATGACGGCGGCGAGGATGATGCCCGTCGCGTCGCCGGCGACGCAGTGGATGGTCGAGCCGACGCCCTGCTTCCAGAGCGGACGGATAAATTGCTCATGCGTCCCGGGTCGCGGCTCCTTGTCGGCCAGGACATAAAGGAGAAGGCCGAAGGGTCCGGTGTAGAGCGTGACGAGGATGAACCCCCATTTCATCACCACCGGTTCGGGATTTTTGTTGCCGTCGATGGCGACGTAAAGCGTGCAGGCGGCGGTCAGCGCAAACCATGCGGCAAGATAATAGTCGATCGGCAAGAGGAGGAACGCATGCATGTGGGTCTCTCCCGTCGACCTCTAGGCCGAAGAAACGCGGCGCCGGCGCGAACCATTCTTTGCAGTTTCGATCTCGATGCAAGACGAGGCGCAGAAGCGGCGGTTGACGGTCTCCGCGCAAAGATGCAGGTTTGAGCAAGAGATCATACTCGACGCCGGCGCGAGGCCACGCGCGCCCGCGGCGAGCCGTACAGCGGATGCGGCCATGCTCGAAGCGCGCAATCTCACCAAGCATTATGACGGCGCCGATGCGCCGGCGCTCGACCGTCTGAATTTGACCGTTCCGGCGGGCGAGGTGTTTTGCCTGCTCGGTCCGAACGGCGCCGGTAAGACGACGACGGTCAATCTCTTCCTCAATTTCGTCGCGCCGACGGCAGGCCAGGCGCTTGTCTGCGGGATCGACGCCGCGGTTGATCCTTCGGCGGCGCGCGCGCGTCTCGCCTATATCCCCGAGCAGGTGATGCTCTATGGCGCGCTCACTGGCCTCGAAAATCTCCAATATTTTACCGAAGTCTCCGGCGCCTTGGCGCCGCGCGAGACGCTGCTGTCGCTGCTCGCCGCCGCCGGCCTTCCCGAAGAGGCGCCGCATCGCGAGGTGCGCTTCTATTCCAAGGGCATGCGGCAGAAGGTCGGCGTCGCCATCGCGCTCGCGCGGCGCGCCCAGGCGCTCGTGCTCGACGAGCCCACCTCCGGCCTCGATCCGCTCGCGGCCAATGAATTCGCCGCGCTCATCGAGCGGCTGCGCAAGGACGGCATGGCGGTGCTGATGGTCACGCATGACCTCTTCCTCGCCAAGCAATGCGGCACGAAGATCGGCATCATGGCGCAGGGCCGGCTCGCTTCGGTCTTCGGCGCCGACGATGTGGATCATCTGGGATTGGAGCGCGCCTATCTCGATCTTTTCGTGAGGGCGGCGTGAGCGATCTCGTCCTCGCTCCGCTCGCCGCGACGGCGCCCGCGACAAGCCATTGGCGCGTCATGCGCGTTATCGCCGCCAAGGAATGGCTGGAGTTTTCGCGCGATCGGCGCCTCGTCGCGCTTTGCGCGCTCATTGTGGCGTTGATGCTGGGCACGCTCGCCTTCGGCTATGTGGAAAACGCGCGCATCCTGCGCGAGCGCGACGCCGCGGCCGCGGCCGATCGGAATCTCTGGATCGGGCAGGGCGCGAAGAATCCGCACGCCGCCGCCCATTTCGGCCAATACGCCTTCAAGCCCTTGAGCCCGCTCGCGCTCGCCGATCCCGGCGTCGACGCCTATGTCGGCTCGGCGGTGTGGCTCGAGGCGCATAAGCAGAACGAAACCCAGTTCAAACAGGCCCGCGACGCTGGCGTCGGCGCGCGGCTCGGGTCGCTGTCGCTCGCCTTCATCCTGCAGACGATCGCGCCGCTCGTCGTCATCCTGATCGGCTTTGCGAGCTTTTCTGGCGAGCGCGAAAGCGGCGCGTTGAAGCAATTGCTCAGCGTGGGCGCGCGGCCGCGCGACATTCTCGCGGGGAAGGCGCTGGCGCTGATCGGCGCGATTTTCGCGCTGCTCGCGCCGGCCTTCATCTGTGCGGCGCTCGCCCTTGTCTTTTTCGTCGATCGCGAACGCCTGTCGCTCGCCGATCAGTTCATCCGTCTTGGCGCGCTTGGCGCCGGCTATGCGCTTTATCTTTCCGGATTCGCCTTTCTGACGCTCGGCGTTTCGGCGCTGGCGAGAAATTCCCGCGCGGCGCTGGTGACGCTGCTCGCCTTCTGGCTCGCCAATTCCTTTCTCGCGCCACGGCTTGCGACGGACGCCGCGCGCGCCTTCGCGCCGACGCCGACATGGCTGGAGTTCCGGGCGGGCATCGCCAAGGACAAAGCCAAGACCTTCGGGCATGACGAACGCCATCCGGGCTTCATCGCTTTCCGCGACGAAACGCTGAAGAAATACGGCGTCGCGCGCATCGAGGATCTGCCGGTCAATTTCCGCGGCCTCACGCTGCGCCATGACGACGAGGCCGGCTATGCGATTTTCGATCGCCATTTCGGCGCCCTGCAGGCGGCCTTCGACCGCCAGGACGCGCTGCGCGCCGCGCCGGGTTTCCTGTTCCCGCTGCTGGCGATGCGGCCCATCTCCATGGCCTTCGCCGGGGTCGACAGCCGCGGCCAGTTCGATTTCGCCGCCGCCGCGGAAGCGCATCGGCGCGACATCCAGAACGAAGTGAGCGACAACATCATACATTTCGCCCGGGGCAGTACTTACGTCGCGGGACCGGAGCTGTGGCGAAAGATCGCCGCCTTCTCCTATCGCGCGCCCGGCGCCGGCTCCGCGCTTGAGCACAGCGCGCTGCCCATTGTCGGACTTCTCCTATGGGTCGCGATCTCTTGCGCCTTCGCCTTCTTCGCCGCGCGGCGCCTCCGGCCGCTGTGACGCGCGCGATGACCGTCTCGGCTTTCCTCACGGGCGTGCGCTTCGAGGCGCGGATGATGCGGCGCGAGCGCGCCGTCTGGTTCGCGCTTCTCGCGCTCACGGCTCTTACGCTGTTCGCGCTCGGCGCCGGGGCGGCGCGCGTCGCGGCGCGGCAGGGCGCGATCGCTTCCGCCCGCGCCGACGAGACGCAACGCCTCGCCGATCTGCAAAGGACGCTGGCGCAGTTGCAGGCGGGCGACGTGGCGGGACAACCGGCGCCGGAGTTGCCGCCCTATCGCGACCCGCGCAACGCCGCCTTCATGGGCGGCGGGCCTGCCGCGGCGGTCGCCGCGCTCGCGCCGGCGCCCCTCGCGCTCGTCGCCACCGGACAGAGCGACCTGTTTCCGCCCGCGATCAGCGTCACGACCCGCTCGAAGGACAGCTTTCTCTTCGCCGACGAGATCGACAATCCCGCCAATCTGATGTCGGGGGCGACCGACCTCGCCTTCGTCATCGTCTTCGTCTATCCGCTCGTCATTCTTGCGATGGCCTTCAACCTGCTCGCGGGCGAGCGCGAGCAGGGGACGATGGCGATGACGCTCGCCGCCGCGCGCCGGCCCGGCGCGGCGCTTGCCGGCAAATTGGCCGCCCGCGCCGGCGCGCCGATCCTCGCGACGCTTTTCGCCGTCGCCACTGGCATCGTCATTTTCGGCGGCGCCGAGCGGCTCGCGTCGCCGGGCCTCGGCGTGCTGCTTTTTGTCATTCTTCTCTATGGTCTGTTCTGGACGGCGCTCGCCGCCGCGATCGACGGGCTGGGCCGCAGCTCCGCCTTCAACGCGCTGACGCTGATCGGCGCCTGGGTCGTGATCGTGATGATCGCGCCCGCCGCGATCAACAGTATCGCCGCCTTCGCGCATCCCGCGCCGTCCCGCATCGACATGGTGCTCGCGGCGCGCGCCGCTTCGACCGACGCCGACAAGGCGCGCGACGCCTCGCTGGCGCGCTATGCTCAGGAACATGGCGAGGCGGGCCGGCCCGCGGGCGGTCCGCAGCAGATGACGCTGCGGCGTCTGGCGACGCAGGAGGCGGCGTTTCAGCGCGTCGAAGCGATCATCGCCGAACATGACGCGCAGCTTTCGCGCCAGCGCGAATTGTCGGACAGGCTCGGCTATCTGTCGCCGGCCTATCTGACCTTTCAGGCGATGGCCGACATCGCCGGCGCCGGCGAGACGCGTTACCGCGCCTTTCTCGACCGCATTCGCGCCTTTCATGTCGTCTGGCGCGCGTTCTTTCTGTCGCGCGCCAAGGCCGGCGCGGCGCTGACGGCGGAAGATTACGCCGCGCTGCCGCGCTTCCCGCAAGCGAGCGACGACCAAGGGGCGGGGGCGCTTGCCGGACCGCTGCTCGGGGTGGCGCTCCCCGCGCTGCTGCTCGCGGCGCTTGGGTTTCGGGGTTATCGGCGCACCGCGCCGCGATAAAGCGCCGCCGGTAGTGTCTCAGTCCAATTTCGGCTTACCGTTAGAAGTCGAGCCCCCGAGCGGACGATGAACGCTTGAGTTGACCCAATGTTGACTCTTTGTTGAATGGGCCTTCGATGTCCGCCGTCGGAAAGACGGCAGTCACGCGATGCTGAACCGTAATCTAAAATGTAGCGCCGCTCCGGCCTATCCGCGATACATGCGCCGCCGCCGAGGATAAAATCACGCGGTAGCGAGGCCGAGGCCGAGGCCGAGTCCAGACTCTCATCGAAGACTTCTTGCTTTCGCTCAGGAGCGAACTTCCGAATCTTCGAGCGCCGCTTCGATTTCGGCCTGATGCGCGGGCGTCTGCAACTCCGCCTCGTCTTGAGGCAAGTGATGGCGCGGTAGGTAGAATTTATTGGCGATCAGGGTCGGAACAATCGCTGTAGCGACAATCGCCGCCACGAGCGTCGAATACTGACCATCGTCGATGATCCCATTGGACAACCCGAACAAAGCGGAGATCGTCCCGAAGGTCAGTCCCGACGCCATCAGCAGCGTCGTGTACATCGCATCTCGATGCGGCGCCTTGAAGGCGCGCGCAACGGGATAAACGCTGACGATTTTCGTTACGACCTCGACGACGAGAAACGCGATGACGCCGAATGGCGCCACTATCACGGCGGGGATCGAGACGAAATAGCCGGCGCGGATAAAATAGAAGGGCGTGAGCAGGCCGATGGTGATCGCGCGAAGCCGTTTGACGAGCGCGGCGTCGCGCCCGACGCTCCCGGCGAGCGCCATGCCGATGAGATAGGCGGGAAGCACGGCTTCGCTGCCGGCCCAAACGGCGAGCGACCCGAAACCCAACAGGCAGAACAGCAGAAACTTGGCTTCGAATTCCGATGGCTTGCCGCCGAACATCGCATAAGCACGCGGGGTAATTCGCGGCAGGCCGATGAACGCCGCCGTCAGCGTCGCGATGAGGAGCAGGGTTTTCCAGGTGAAGGGGGAGAAGACAAGGCCGAGCGTCACCACCGTCCCCAGATCGGTGATGAAACAGGCTGCGAGAATCGTCTTGCCGAATTCGACGCGATTGAAGCCGTATTCCATCATCACAGTGTAAACCACCGCGACCGAGGTCGCGGCGAGCGCGATGCCGGCGAGAAGTGCAGGCGAACTCTCCCAGCCAAGCAGGTAGTGCGCCGCGGCCCAGCAACCTAAGGAGGGCAGAAGGAAGCTCGCGACCCCGATCGCGGCGGCCTCTTTCCATTTCAGCTTGAACACGTCAGGGTCGAGCTCGGCGCCGGCGAGAAATGTCAGCAGGATCGCGCCGACGCCAGCGAACGCCTTCACCCACGGCTCCTGGACCGCGAAAACCGAATAGGCGCCGAAGGCGGCGAGGGCCGATCCCGCGACCATGCCGACGATGATCTCGACGAGGGCAGTCGAAAGACGGTATCGGTGCGCGACGACGCTGGCGAACAGAGCCAATCCGAACACCAGCGCCACCTGCGCCCATATGCCAGCCATGGGTTCCTCCCCTCGCTTTTCTTGGAAATGAATCTGTCAGTGGCGCGGCTTGCAAGCCGCCTCCGTGGCGTCGAGATTGCCCGACATATTTTTCTTGACGATTTCGTCGGCGCGCGATTTCGCCTCAGCAAGATCCCGATCGAACACGTCGGTCGTATATTCGCTGGCGGCCGTCTTGACTCCGGAGTCGTTTACGCCCTTTGCAGCCGCGGCTCGGATGTCGATCGACGCAACCACGGACAGGCCAGGCCGCAAGGGCCTGCGTTTGAGATCCTCCGCGTCGATCGAAATTCGGACAGGAATGCGCTGGACGATGCGAATGAAATTGCCCGTCGCGTTGTCCGGCGGCAGCGTCGCGAAGACGCTGCCCGAGCCCGGAACAAGTCCCTCGACGACGCCGTGATAGGTCTCGCTCGATCCATAAAGGTCCGTCTTGATGATCGCCGGCTGTCCGGGCCGCACCTTGTCCATGCGGTTTTCCCAAAGATTGGCCTCGACCCAAAGGTGATCGAGCGGAACAATATTCATGATCTGATCGCCGGGGCGCACACGCTGGCCGACCTGCACGCGGCGCTTGGCGACGCTGCCGGACGCCGGCGCGCGAATATTTTGGCGCAGGACATCGAGATAGGCCTCGCTAAACCGGGCCTTCGCGGCCTCAATGTCGGGATGGGCGAGAGGCGCTACGCCGCCGACCCGCGCCTGCATAGCCTGATATTCGGCCTGAGCCTCGTGGATGTCGGCCTCTTGCGCCGCGAGCTGATCCTCGGTGTTTTGCAGGAGCTGGCGCGACGCCGCGCCGCTCGCGGAGGCTTGCCGATAGCGCGCAAGATCGTGAAGCGTTCGATCGCGCAGCGCGCTTCTGGCGATCACTTTCTGGCAAGCTTGACGCCGGGAGGCATACATTGCGCCGATGCTTCGCACGGCTCGGCCAAGTTCGGCTGTCGCTTGATTTAGCGCCGCGCCGGCGCGCTGCGCGTCGAGGCGAACGAGTATGTCGCCCTTCTTCACGATCTGTGTTTCCTCGGCGAGAACCTGCGCCACGACGCCCGTCGCGTCCGACTGCACGGGAATGATGTTGCCGACAACATACGCGTTGTCGGTCGTCACCCATCCTCTGTCAAACAGGAGCCATCGGGCGAGCCCGGCGGCGATAGCGATGACGACGGCCAGAAAAACAAGCTTGAGAAGCAAGTTTCGTCTGTTCCGGATCGTCTTGCGAGCGCTCGTCATAATTCTTGCTATTCCAGTTTCGATACCACTCAGCCGCCTGTCGCGTACTGAAACGTGTCGACGACGGGCGTGATCGGATCGGCCTCGGGGGCTGGCTTCGGATCGGATGGCCGAGGACCGTCCGCATAGCCGCCGCCAAGGGCCTGAAAGAGGTCGACGGCCGCGACGAGCCTGTCTCCTTCCAGGCCGCGCTCGATGAGCCGGGCGTCAAGAAGGTCGGCGTATTCCTGAATCGTCTCCCGCCGGTCCCGCAAGCCTTCGCGCAACCGGGTGCGCGCCAGTTCGACCGAGGTCCGACGCCGGGCGACGAATCGCGTCTGCGACGCGTATTCCGTGCGTGCGCGCTTCAGATTGGCGAGGGCGTCCGCCACCTGCTGCGCCGCCGCAAGCAGCGTTTCATTGTAGACGTCGACCGCCTGATCATATTCGGACCGCGACGCCTCAAGATTGCCGGAGAGCTTGCCGCCCTGGAAGATCGGCAGATGCAGACCGGGGGCGACGTTGTAGACCATCGCTCCCGGCGCGAATAAATAGCCGCCGAGCAGGCCGAATTGGCTCGAGGTGGTCGACGCCTCGACACCGGCTGAAACTGAGAGGTCGATCGAGGGCAGGAACAGCGTCTTCGCAACGTGAATACGCTCGGCGGCGGCCTCGGCGCGGTGAAGCGCGGCGGCGAGGTCGGGCCGATGGATCAGCAGTTCCACCGGAAGCCGCTTGGGCAACGCCGGTTGCGCGAGGGCCACGGTTTGCTTTCCGGAAAACAGCCCGCGCGTCGCATCGGGTCCCTGGCCGATCAAACGCGCCAGCGCGTTCTCCTGAATGGAGATCGCCGCGCGCAATGACGCGACGCGGCGGACCGCCGTCTCTTCGGCGAGTCGCGCGAGCTGCGCATTGTCCAGTGTGTCGAGACCCGCCTGATAGCGGGTCTCCGCGAGCAAACGGACTTCGCGCCGAAGCGTCATTATTTCGCTCGCCAGTTTCAACTGGTTGGCCAGCATGTAGCCGCGCAGATAGGCGCGCGCGACGCCGGTCGCGATCAGCAGTTGCGTTTGCTCGAGTTCGCCGGCTTTCGCCCGCGCCTCGCCGATCGACGCGTCGAGCAGCGCGCGATTCTTGCCCCAAAAATCAATCTCCCATTTCGCGGACAGGGGATTGAGAAACGCCGCGGACTTGTTGAGACCCGCCTGATTGGGATTAAGGCTCGCGGCGACGCCATGTTCGGCGTATCGGTACTGCCTGTATTGCAGATCCGCCTCGACGAACGGCGTCAGGCGCGACCCTTCCAATTCGACATTGGCCTCGGCCGCCCGGAGCGTGTCGGCGGCCTTTCTGAGGCTTTGATTATCATCGAGCGCACGCTCGACAAGGCTATTCAACTGCGAATTGCGGAAGGCGCGCCACCATTGCGCGCCCGGCCATGCCGCCGCGCCCTCAACCGTCTTCACGCCGGCGATCGCGATGGTGCGCTCCATGGCCGGCGGTTCGATGAATTCCGCCCGATTGGCGCCCCCCGTCGGCGCGCAGCCGGCCATGACGGCCGCGACCAGCGCGCAGGGGACACGCGCAATCGTTCTTGGCGTCATGTCGGGGCGGATCCGCGGGCGTATCAAGGCTGCTCCATCAGCTCTTCGGCCTTCAGCCGCGCGAGGCTCTGCCTCGGGGGGCGCGCGTTCGCCGGCGCGCCGCGCGCGAGCCAAACGAAAATCGCGAGCCCAAAGAACACGACGGAGCCCAAAAGAAACGCGTCGTCGAGCGCCATCAGCAGGGCTTGCTGGCGAATGAGGCGCGCGGCTTGCGCACGCGCCGCCGCCTCGCTCATGCCGACAGATTCCAGCTTGCTCAATAACTGAGACAGACGATCCAGAGAAGCAAAGACTCGCCCGCCGAGATGATCGGAAAGATCGAGCTGGTGCCACGGCGTGCGCCGGAACTGCACGACGCCCTGAAGCGTGATGCCGAAGGCGCCGAAGGCCGTGCGCAACATCGCGAGCTCCTCGGCGGCGCGAACCAGCTTCGATCCGGAGAGCCCCTGTACGGCGATGGCGGCGGGCGGCGCGAAGAAGGTTGCGAGAAAAAATCCGAAGAAGATCATGGGCGTCGTGATCTGATCGAACGACGCAGCCTTGTCGAAATGGCCGAGCCACGCCAGCGTGATCGAAAATCCGATGAAATTGAGGCTCGCTAGGAAGCGCAGATCGAACTGGCGGACGAGGAGATGCACGACCGAGATAAGCGCGAAGGCGAGCAGCCCCATCGAAAGATACAAGACGCCCGCAAGCGACGAGGTGTAGCCCAGAAGCAACTGGAGCTGTCCGACGAAAACCGAGAGCGTCCCCTGAATGAAGAGAAAGCCGACAATCGAGCAAATCGTTGCGACCGCGTAATTGCGGTAGCCGAACAGCCGAAGATCGAGGACCGGATGACGCTCGCCGAGTTCCCATGCGACGAATGTCGGCAGCGCGACAAGCACGGCGACAAGCACGAGCGAAAGAAATGGCGAGGCGAACCAGTCAAAATCGTTCCCCTGATTGAGAATGGTCTGGACGCCGACGAGGACGATCGCGATCAGAAGGAAGCCAATGAAATCGAACCGGGTTATGCGCCGCGCGAACGGGCGGCCATAGAGAAGGGCGCCGACGACGCCGGCGATCGGCAATCCGAGAAAAATATTTGAGTAAAATAGCATCCGCCAATTGAAATACTCCGCCCAGAAGCCGCCCATGAACACGCCGATGGTGAAGGGGGCCATGCTGAGCACCCCCCACCAAGCGACGCCATAGGGTCGGAGCTTTTCCGGAAGTTCGTTGAGAGCGAGGCCCTGTCCCAAAGGCAGCAGTACGCCGCCGGCAAGCCCCAGAAGGAACCGCGCAGACACGAAAAAAAAGATCGTTTCGCTCCAGGCGCAGGCGAGTGAGAACAACGCATATGCGACGAAGGCCGCGACATAAACGCGATAGTCGCCATACCGCCCCGACAGCCAGCGCGCGAGCGGCAGACCGAGCACGATGCCCATCATGTGGTCGGTGGTCGCCCAAGTTCCGAAGCTCGGCGTGACGCCCTGAAGGCTTCCTGCCGCATAGGGAGCAAGAATCGTATAGCCTGGAACATTGGAGAGGGCGATCACATTGCCGACGGCCAGCGCGACATTGAAGAGTCCGAACCGCCAACCCGTCAGGCGATCGTCCGCAAGCGCCGTCATGACTCCGCTCCTCTAGAAACGGAACATTGACTTAACAGAGGGAGCCTATCGGTAAACGACCGTCCTTCCATAGCAGACTCCTCGCACGAGCGCGCAAACAGGAGTCATCAGCCTACGGGGCGGTTACAAGGCGAACTCCATCGCCTACGCTAGGTAGGACAACAACCCATACGCTTGTCAAGTGGAACCGGCCCAATAGCTGCCCCAATTCCCTCTCGGCGCGGCCATAAGCGTCGAAACGCAGGTCGACGATGGCGCGCGCTGCCCGGGCATGTAACCTCGCTTCCGCGGCTCAAATTCTGGAGCCAAAGTAGGCGCTCGGCGTGAACGACCCGCAAGTCGGCCCTGCCGGGCGAGGTCTTTATGCAATGGCGATGTCCGCCGCCTTCCGGCGAGGCCTGCGTCGCGACGGGACGCGCTTTCGTTGCTGCATCGCTGCTTCATCTCTCCGCTGCCGTGCGTGACCGGCGTGATCCGTTGGATGCAAAGCGTCGCGCGCGAAACATTCAGGCGCGACGCTGGCTCATCGCGCCTGGAGCCGGCCTGCTATTGGCCCGAGCGCATTTTGATTTGCGGCGCGATGCGAAGCGAACATCCCTGTCGACTGGAAACCTTCAGAGGCCAGGTAATGTTCGTCGCCTTATGGCGCCAAGCGGCCATCCCGCCTGCCAGCGAAAAGTTTTGGTTTTTCACCCAAAGCTGAAATTCAGACTGAGGCTTACGCCGCCGCCGGGGCCGGTTGCGTCCCGGGCCAAAACTCGGCATGTAGGGCGCAAATGCCTCCCCCTTGAGGGGGTGGTCGATCGCCGCAGGCGATCGGGAGGGGGTTAAACACAGATTATTAGGCGTTTTACCCCGCCCGAGCCGCCGAAGCGACTCGACCCTCCCCCAGCCAAAGCCGGCTGTCGCTGGCCTTGGCCAATCTAGGCGCAACCGGGAACCCCCGGTTTGCGAGAGGAGAGTAGGCGTCCGCCCCTTCGGGGCTCTTATTTCGGAAAGAAAGAATGACCGCAGCCGTCGCGACGAAACTTGCAGCCGCCGATTGGACGAGTGATGCGAAAGAGGCGCTCGCAGCCGTCGAGGCGCTTTATCAGGACGCGCTGACGAGTCTGCGCGCCCGGGTATCGCGGGACGGCAAGATCGCCAACGACCTGTTCGAAGCCGACCAGCACGCCGCCCACGGCCTCGCCTGGCTCGCGACCTATGTGCAGGGCCTGCGCGAACTCATCGATTACGCCGAGCGGCTGTCGGCCGAGGGCGCCTATGGCGAGACCGAGGAGCTTTTGAACCAGATCGGCTTCGCCGAATTTCTCGCCCAGGTCTATGGCGGCATTCCGATGAGCCAGGGCGAGATCGTCCGTCTCACGGATTTCGGGCTGACGAGCCAGCAGATCGCCGCGCGGCGCCCCGCCTGCGTCGACAGGCTGATCCTTTCCGGCAATACGCCCGCGAACCGTGCCCGTCTCGCCGAGCTTATCGACCATCACGCCGCCGCGGAGACCATCGGCGCCTCGGGCCTCGACGAGACGCTCGAGGCCATTCGCAGCGAGATGCGCAAATTCGCGGCCGACACTGTCGTCCCCCATGCGCATGAATGGCATTTGAAGAACGACTATATTCCGCTCGAGGTGATTTCGGGCCTCTCCGAGCTTGGCGTCTTCGGCCTCACCATCCCCGAGGAATATGGCGGCTCCGGCATGGGCAAGATCGCCATGTGCGTCGTCTCCGAGGAATTGTCGCGCGCCTATATCGGCGTCGGCTCGCTCGGCACGCGCTCGGAGATCGCCGGCGAACTCATTCTTGTTGGCGGCACGCCAGCGCAGAAAGAGAAATATCTGCCGCAGATCGCCGCCGGCGAAATCCTGCCGACCGCCGTCTTCACCGAGCCCAACAACGGCTCCGATCTTGCCGGTCTGCGCGCCCGCGCGACGCGGGAAGACGGCGTCTACAAGATCTTCGGCAACAAGACCTGGATCACCCATCCGGTGCGCGCCGATCTGATGACGCTGCTCGTGCGCACCAATCCGGCTGAGAAAGGCTATAAGGGCCTCTCCATGCTGCTTGCCGAAAAGCCGCGCGGGACGGATGACGATCCCTTTCCGGCGAAGGGCATGACCGGCGGCGAGATCGAGGTGCTCGGCTATCGCGGCATGAAAGAATTCGAGATCGGCTTCGACAATTTCGAAGTCCCGGCCGAAAACCTTCTCGGCGGCGAAGAGGGCAAGGGCTTCAAACAGCTCATGGAGACCTTCGAATCGGCGCGCATCCAGACCGCGGCGCGCGCGCTCGGCGTCGCCCAATGCGCGCTCGATCTCGGCCTGAAATACGCCAAGGAGCGCATTCAGTTCGGCAAGCCGCTCTTCTCCTTTCCGCGCGTCTTCAACAAGATCGTCTCCATGGCGATCGAGATTCACATCGCCCGCCAGCTCACCTATTTCGCCGCGCGCGAGAAGGACGAAGGCAAGCGCTGCGACCTCGAGGCCGGCATGGCCAAGCTCTTGGGCGCCCGCGTCGCGTGGGCGGCGGCCGACAACGCCCTGCAAATCCACGGCGGCAACGGCTTCGCGCTCGAATATCCGGTCTCGCGCGTGCTGTGCGACGCCCGCATTCTCAATATTTTCGAGGGCGCGGCGGAGATTCAGGCGCAGGTGATCGCGAGAAGGCTGCTGGAGGGCTGAGCGGCCACGTCGCTGCGACGCGTGGATGCCCGCGACAAGCGCGGGCATGACGCGGACAAGTTTGCGCTTCGTCGGCAGAGAATTAGTTGCGGGCCGCTCGTCCCTAGCAGCCGCCATGGCCAGGCTTGTCGCGGCCATCCTCGGCAACGTCCTTCACCCTTGCGCCCAAACGGCGATGCGCGCGCCTGGGTGAAGCAAGAGGGCGAAGCGAACGGCGTGCTGGTCCCCTTTCTCGCCAGCATCGGGCGCCTTACTCTCCGCCCATGACCAAGCGCGTCTATCGCCTCGTTGACGGCTCACGCGGGCCGCGGCGGGATTTCCGCATTACCGTCGGGCTGCGCGAGGGCTGGGAGGCGGAGGGGCGCGTCTATGACGTTTCCGAAGCGGTGCGCTGCGCGCGCGCCTGGATGCGCCGCCGCGTCGAAGCCGGCGCGCCCGCGCTCTCCGGCATGTTCACCCGCGGCGAGGTCACCTACGCCTGGCGCAAGGAGGATGGCGCGGTCGGCTCGGACCGCGAGCCTGTCGCCATCTTCACCGGCGAGGCGGTGCACGCCTATCTCGGCGGCCTGCCCGACGCGCAGATCGAAGCCATGCTCAACGAGCTTGCCAGCGAGCTCGGGGCGGCGCTCGGCCAGGAGCGCCTCTATGTCGCCTTCGGCGACAAGACCTGGATTCTCGATTGCGCCGACGGATAGGGCGACCCTTGGCGAAGGGCCGCCCTATTCTATGAGCGACCCCTTCCTCCGGAGGCTTCCATGCTGACGCTCTACTATCACACTGGCGCATGCTCTCTTGCTCCGCATATCCTTCTCGAATGGATCGGCGAGCCTTACGAAACCAAGGAAGTCGATTTCGGCGACAAGGATTATTTGAAGATCAATCCCGCAGGCGCGGTGCCGGCGCTCGATACCGGCGAAGGCTGGATCTTGACCCAGGCCGGGGCGGTTTTGCGCTACCTTGCGCGCCGCTTCCCCCGGGCCGGGATCTCGGCGGACGGCTCGCCGCGCGAAGAGGCCGAGGCGGACCGCTGGTCGCATTTTGTCACCGGCGATCTCCATCCGGCGTTTTTCCCGCTGTTTTCGCCGAACCGCTATACGAGCGCCCGCGAGAAGCAGGCTTTCGACGACGTGCGTGAAGCCGCCAAGGCGCTGGTGCGCGAGAAGCTCGACCTCCTCGAGGCGCATCTTACCGGGCGCCGCTTCATCGTCGGCGACGCGCGCAGCTACCTTGACGCCTATGTCTTTCCGATGGAGCGCTGGGCCGCGTCGATGCTGGAGGACGGGTTGTCGAAATACCCCAATATCCGCAAGCACCACGACATGATGGCCGCTGATGAAGGGGTCAAGCGCGCGCTGGCCGCCGAAGGCGCGTGAGGCGACCAAAGATCGCCTCTTGCCGCCGCGACGTGGCCGGGTAGTTGGGAGAGACGAATGGGGCGGTTTGACGGGAAGGTCGCGCTGGTTACCGGCGCGGCGAGGGGTCTGGGGCGCGTGACGGCGCTCGCTTTCGCGCGCGAAGGGGCGAGCGTCGCGCTCGCCGATATCGACGAGGCCGGCGGCCGCGAGACCCTCGACATGATCCGCGCCGAGGGCGGCCAGGGGCTGTTCACGCCGGCCGACATGCGGATCGAACGGGACGTCGAAGCCATGGTGGCGAAGACGGTCGACTCATATGGCCGCCTCGACTGCGCGGTGAACAACGCCGGCGTCGTGCGCTTCAAGCCGATCGCCGAGGAGACGGAGGAAGGCTTCAACTTCCATATCGACGTCAATCTGCGCGGCGTGTTCTTCTGCATGAAGCACGAGATCCGGCAGATGCGCCAAAACGGCGGCGGAGCGATCGTCAATCAGTCGTCGGTCACCGGCAGCCTCACCGGCAATCCGGGGGAAGGCGCCTATGCCGCGAGCAAGGGCGGCGTGGACGGCTTGACCAAGACCGTCGCGCTCGAGGTCGCCAAGGACAATATCAGCGTCAACGCCGTCTGCGCCTGCGGCATCGACGCGCCCGGCGACGTTTTCCACCAATGGATGGAGAAGGAGGGCATCACGGCTGAGCAGGCCGGGAAGCTGTTTCCGATCGGGCGGATGGGCAAGGCGGAAGAGCTGACGGAGTCCGTGCTGTTCCTGTGCTCGGAGCGCGCCCGCTTCATCGTCGGCCATCTGCTTGTCATCGACGGCGGCTGGATCGCGCGCTGAGGAAGCGCGTCGGGCGGACGCACGCGGCTCTTGATTCTCCGCCGCGCCTCCCGTAACGTCGGCCCCGGTCCAAAAAGCGGAACGCACATGCACGCAATTCTCGTATCTGAAGCGCCAGGAACGGAGCGGGGCTAGGCCCGGCCTTCCGCCAGCGGCGCTTGACCCAAGGCCCCCAGAGGGCCTTTTTTGTTGCCCGAAGACACGAAGAAATCTCGTCGCTCGCCGCGAGAATCAAGACGGAACATGACGATGTCGAAGGAAATGACCGGCGCCGAAATGGTGGTCGAAGCCCTGAAAGATCAGGGCGTGGAGATTCTTTTCGGCTATCCCGGCGGCGCCGTCCTTCCGATCTACGACGTGCTTTTCCACCAGGAGAAGGTGCAGCACATTCTTGTGCGCCATGAGCAGGGAGCCGCTCACGCCGCCGAGGGCTATGCGCGCTCCTCCGGCAAGGTCGGCGTGCTGCTCGTCACGTCCGGCCCCGGCGCCACCAATACGGTGACTGGCCTGACCGACGCGCTGATGGATTCGATTCCGGTCGTCTGCATCACCGGCCAGGTGCCGACGCATCTCATCGGCTCGGACGCCTTTCAGGAATGCGACACCGTCGGCATTACCCGCCACTGCACCAAGCATAATTATCTCGTCAAGAACATCGCCGATCTGCCGCGGGTGATGCACGAAGCCTTCTATGTGGCCTCGTCCGGACGGCCGGGACCGGTGGTCATCGACATTCCCAAGGACGTGCAGTTCGCGCGCGGCGTCTACGCGCCGCCGCGCAGCGCCGCGCACAAGACCTATCATCCCAGGCTCGACGCCGACATGGACGCGATCCAACAGGCGGTGCGCATGATGGCGGCGGCGAAGCGTCCAATCTTCTATACGGGCGGCGGCGTCATCAACTCGGGACCGGCGGCGTCGACGCTGCTGCGCGAGCTCGTCAGACTGACGGGCTTTCCCGTCACCTCGACGCTCATGGGGCTCGGCGCCTATCCAGGCTCGGGCGCGAACTGGCTCGGCATGCTCGGCATGCACGGCACCTGGGAAGCCAATCACGCGATGCACGACTGCGATCTGATGATCGCCGTCGGCGCGCGCTTCGACGATCGCATCACCGGACGCCTCGACGCCTTCTCGCCGGGCTCTAAGAAGATCCACATCGATATCGACCGTTCGTCCATCAACAAGAACGTCAAGGTCGATCTTCCCATCGTCGGCGATTGCGCCCATGTGCTCGAAGCCATGGTGCGGCTGTGGCGCACTGAGGCGATGAGCGCCGATAAGCAGCCGCTCGATCAATGGTGGGCGAATATCAACGCGTGGCGGGCGCGAAAATCGCTGGCGTTCCGCAATTCGGAAATGGCGATCAAGCCGCAACATGCGGTGCAACGCCTCTATGCGCTGACCAAGGATCGCGACGTGTACGTTACGACCGAGGTGGGGCAGCATCAGATGTGGGCGGCCCAGCATTATCATTTCGAAGAGCCGAACCGCTGGATGACGTCGGGCGGCCTCGGCACCATGGGCTATGGCCTGCCGGCGGCGATCGGCGTCCAGCTGGCGCATCCAGGATCGCTGGTGATCGACATCGCCGGCGAAGCTTCGATCCTGATGTGCATCCAGGAAATGTCGACGGCGATTCAATATCGCCTGCCGGTGAAGATCTTCATTCTCAACAATGAATATATGGGGATGGTGCGCCAGTGGCAGGAATTGCTGCACGGCGGGCGCTATTCGCATAGCTACTCCGAGGCGCTTCCCGATTTTGTCAAGCTCGCCGAAGCCTTCGGAGCAAAGGGCATCCGCTGCTCCGATCCGGCCTCGCTCGACGCGGCGATTCAGGAGATGATCGACTACGACGGACCGGTGATTTTCGACTGCGTCGTCGACAAGGTCGAAAATTGCTTCCCGATGATCCCCTCCGGCAAGGCGCATAATGACATGCTGCTCGCCGATCTTTCCGACGACGCGGGAATCGAGATCGGCGCGGTGATCGACGAAAAGGGAAAAATGCTCGTTTAGGCGGTCGGGCTTCGGCGGTCCGCAGTCTGGAGCTGCGATCGACTGCCGACCGCCGATCTGCCGACTGCCGAAGGACTGATATGAACGCCCCCGCTTCTCCGCCATCGCCATACGCCGCCGCGACGACGAAATCCAAGGTCGAGTCGCATACGCTCTCCGTGCTCGTCGACAATGAGCCGGGCGTCTTGGCGCGCGTCGTCGGCCTGTTTTCGGGCCGCGGCTACAATATCGAGAGCCTCACGGTCGCCGAGGTCGCCCACGCCGAACATCTCTCGCGCATCACCATTCTCACTTCCGGCGCGCCGGAGACGATTGATCAGATACACCACCAGCTCGAGCGCCTGGTGCCGGTGCATCAGGTGACCGACCTCACCGTCTCGAAACGCTCGCTCGAACGCGAGCTCGCCATGGTCAAGGTGAAAGGGCGCGGCGACCACCGCACCTTCGCGTTGCAGCTTGCGGAAGCCTTTCGCGCCCGCATCGTCGATGCGACGACCGAGAGCTTTATCTTCGAGCTGACCGGCAAGCCGCACAAGATCGACGAATTCATCGATCTGATGCGCCCGATCGGGCTCGTCGAAGTCTCTCGCACGGGCGTCGCCGCCATCGCACGGGGGCCGGATCCCATCTAAGGCGTGAGAATTTTGACCTCGCCGGGCGGCCCGCGTAGAAGGAGCCCGCCAGCGAATTCGACGGCGCGGGGGCGCGCCGTTCCCATAGAGCGCGGCTCGCGAAAAAGTGGAATCCGGTTTTTCGCGTAAAGCGCGCTCTAAACTTATGGAATCGATAACGTTCTGCATTTGGGCGATTCGGCCCAAACGCAGCGTGATCTAAACAGCGCACGCACATCAAGGGAAACAGAGCACATGCGCGTTTATTACGATCGGGACGCCGACATCAATTTGATCAAAGGCAAGAAAGCCGCCATTGTCGGCTATGGCAGCCAAGGCCACGCGCATGCGCTCAATTTGAAGGACAGCGGCGTCTCCGAGGTCGCGGTGGCGCTGCGCGCGGGGTCGACGTCGGCGAAAAAGGCGGAGGCCGCCGGGCTGAAGGTGCTGAGCGTCGCCGACGCGGCAAAATGGGCCGATGTCGTGATGATGCTGACGCCGGACGAATTGCAGGGCGAAATCTATGCGAATGAGCTTGCGCCCAATCTCAAGCAGGGCGCGGCGCTGTTCTTCGCGCATGGGCTCAACATTCATTTCAATCTGATCGAACCTCGCGCCGATCTCGACGTCGCCATGGTCGCGCCCAAGGGGCCGGGCCACACGGTGCGCGGGGAATATCTGAAAGGCGGCGGCGTTCCCTGTCTATTGGCTGTGCACCAGGACGCCTCGGGCAACGCCACGCAGATCGCGCTGTCCTACGCCGCGGCGATTGGCGGCGGCCGCGCCGGCATCATCGAAACGACCTTCCGCGAAGAATGCGAGACCGATCTGTTCGGCGAGCAGGTCGTGCTCTGCGGCGGCCTCGTCGAGCTGATCCGGGCGGGCTTCGAGACTCTGATCGAGGCCGGCTATGCGCCGGAAATGGCTTACTTTGAATGTCTGCATGAAGTTAAGCTGATCGTCGACCTCATCTATGAGGGCGGGATCGCCAATATGAACTATTCGGTGTCCAACACCGCCGAATATGGCGAATATGTCACCGGTCCGCGCATCATCACCAAGGACACCAAGGCCGAGATGAAGCGCGTGCTTGACGACATCCAGTCCGGCAAATTCACCCGCGACTGGATGCTGGAGAATAAAGTCGGCCAGACCTCCTTTAAGGCGACCCGCGCCCGGAATAACGCGCATCCGATCGAAGAGGTTGGCGTCCGCCTGCGCGGCATGATGCCCTGGATTGGGAAGAATAAGTTGGTCGACAAGGACCGCAATTAGCGCATAATGAACCCCAAAAAGGCGAGCGCGTATTCGGGGTTGACAATCTTCGGCGCCATTGGCGCAGCGCGCAGGGACGGAAACATCGCCAAAGCGGGGGATGGATGCACGGGTCGGGCGGGCGGTCGACTCATCTTATCGAGAGCGAAACGCGTCGGCGCGTGCATGAAATCGTACGGAGCCGCATGACGTATGATGTCCCGACGCTGGTTGAACATTTCGTCGAAGACGTCGTGTTGAATTACAGCTGCTCGCGACATGGCCTGCTTCCGCCCGGACAATGGCGCGGCCGTGACGCGCTGCGCGCCCATTTGCGCCGCGTCGACGTCGACTATGAGCCGCTCGACGCGGAGGTCCTCGCGGTTCTGGTCGACGGCGACAACACCGTGGTGCGATGGCTCAGCAGTTGGCGTCACCGCGCCACCGGCCAGATCCACCGCGTGGACATGGCGCATTTTCTGCGCTGGCGGAACGGCCTCGTTGCGGAAATGCATGAGTTCCGGGAACGCTATTGCGTCCCCCGCAGGGCGGTGGTCTTGGCGCAAAGCCTCGATGACATTCTCAATCCTCGCGGTCCCGGACTGGCGCGCGATGAAATGGCGCGCCAGCTGATCGCCCTCAGCAGTTTCTCCTTCGCGCCTGACGTCACGCGGATCCGAGAGATGTGCTCGCGCGACGTGGTGTGCGAATTCGTGGGCGATCGCGCTTCGATCTCCCATGCCGGCCGCCATCGCGGCGTCGAGGCGCTGATTAACATCGTGCGCGGCCTTGGGGTCGAATTCGAGCAGCTCGGACTCGCGACGTCCGAAATCATCATCGACGGCGGGATGGCCGCGTCGCGTCGCACCGTCGAATGGCGCCATCGCGGCACCGGTCGTCGCGGCCACATTCAACTTGCCGATTTCGTGCGCTTCGAAGACGGCCGTATTGTCGAGGTCGTCGAATTTGGCGACAGCATGGCGTTGCTGCGGATGCGCGCTTAGGCGCGCCCCATGACGCGCTCGACGTGGATCTGTCGGGCCGAGGGGATCTGGCGTTCAACTCGCGCGGCCGGGCGCAAGCCAGATGTGTCGGCGTGTTTGTCGACGCGGCGCGCCGTTGCGGCCAAGGAGCGGTCCAGCTGTGACTCTTGAAATCATGGAGGTCGATCGACTGGACTGTCGCGTCGTCGACCATCGCTGGGCCTTCGCCGAGGAGCGCGGCGCCGAGATCGCGCGCCACTGGGAGGAGCGCCGGCGCGCAAATCCGGCGCTCTATGACGGCGCCGTGCTGCTTGGCTGTCGAGTTGAACCTGCGATCGGCGAGGATGGCGCGCGCCTCTTGCGCATGGCGCTGTTCGAGACGCGCTTTTCGAATTTTCTTGCCTGGCGGGAATTCGGCTGGCCCGACGAAACCGTCTACAATTGCTTCTCGATGCCGGCGGCGCGTGCGCGCGACGGCGCCTATCTTCTGGGGGAAATGGGGCCGAGCCACTCCTTCGCCGGCCGGCTTTATTTTCCCTGCGGGACGCCCGATCCTTCCGACATTGTCGCGGGCGGCGACGTCGATCTGGCTGGGAGCCTTGTGCGCGAACTTGCCGAGGAGACCGGCCTCGCCGCGGCCGAGGCGCGCGTCGCCGCGGGCTGGACGGCGATCTTCGACCGCCAGCGCGTCGCCTGCGTCAGGAGGTTGGATTTCGACACGACGTCGGATGCGCTCCTCGCCAGGGTGAGAGCCTTTCTCGCCAGCGAATCCGCGCCGGAACTCGCCGACGCGCATATGGTGTCTCGCCTGGAATCGCTGCGCGACCCGCGATTGCCCGCTTTCATGGTCGCCTATCTTTCCCGCGCGCTCCGCCGCGTGGATGATATTCCGCTCGGCGCAGGTTAGATTTGGCGCAAATGACTCGACCCCAACACCCCGGCGTCGTCCCCCCAGCTCCGCACGCGCCGAATGATCAGCGGGCTTTGGCGGTGCGCGCCGCGCTCAACGACCGCGCGATCGTGCTCGTCGGCATGATGGGCTCCGGCAAGAGCGCCATCGGGCAGCGGCTCGCGGCTCGGCTGGGCCTGCCCTTTGTCGACGCCGACGCCGAGATCGTCGCCGCCGCGGCGGGCATGTCCATTCCCGAGATTTTCGCCAAATATGGGGAGCGCTATTTCCGCGACGGCGAACGGCGCGTCATCATGCGCCTGTTGAACGGCGGCCCGATCGTGCTCGCCACCGGCGGCGGCGCGTTTCTCGACCCGCGCACCCGCGATCGCATCGGCGAACGCGGCGTATCGGTGTGGCTTGACGCCGATCTGAAAACGCTGCTGAAGCGCGTGCGCCGCAAGAACGATCGTCCATTGCTGCAGACCGACGATCCGGAAGAAACGCTGCGTCAGCTGATGGAGACGCGGCGGCCGATTTACGGGCTCGCCGATCTTCGCGTCGAGTCGCGAGAAATCCCGCAGGATGCGATGGTGGACGACACCCTCGCCCTTCTCGCCGCCGAACTGCCGGCGATCGAGGATCTGCGGCGGCGGTCGCAAAACAAGGGATTCGCCAAGGCCATGACGCATCTGCACCTGCCGCGCCCGGAAGGCGACGAGGCCCGCCGCCAGGAGATTGTCCGGGTGGCGCTCGGGGGACGGTCTTACGACATCGTCATCGGCGACGGGCTGCTGGAGCGCGCCGGCGATTACATTGCGGAGATCGCGCCCGGCGCCACATGCGCCGTCATCACCGACGAGAACGTCGCCAGACTGCATCTTGCGACCGTCGAACAGAGCCTCAAGGACGCCGGCCTGCGCGCCACGACGATCATCGTTCCCCCGGGCGAGGGGTCGAAATCGCTTTCCGTCTTTGGCCGCGTCTGCGACGACGTGCTGGCGGCGCGGATCGAGAGGCGCGATCTCATCGTCGCCCTGGGCGGCGGCGTGGTTGGCGACCTGGCGGGATTCGTCGCGGCGAGCGTTCGGCGCGGTTCGCGCTTCGTGCAAATCCCGACGACGCTACTGTCGCAGGTCGACTCTTCGGTCGGCGGCAAGACGGGGATCAATTCGCGGCACGGCAAGAATCTGATCGGCGCTTTTCACCAGCCTTCGCTGGTTCTGGCCGACGTCGATACGCTGCGGACGTTGCCGCTGCGCGAGTTCCACGCCGGCTATGCCGAGGTCGTGAAATACGGCCTGATCGGCGACGCGCGCTTCTTTGACTGGCTGGACGCCGACTCGGAGGCCGTCTTCCATAGTCAGGCGGAGCAGATTTGCGCCGTCGCGGTCAGCTGCGAGACGAAAGCGACGATTGTCGCGCGCGACGAAACCGAACAGGGCGAACGGGCGCTGCTCAACCTCGGCCATACATTCGGCCACGCGTTCGAGCGCTTGACCGACTATGACGGCGCGCGCCTCGTTCACGGGGAAGGCGTCGCCATCGGGATGGTTTGCGCCGCACGCTTCTCGGTGCGGCTTGGCGTGTGCGCCGCAGCCGTGGCGGAGCGCGTCGAACGCCATCTGAAGGGCGTCGGTCTGCCGACCAGGATCCGCGATATTCCCGGTTGGCGCGACGACGCGCCGGCCATTCTCGACGCCATGTTTCAGGACAAGAAGGTCGAGCGCGGGGCTCTCACCTTCGTTCTCCTGCGCGGCATCGGCCAGGCGTTCATCGCCAAATCCGTCGACCCCAACGACGTTCTCGGGTTCCTAAAAGACGAGCTGAAACGGACATAGCGCCATGCATGGCCTCGAAACCGGCGCGCCGCAGGTGGACATATGGACGGCGGTTCTCATCGTCTTGGTCTGCGTGTTCCTGTCGGCGTTCTTCGCGGGCTCGGAGACGGCGCTCACCGCGGCGTCGCACGCCCGGATGCACTCGCTGGAAAAAGAAGGCGATAAGCGCGCGGCGGCCGTCAATCAGCTGCTGCGCCACCGCAACCGGATGATCGCGGCGCTGCTGCTTGGCGGCACGCTGGTCAATATCGGCGGCTCGGCCTTCACCACCAGCGTGCTGGTCGTTGTCGCCGGCGACAATGGGGCGGTGTACGCCACAATCATCATGACCGTGCTGCTGCTTGTGTTCGCCGAGGTTCTGCCCAAGACGCTGGCGATCAACCATCCCGACGAGACGTCGCTGCGCGTCGCAAAATTTATCGCGCCCTTCGTGCTCGTCGTCGGGCCGTTGCTCGCCGGCGTCGAATATGTCGTGCGCGCGGTGCTCAGGGTGGCCGGCGTCGAGGTCGGCCATGGCCGCACGGTGCGGTCGCCCTATGACGAATTGAAGAGCGCCGTCGACATCCTGCACGACGAGGGCAATGTCGAGCGGGCCGCGCGCGACATGTTCGGCGGCGTCCTCGATCTGCAAGTGCTGCATGTTTCGGACGTGATGATCCATCGCACCAAGATGCGCACGATCGAGGCCGATCTGCCGCCGGCGCAAATCGTCCGCGAGGTTCTGTCATCGCCCTTCACTCGCATGCCGCTTTGGCGCGAGCGGCCGGACAATTTCGTCGGCGTCCTGCATTCGAAGGATATGTTGCGGGCGCTGAACGCCGCGGACGGGGACGCTTCCAAGATCAATGTCGAGGAGGTGATGTTCGCGCCCTGGTTCGTGCCGGAGGCGACGACGCTGGAGGATCAGCTCGAAGCCTTCCTCAAGCGCAAGACGCATTTCGCTTTGGTCGTCGACGAATATGGCGAGGTGATGGGACTTGTGACGCTCGAAGATATCCTCGAGGAAATCGTCGGCGACATTCGCGACGAACATGACCTTGCGGTGCAGGGCGTGCGACCGCAGCCCGATGGATCGGTGCTGGTCGACGGCGCCGTGCCGGTGCGCGATCTCAATCGCGTCATGGCCTGGGAGCTGCCCGATGAAGAGGCGACGACGATCGCCGGGCTGGTGATCCACGAGGCGGGCGCGATTCCGGAAGCCGGCCAGGTCTTCACCTATCACGGCTTTCGATTCGAGGTGATGCGCAAGATCAGGAACCGCGTCACCGCGCTGCGGGTGACGCCGCACAAAAGCGCCTGACGACACGGCGGATCGTCTTCAGATTTCGGCGGACAGCTCCGCGCGCAAACCTTCGGCGTGATAGGAGAGGCTCACGTCGCCGCCCATCTGGCGCGCCAGCACATTGGTGATCAAGAAATGCCCGACGCCCGTCTGCTGCGGGCTTTCGACCTTTGGGCCGCCCTTCTCGATCCAATTTAAGATGATGCGCGGCCGGTCTTCTTCACGATTGATGCGCCAGCTGATCTCGACCCGCCCCTCCTCCTCCGACAGCGCTCCATGCTGCTCGGCGTTGGCGAGCAGTTCGTTGAGCGTCAGACCCAGGGCCGAAGCGACCGCGGAGCACAATTCGACGTCCTCGCCAGAGAACGAAATACGGTCGGAATAGTCGTGGCTGCCGCAGGACAGGGCGACCAGCATCAGATCCCTCAGCGGCGTGCGCTCCCAAGAGTGTTGCACGAGCAGCGTGGAGATGCGGCTCAAGCATTGCACGCGGTGCGAAAAGCCGTGCTGAAAGCTTGCGAAGTCATGTGCGGTTCGCGCGGTGATGTTGGCGATTCCCTGTATCATGGCGAGCGAATTGTTCACCCGGTGATGCAGCTCGCGGTTCATCATCTGGTTGTGGATTTCGGCGTTCTTGATGTCGTCGACGTCAGTGACGGCGACGATCGCGCCGATCACGGCGCCGTTCTCGTCGTGGATCGGCGCGCCGACGATGTTGATCCAGATATACACGCCGTCGCCGCGCTCTATCTTGCACTCCAGCTGCGGATGTTCTTCCCCCGCAAGGGCGCGCGCGAGCGGAAATTCGGCGCTCGCGACCGCGCGCCCGTTCTGATGAATGGCGTTCCATTCATGATAGGCTTCGGCGCTTTCGGAATAGCGAACGGGACGACGCAGGATGGCCTCAATGACTTGATTGCCCTCAACGATGCGTCCGCTTGGGGCTTCCGCAATGACGATGCCAACGGGCACGGCGTCGAGCAGGGCGCGCAGATGTAGATTGGTTCCAGCGCGGCTGACGATCGTCGAGCTTTTGATCAGCAAAGCGTTGAGTTCGGCCAATCTCTTGCGCTTTTCGCGCAAACGCTCGCCAAGGTCGTAAATGCTATGCGCGATCGCGTCCACTTCTGGAACGGCGGTGTCCTGCCAGCGCGAGTTCGCGCGCGATTCCACCGCCAACGTCAACGCCGCGAGTTCATGTTGCGCCTTTTGCGTCTGCCGGCGCTGTCTCGCCAGCCAGACGATGACCCCGAGCGCCGCCGTCAGGGCGACCGTGAGCGCCGCGATGAGCGTGGGGCAGAACTCGCAAGCATTCTCGGCGCTGTCGGCCGCCCGCGCGGTCGACGTCGTCCACGCCAAGAATAAGGGAACCGCATGCGCCCGCGCCGCCGCCTTTACCGCTGAGCCCCTCGGTGAGGGGAGGAGGTGGGGACCGTGACGGCCTTGGCGCATCTATACTACCAAATTTTCGGGAGTTCCCTTGGGCGCATAACTGTCAGATAGCGCACACCCATGCCGACGCCCAGCGACGCAAAGGCCTGTAACTCTAAAAGGCTAAAATGCCCGCGACGGCCGACGCGCGGACAGGTCAGACACGGTCGGATCCGAGTCGATGTCGTTCGTCGAGAGCAGTCCCAGATGCTCGGCGAGTTTGGCGCGGGCGCGGTTCAACCTGCTCTTCACGGTCCCGATGGCGACGCCGCAAATCTCCGCCGCTTCCTCGTAGGAGAGTTCGGTGATCCCGATCATGAGCAAGATTTCCTTATGTTCGGGGGCGAGCTTATCCAACGCCGTCTGAACATCGGCCAAGGTCAGCGCCGCTTCCTGCCCTCCCTTTACCGGGATTTGCTGAGCCAGAAGATTGTCGCTGTCCTGCACTTCGCGCGCGCGTTTCCGATAGCTCGAAAAATAAGTGTTGCGCAGGATGGTCACCAGCCAGGCGCGTAGATTGGTGTTCGGCTGAAAGGAATCGGCATGCGACCAAGCCTTCACCAGCGTGTCCTGCACGAGGTCGTCGGCCAGACTGTGTGAGCCGCAAAGCGAAATGGCGAAGGCGCGCAGATAGGGCATCTGCGCCACCATCTGATCTCCAAAGGCGTCGTCGGTCATTTCTTTTCGCGCTGTTTGGCTTCCAGCTTAGCCAGCAGCACAGTAAATTTATCCGGAATCGGTTGGTGAATAAGATCGTCGCAATAGGCGCGGAACACCCGACCAAGCTGAGCCTGAACCTTGGGATCCAACGTCACCCCGTCGGCATGGGAAGCGTCGATGCGGGTCTTGTCACGATCGCCGTCATGATTGGGCACATCTTGCTCCGAGCCGCCGAATTCGTTCTTATCGGGCTGATTTTCGCGTTGGCTCATTTCGACCCCGAGCTGTCCCCGAGACTGTACGTCCTCACTCGAGGCGGTCGAGAGACGACCTCCCTTGAACGAACGCGTAAGAACACTAAATGTTCCGCGATTGCAAGCGGCGAAAGTCGCATTTGCGGGGGGAGAACATTGTGAGATATCAAATAGCGACTGCATTGACTTCGCAGTTTGGCGGGGGCAATAGGATAAAGCTATGAATCTCTCCCGGGAAATTGCGGTCCATCTGCCCTATTTGCGTCGTTTCGCCAGGGCGCTGTGCGGCTCTCAAAAAAGCGGGGACGCTTATGTCGTCGCCACCCTCGAGGCGCTGGTCGCCGACCCTGACGCCTTTCCCGCGGATTTGTCGCCTAAGGTCGGGCTTTATCATCTGTTCATGGCCTGCTGGTCGTCGATCAGACTGAACACCGAAGCCTCGCCGACGGACGAAATTTCCGCCGCGCAGCGCAACATCAGCATGCTGACGCCCCGTTCGCGGCAGGCCTTTCTGCTGCGCACCGTCGAAGGCTTCACGCTCGAGGACGCAGCCGCCATTCTTGGCGTCAGTGAAGAAGAGGTGGAAGCGCTCGTAACGGAGGCTGGCCGCGAAATCGCCGAGCGGGTCGCGACCGACGTGCTCATCATCGAAGATGAATCGCTCATCGCGCAGGACATTGAGTTCATCGCCCGCGATCTCGGCCATCGGGTGATCGGCGTCGCCCGCACTCATCAGGAGGCCCTGGAGCTCGCCAAGCGCGAGCGCCCCGGTCTGATCCTGGCCGACATTCACCTCGCGGACGGCAGTTCGGGTCTCGACGCCGTCAACGAAATGCTCGAAAGTTTCGACGCCCCGGTAATTTTCATTACCGCCTTCCCGGAACGTCTGCTGACGGGCGAGCGGCCCGAGCCGGCGTTTCTCATCAGCAAGCCCTACAAGGTCGATACGGTCAAGGCGACGATCAGTCAGGCGCTGTTTTTCGAGCGCAAGGCGTCGCGCGCCGCCTGACGCGCCTGCGGCGGCCGCGTGGCTGTCGCCCAGAGCCTCGTGGGACGGCTCATTTTGCGCGCCCAGTTCGGGGCGCGTTCGTCACGAGTCCGTTCACGAAAAGGACGCCTTGACGCTGTAGTCTGGGTTTTTCGGCGCGCCATATAGAAGACGGGCATGAGCGCAGGGCGCTTTGGCTGCTCGTGGGCCTTTCGTTGAGGGGGGCGCGCGAGCAATGGGGGGCGCTTCGACTGTGAGTAGTGACGCTGTAGCGCCGGACGCTGTCGCCGAGGTCAAGCGGCCAGCCCGAGCGCGTTGGCGGGAATTCTGCGCGCTCGCGCTTGAGTTCTGGACGGGGGAGACCAAACGGCGCGCATGGACGTTGACCGGCCTTGTCGCCCTGTGCATCGCCCTGCAGCTTGGGGCGCAGTTAAGCATCAACGAATGGAACCGGAAGTTTTTCGACGCGCTCGAAAGCAAGAACCTCCAGTCTCTTGGTTGGGCGACGGCGCTGCTGCCCGCGCTTGTCGGCTTCAGCGGCCTAGCGGTGAGCGGCGCGCTCGTGGCGCGGATGACGCTGCAGATGCGCTGGCGGGAATGGCTCACGGAAAAACTCGCCGGCTGGTGGCTCGAGGACCAGCGCTACTACCGTCTCGAGATCGCTGCGGCCGAGCAGACGTCGCCGGAATATCGGATCGCCAAGGACGTGCAGCTCGCCGTCGATCCGCTCGTCGAATTCGCCGTCGGCTTCTTGACCGCATTGGCCACGGCGCTGGCCTTCGTCGAGGTTCTGTGGACGGTCGGCGGCGCGCTTGAGTTTAATCTCTTGGGCGTGCGGTTTGTGCTGCCGGGATATCTCGGCTTCGCGGCCGTGGTCTACGCGACGATCGCCGGCGGGCTCGCCTACTTCGCGGGTCGCCCGCTGATCCCCGCAGTGGCGCGAAAGAACGAAGCCGAAGCGCGGCTGCTCGCCGAACTCACGCGGCTGAAGGAGAATGCGGAAAGCATCGCGCTCATTCGCGGCGACGCCGACGAGTTGACCTCAGTCCTGCAGAATTATCAGCGCGTGGTCGCAGCCTGGATTCGCCAGATCCAATGCAACGCCGTGATCGCCACCGTGCAAAGCGCGAACGGCGCTCTGGTGCCGCTGATTCCGCTCGTGCTCGTCGCGCCCAAATATCTTACCGGCGCGCTGACGCTCGGCGCGGTGATGCAATTGGCTTCGGCGTTCATGTCGGTGCAAATCGCCTTCAACTGGTTCATCGACAATTCCGTGCGCGTTGCGGAATGGATGGCCTCGGCCAACCGGGTCGACGAACTCGCCGAAGCGCTCGAGAGCCTCGATATCGGCGTCATCATGGATGAGAAGGAGTTTATCGAGTTCGGCGTCAGCGACGACGAGACGATTCACATTCAGGACCTCGCGGTCGCGCATCGCAATGGGCGCATTGTGATCGCAGGCGCCAATGTCGTCATCCCCTCCGGCGAGAAGCTGCTCGTCGCCGGCCCGAGCGGCACGGGAAAGAGCACGCTCGTGCGCGCGCTCGCCGGGCTCTGGCCGTGGGGCTCCGGCCGAATTCTCTTGCCGGAAAACGCCCGCATCGTGTTTGTGCCGCAAAAGCCATACATCCCGCTGGGCGCGCTTCGCCAAGCCATGCTCTATTCAATTTCCGACAAGGACATCACTGACGAGATGATCGGCGGCGCGATGCGCCGCTGCGGCTTGGGCTATCTCGTCAAGCATCTCGACGAAGATCGGCGCTGGGACCAAACGCTTTCCGGCGGCGAGCGGCAGCGCACCGCCTTTGTGCGGTTGTTGTTGCAGCGGCCGCATATCATCATCATGGACGAGGCGACGTCGGCGCTCGACGAAGAGAGCCAAATCTCGATGCTGCGTCTGTTCAATGAAGATCTTGCCGGCGCGACCGTGATCAGCGTCGGCCATCGCGCCGGCATGGAAGATTTTCACGACAAGAAACTCCTGCTTGAGCGGCGCCCCGCCGGCGCGCATATCACCAGCCGCAAGCTGGAAAAATCGCTGTGGCATTTGTTCGACGACGCCGCGCTTTATTGAATGTCGCGCGTCACGGGCGGCGATCGAGTCGCACGAACGATGCGATAAAATGACGTTTCCCGGCGCGTCTCGCCATTGCGCATGTACCTTCAACTGTGTCCAACGGTCCATAGGTCGGGCCTCCCGAAGCATCTATCGTTGTCCTGCGTCGACGACCAAATGCGACAGGCGTTTGAGCGGCGCGGATTGCTTTGGCTCTTTGGGAGGTTGAGATATGCAAGTCGCTTACAACGGAGCAACGCCGTCGGCCGCGCCGATGGGCATGAATGTGGACCAGATGTTTGCGCCGCAAGGCGTCATCGGCGGCGCGCTCGGTAGCGCGCTGGGCGGATTTGGCGGCGGCGCGCTCGGCCGCGCCCTGGGCAACCAGAATCTCGGTCGACAGATCGGCAGCATTGCCGGGGGCGTGTTGGGCGGCCTGCTGCCGTTCGAGGCTGGTCCGCAAGCCTATGCTGGAACCTATTATGTTCCGCAGACGGCTGCGCCTGTGTTTGCGCCGCAGGGTTTTGTGGGCGACGCGCTTGGCGCGATCGGGGCGCCGCTTGGCGGGGTCATCGGCGGTCGTTTCGGCAACGCCGGTCTCGGCCAGACGATCGGCGGGACGGTGGGCGGTCTCGCCCAGCGCTTCCTGCCGTTCGAGGCCGCGCCTGTGTTCGCGCCGCAGGGTTTTATCGGCGACGCGCTTGGCGCGATCGGGGCGCCGCTTGGCGGGGTCATCGGCGGTCGTTTCGGCAATGCCGGTCTCGGCCAGACGATCGGCGGGACGGTGGGCGGTCTCGCCCAGCGCTTCCTGCCGTTCGAGGCCGCGCCTGTGTTCGCGCCGCAGGGTTTTGTCGGCGACGCGCTTGGCGCGATCGGCGCGCCGCTTGGCGGGGTCATCGGCGGACGTTTCGGCAACGCCGGACTCGGCCAGACGATCGGCGGCACGGTGGGCGGTCTCGCCCAGCGTTTCCTGCCGTTCGAAGCCGCGCCTGTGTTCGCGCCGCAGGGGTTTATTGGCGACGCGCTTGGCGCGATCGGCGCGCCGCTTGGCGGCGTCATCGGCGGCCGTTTCGGCAACGCTGGTCTCGGCCAGACGATCGGCGGCACGGTGGGCGGTCTCGCCCAGCGCTTCCTGCCGTTCGAAGCTGCGCCTGTGTTTGCGCCGCAGGGGTTTATTGGCGACGCGCTTGGCGCGATCGGCGCGCCGCTTGGCGGGGTCATCGGCGGTCGTTTCGGCAACGCTGGACTCGGCCAGACGATTGGCGGCACGGTGGGCGGCCTAGCCCAGCGCTTCCTGCCGTTCGAGGCCGGCCCGCAGCCTGTCTACTACGTGCAGGCGCCGATGTACGGCTGACCCCCGAGCGACGCATCGACGCGACGTTTGAAGGATGATTTGCTGGCGTTCCCGGGCCGACTCTTCGGCCCGGGAGACATCAAGAGATCAGGATCGCGACATGAGCGCAACGAACGGCATCGATCAATTTCTGGTGGCGCCGCGGAACGCGGCGGGCGCAGGAGATTTAGCTGTTTTCGAACAGGCGATGCAGTCTGTTCCCGGCGCCGCCATTCTTCAGCGCGCCGGCAAGGCGGGTCAACCGCGGCTCGTCGTCGCTCTGCCTGTGGCGAGCGCACATCAGTTGCGCGAACAATTTAGCGCGACCCTGATCATCGAACCAAACGCACCGCTGAAACCTTTTTAGCGCCGGCGCGCCTCCTTCATCGCGATGCGCAGGCTGGCCCGATTTTATTAGGAGAGTCGAAATGGCTGGTCCCGAAAACAATAATCCGGCGCCCAACGGCCAGGGTCCCGGGCCTGCCGCGCCGTCGCCGAATGGCGCCGATGCGCGGGTCGAGCCGATGGCGATCGCGCCCACCGAGCGCTTTATGATCGCCTCGCGGCGCGTGCCCGGATTCGCGCCGGCCTCGGCGACGGATCTTGCCAACGCGCTGCCCGACGTCAAGATCGTGCGGCGGATTCAGCCGCGCGGGCTCACCGCCTTTTCAACCGGCGGGCCGTCGTCTCAGACGCCCGAGATTCTCGTCGCCGAGATGGATCCTGCGCGCGGCGCCGCGCTGCAGGCGTCCGCGCCGCCCAACGTCATCGTCGAGCGGGACGCCTTTCTGCGCGCCTCGGACGATTTCCGTCCTTTCGACTTCAACGGCGTGATGCCGATCGCGGCGGGCGTTGGCGTCGACGTTCAGCTGCGCGTCGTCGGCGCGGGCGGCAAGCCGCTGCCGAAGGCGACCGTCTATGTCTATGGTCTGGGGTTTCCGGGCCAGGGCGTCACTAACGATCGCGGCGAAGTCGTCGTCACGGTGTTCGGCGGTCCGATCGAAACCATTCAGGCGATTTACGTCAAACCCGCAGCCGATCATTGGGATCGGATGCTGCGCGCGCCGGCGCTTCAGGCCGGCGGCGTGAACACGGTGCAATTGCGTCCGCTGAGCGAACGCTTCAACGGCTTCCCGCAGAACGGGATGATCGGCTGGGGCCAGCGGCTGATGAAGCTCGACCGGCTCGGTCCTTCATTCACCGGCGCCGGCGTCAAGATCGGCATCATCGATTCCGGATGCGACAACGCCCATCCCCAGCTGCGTCACGTGACGCGCGGCGCTGATCTCACCAACAATGGCGACAAGACGAGCTGGGCCAACGATCAGATCGGTCATGGCACGCATTGCGCCGGCATCATCACGGCGGCTTCCGACGGCGTCGCCGGCATTCGCGGTTTTGCGCCGCGAGCGGAAGTTCACTCTCTGAAAGTGTTCCCCGGCGGGCGCTTCAGCGATCTCATCGATGCGCTCGACGAATGCATCGAGCGGCAACTCGATGTCGTCAATATGAGCCTGGGCAGCGGCGATCCTTCCGAACTCGTTGCGCAGAAAATTTCGGAAGCGCGCCAGAGCGGCGTGGCCTGCATTGTCGCCGCCGGAAATTCCAGCGGCCCTGTGCAGTTTCCGGGCGTGCTGCCGACGGTGTTGACCGTCGCGGCGCTGGGCAAGCTCGATGAGTTTCCCAACGACAGCTATCATGCGCAGACGATCGTTCCGCAGCTTGTCGCGGGGACGATGTTCTCGCCGAAGTTCACATGCTTTGGGCCGCAGATCGTCGTCGCCGCGCCCGGAGTCGCCATCGTCTCGACCGTGCCTGGCGGCGGATATGCGGCGTGGGACGGCACCTCGATGGCGACGCCTCACGTCACCGGCATGGCGGCGCTGCTCCTCGCCCACCATCCGCAACTTGCGGGGATGCGGACGACCCGCAACGAGCAGCGCGTGGCGCAGCTGTTCGCGCTGCTGGCGTCGTCCGGCGTCCGCTATCTCGGCGACGCCGCGCGCGAAGGCGTCGGCGCGCCGGATCTTGAACGCGTGCCCGGTCTCGCGGCGGCGCCGCAGATGGGCGCTGCGGCGCCGGCCGGCGCGGGACTGGCGCCTGCGGGCGCGATGATCGATGGATTCGCGCCGCTGAGCGCTCCTGCGCCATGGGCGGTCGATCCAGCGATGATGCAAAGGGTCAATCCGGCGATCATTCAGCGCATCATTCAGCTGCGGGCGGCGGGCCTCATTTAGCCGCGAGCGCGACCGCGCCTCCAACGATCGGCATGGAAAGCGCTTCTCCGCGAATGGCGGAGGAGCGCTTTCGCATGGAATGAGCCGCTTCGCCGCGTCCGCGCACCTGCAGTTTCTGCAGAACATTGTGCACGTGATTTTTCACCGTGCCGACCTCGATGCGGAGCATTCGGGCAATCTCCTTATTCGACAGGCCGCGCTCGATCAGTTGAAGAATTTCATGTTCCCGCGCCGTCAGCGCGTCCTTTGAATCGACGTCGGCCGCGTGCGCCGCTTCGCCGATCGGCCGTCGCGCCGCGACGGAATGAATCGCTGGCGCTTCGGTCAATCTCTCGAGCAGGTCAACGACGTCTTCGAGCGCGCCCTCGCGAGGAATGACGCCGACGATGGCTGGACAAGCCGCCGCCAATGCCGCGCCAGCCGACGCCGGCGCGCCGATGCCGACAATTCGCAAATCTGGATGCCGCCCGGCGAGACCTTGCGCGATCGCGAGCGCTTTCAACTCGCCAACGTCAAGCAGGACAATATCGGGTTCGGCGTCGGCGGCCGCCGCGAGCGCGGCGTCGCCTCCAACGGCGATAATGGACATTTCCGGATGCTGGCTGAGGCGTAAGCCCAGCGCCTCGCTAAACAGGCGAACGTCGCTGACGATTAAGATGCGCGCGCGTCGCTGCGGATATGCTGACGCAGGCGCGCATGGGCTCTGCGCGGACAGATCGATTTCCACGTCGGAATCGACTCGGGAAGCCACAAACGGGGGCATGGAACTACTCCTGAGCGCGATGTTCTGAGGGCGCCGAATTTTCAGCGCGTTTTGTGCGGCGCGACGCTCAAGCGCCATCGCCTGCAATGGTGTCGGTCTCAATTTCAGGAGCCGGTTTAGCCGCGTCGATATCGAGCCGTCATCACGGCTTCAGCCGGCATGCTGCGATAGTCAACATGATGGCCTTCATAAGCGCGCTTTCAGGAGCTTTGTCCTCCTGCAAATGAATGGCCCGCGTCAAATGCCGCGAAACGCTTTGCGCTCGCGTCTTCCTGCGCGCCGCCAAGGGCCCGGCTCAGGACAAAGGACTCGCGGCGCGTCCGCGCATTACTTTTTTGTCGGATAGAGTATGACGTGCTCCTGTTCGTCGCCGTCGTTGCGGGCGACGATCGCGATCGCTGCTTCGCTGTCGCTCAAATTCACAGGCTGGTGCGGCACGTCGGGGGGAATGAAGATAAAATCTCCCGCGACATTCACCACGCTCTTTTCGAGATTGTTGCCGTACCGGGTCTCGACGCGACCCTGTAAGAGATAGATAGCGGACTCGTAGCCCTTATGGGTGTGAGGCTCCGCCTTGCCGCCAGGAGGAATCACGACCTTCAGCAGCGACAGCCCTTTTGCGCCGGCGGTCTTTGTCGAAATTCCAGGGAAGATGGGCAGCGACTGCTTGGACTGTGAGGCTTCGCCGACGCGCACCGTGACGATGTCCTTTCCGTCCTTCTGACCTATGATCGCCGTTTCAGCCGCCACGGGCGCTGCAAACGTGGCGAAGATCAAGCAAAGCAGCAATGTGTGGCGCATGACGTTCACTCCTGAAGGTCGGGTGAGGAACTATAATGCAGACACGCGAGGGAGCGGCAAGCCAAGGGTTGAGCGGTGACGGACTTCTCCTTGATGATCCATGGCGGCGCCGGCGCGATCCGCGAGCCGCGTCGATATGAGGCCTCGCTGCGCGCGGTGGTGGAATCCGGCGCACGACTTCTGGCGGCGGGGTCGTCGGCGCTCGATGCGGTCGCGCATTGCGTGACCCTGCTCGAAGACGATCCTCTCTATAACGCTGGCCGAGGCTCCGTGCTCAACACGGATGGCGCCGCAATGTGCGACGCGTCGATCATGGAGGGCGGCGCCCTCAAGGCTGGCGCCGTCGCCGCGGTTCGCGGCGTAAAAAATCCCGTGCTCCTTGCCTATGAGGTCATGCAGACGAGCGGTCATGTGCTGCTCGTTGGCGAGGGCGCGGAACGCTTCGCGCGAGAGCGCCGTTTAGCGCTCGAAAGCGAAGATTATTTTCGTACCGAGGCGCGCGTGGCGCAATTGGCGAAGGCGAAGCGAAAGCGCGAGACGGCGCTGGATCATTCGGAAATCTCCGATTCGAAACTTGGCACGGTGGGCGCCGTGGCGCGCGACCGAAACGGCGATCTCGCCGCGGCGACGTCGACGGGCGGCGTCGTGAACCAGCGCTTGGGCCGAGTCGGCGATTCCCCGCTCATCGGCGCCGGCACATTCGCCGATAACGCCAGTTGCGCGGTCTCCTGCACCGGAGTCGGCGAGGATTTCATTCGCACGGCGCTGGCGCGAACGGCGTCTTTCTTCGTCGAATTTCGCGCGATGCAAGCTGAGGAAGCCGCAGCCGAGGCGATCCGCTATCTCGTCGACAGAGTCGACGGCCGCGGCGGCCTCATCCTTGTCGATCGGCAGGGAAGATGCGGACGGGCGCGCTCGACGCCTGGCATGCTGACCGCGACCTTCGTCGAAGGCGTGGCACGGGTGGAGACCACATAGGCGTGCTCAAACGGCCCCAGGAGACGCGGCATGGCGCCGACGCGCGGCGCGCCGCAGCGGCGTTTTTCGGGCTAAGAGCGATCGTCTAGCGATAGTTCGCGATGAGATCCTGGGCCAGGAGATCATTGCCGCGTTCGTTGTAATGCACGTCCGTCCAGATGAATAAATCTTTGAGGAAGTTCGGATGGGCGTTCTTATAGGCAAAGAACGCTGGGAAATGGTCAAAGAACTTACGGCATTTGGCGGCGCACCAGTCGCGCCAGATCTGCGCCTGGCGTGAATTCTCCTGGTCATACAGCAGCTGCTGCGGCCAAGGGTAGACTCCTACCGAGAGCGGAATGCCGCGCGCGCTCAAAAGCGCGTGAAGGCGATCCATGTTCTCGATCGCCTTGGCGACGCCGCCCTCGATCCCCATTGCGCCGTAACACGTCGCTTTCGGGTCATATGTCCAGCTGCTGCGGTCGCGATCAGCTCCGTAGCTCATGCCGGGCTTGAGCAGTTCCGCGACGTTCAGGTTTCGCACATCCTTTATCGCGCGGCGCATGAAGCGGGCCTTCTCGAAATATTCCAGCATGTATGAAGGCCTCGCCCACCAGGATGGCTTAATGACGAGAGTCGCCTCCGGCGAAGGACACTCCTTTTCGAAATTGGTCCATGCGAGGCTCCCATCCGGTCCATAACGGTAGTAGATAGCCTCATCCTGTATGTCGGATATGTCGACGTAAACGATCGCCTCGTCGAACTGCAGTCCTGCGTCGAGCAGGGACTTGATCTTCATGAAATAGACCGACGGCGCGTAGGAGCTTACGCCAGCGTTGAGGACATCCATATCCGGGAACGCCGCGGCGAAGCGGCCGACGAACGTCTGCTCATAGGGAAGCGCAACGCCTTCCGTGAAGGAGTCCCCGATAAAGAGAACGCGCCGCCGATCCGATTTCGGCGGCACGTCTCGATTGACGGCGTCCTTGAAGCCGAGCGCATTTGTCCGAATGTGATAACGACGTTCGCCCCAAAGATCGTCGCCGTCGAAATTGGCCGCTAAGGAATGGCTGTAGACCGGGACATGCACTCTGAACGCGCTCTTGACGAAAGGTGGGCCAAGCAGCGGGTTCTGACTTGGAGATTTGACGTGCAAACCCAATTCGACAAGGAGAAACAGGCCGAGAAATACGCCGGCGTTAATTGCTGCGATCTTTGCGGCGCGCCTCGACCATTCGACGACTTCCGATCTGCTCATAAGAAACGCCGGACGCTTTAGTCGAGTTCGAACTTTTCTTTATAGTCGTGCTTGAGCGAAGCGTCCTGATCCTCTTTCCGCAGATAGCAATCGCCGATCACCAGTGTGTCCATCTCCGTGCCCATGAAACAGCCGAAGGCGTCTTCCGGCGTACAGACGATGGGTTCGCCGCGCACATTGAAGCTCGTATTGACGAGCACGGGACAGCCCGTCGTTCGCTTGAACGCCGAAAGCAGCGCGTGATAGCGCGGGTTCGTCTCCTGATGAACGGTCTGAATCCGCGCGGAATAGTCGACGTGGGTCACGGCCGGAATGGCGCTGCGCGGAACGTTCAACTTGTCGATGCCAAACAGCGCCTGCTGCTCGGCGGTCATTGCGTGCCGATGCTTCTCGGCGACGTCGGCGACCAGCAGCATGTAGGGGGAATCGCCCTCGAGCTCGAACCAGTCGGCGACATCCTCGCGCAACACTGACGGCGCGAAGGGCCGAAACGACTCGCGATATTTGATTTTCAGATTGAGAGTCTTCTGCATCGTGTCGGAGCGCGGATCGCCGAGAATGGACCGGCCGCCAAGCGCGCGCGGGCCGAACTCCATTCTGCCCTGAAACCAGCCGACGGCTTTCTCGCCGGCGAGATCGCGCGCCGTCGTCTCGATGAGATCGCCTTCCTCCATCACCACGAATCTGGCTCCGACAGCCTGCAGCCGGCGCGCGATTTCGGCTTGCGAGAATGAGGGGCCGAGATAGGAGCCGCGCATCGCGTCGCCCCCGCCGTTCAGGCTTCGCGGATTTTTCTTGTAGCCATAATAGGCCGCAAGCGCGGCGCCGAGCGCGCCGCCGGCGTCGCCGGCCGCAGGCTGAATCCAAATCTGGTCAAAGCTGCCGTCGCGCAACAGCTTTCCGTTGGCCACGCAATTGAGCGCCACGCCGCCGGCAAGACAAAGGTTGCGCGCGCCGGTCTCTTTGGCGAGCGCGCGCGCGATCCTAAGGACGATCTCCTCGGTGACCGCTTGTATCGAGGCGGCAAGATCCATATGGCGCTGCGTCAGCAGCTCTTCCGCCTTGCGCGCCGGTCCGCCGAAAAGCTCGTCGAACTTGGCGTTGGTCATCCGCAATCCAGTGCAATAGTCGAAATAGGACTGATCGAGCCGAAAGGTGCCGTCTTCCTTGAGGTCGACAAGACGGTCGAGAATCACGTCGGCGTATTTCGGTTCGCCATAAGGGGCAAGGCCCATCAGCTTGTATTCGCCGGAATTCACCTTGAAGCCGGTATAGTAGGTGAAGGCCGAATAGAGCAGCCCGAGCGAATGCGGGAAGCGCAATTCGCGCTGCATGGTCAGTTGATTGTCGCTGCCGAAAGCGACCGACGTCGTCGCCCATTCGCCGACGCCGTCCATCGTCAGAACGATCGCGTCGTTGAAGGGAGAGGGGTAGAAGGCGCTGGCGGCATGGCTGAAGTGATGCTCGGCGAACAGCAGCCGGTTCGCCCAGTCGACATCCGCCGCATAGGCTTTCATCTCCTTCAACAGCAGCGACTTTTGAAAGAGCTTTTCGCGCAGCCAGAGCGGCAGCGCCATCTTGAAGGACTGGAATCCGCGCGGCGCAAAGGCGACGTAGGTTTCCAGCAGCCGTTCGAATTTGACGAACGGCTTGTCGTAGAAGGCGACGAAATCTATGTCCTGAGGGGCGGCGCCGGCGGCCTCGAGACAATAGTCGATCGCGTGACGCGGGAAGCGCGAGTCATGTTTCTTGCGCGAGAACCGCTCTTCCTGAACGGCGGCGATAATTTCGCCATCCTCCACCACGGCGGCTGCGCTGTCGTGGTAGAAGGCGGAGATGCCAAGTATCCGCATCGCGCTTTAAAAGAGCGTATAGATGAACGGAGCGACCGCGGTTCCTTGAAGAACGATCAAGGCGCCGATCAGCAGCATGATGACCAGCACCGGCGCCATCCAATATTTCTTTCGGGTCCTGAGATAGTCCCAAAGTTCGAGCAGAAAACTCATTTTGCCTCTCTCCTCAGAACTGCTTGCTCATGTCGTTCGCCGCCTCGGGCGTATCGCGCATGGTCCAGTAGGACGTCGCGTTCTTGTCGAACGTAAGTTTGAGTGGATCAATGCGGCGCAGCCGGAAAATTACCGCGATCGGGAGGATCACGCCAAAGAACAGAACGCCCATGATGATCGGGTTGGTGATCTTGTGCAGCGCCAGGCCGAGTTTGTGCCAGAGCCGGTTAAGCGGCCGCAGTTTGGCTGGCGCGACGAACGCCGCCGCGGCAAATGCCAGCGCTCCGGCAAGCCCCCAATAATGCGGCGCCTCGCCGCGCCATATTGGCCATATGCTGAGGATGGTGATCGCCGCGGCGATCACCAGTCCGAACGAACGATCGGACCCCATGGCGGCGGCGCGGTCTCTCGAAAAATCCTCATGCGACATTCAGACGAGATCCCCAGCCGCCTCGACAGCAAATGATCGCCCAGGTCCGCGAACATTCGCGACCTCTCCAAAGCTTCCGCATCGCTTCGGTCGGCCGCGCAAATTAATGGATATCGTTGAAGGTATCAAGCTGCCGATTCTGCTGCCGCCGGATCGCGTCGAGCGAGATTCGAATAGTCTTTTCAGGATGTTGCAATAGCCGCTGGTCGATCGGTTGCACGGCTCATTCGTAAGTCCTGATGAGTTCTCGCGCCAGAAGCTCGTTGCCGCGCGCGTTAAAGTGAAAGTCGCCCCAAAAAAACAGCGATCGGATGAAATCAGGATCCTGCGCCTTGTATCGGAAAAAATCGGGAAAATGATTGAAGAATTTTCTGCATTTGCCCGCACACCATTCGCGCCAGAGGCGCGCTTGCCGGGACTCCTCGCGGTCGTAAAGGAGTTGCTGCGGCCAGGGGTAGACGCCCACCGAAAGCGCGACGCCATGCGACGCGAGCAATTCGTGCAGGCGATCCATTTGCCTCTTGGCTTTGTCGATCGACCCTCCTATCCCCAGCGCGCCATAGCAGCTTGAATCGTCGCTATAGGTCCAACTGGGGCGCGCATAGTCGCGGCTATAGACGGCGCGCGACTTGGAAAGGTCTTCGAAGCTCGCCTGTTCGATCGTTCGCGCCAGTCGCGCCGAATAGCGCATCTGGCCGAGGAACTCGCCGATATAGGAGACCTTTTCCCACCATCGCTTTTCCGGGTGCGGGAGCGGCGGGCGCGGGACCGGCGAACATGCCTCGCCGCCCGTCTGAAACAGGCCCATCTGCAAGACGCCATTCGGGTCATAGGAATAGAGAATGGCTTCGTCCTGGATGTCGGAGATATCGATGTAGACGATCGCCTCGTCGAACTTGAGGCCGGAGTCGAGAAAATATTTGAGCTTTTCGTAATAGACGGACGGCGCGTAGCTCGAGACGCCCGCATTCAGCACGTCGAGCGCGGGAAACGCTTGAGCAAAGAGGCCGACGAACGACTGCTCGTACGGCATGCCCAGACTTTCGGTGAAGGAATCGCCGATGAAGACGACGCGCTTGCGGTCCGTCGCCATTGGCACGTCGCGTACGGCGGCGTCTCTGAACCCCAGAGAATTTGTGAAAATGCGCACCTGATTCGAGCCCCAGGCGTCGAAGCCGTCGAAGTTCGGCTTGAGGCCGTGGGTGTAATGCGCGTCGCGAACCCTCAGCTCGTTCCGCGCTTGCGCCAGGAAAGGATTGCCGCCCTTGTAAACAAGATGAAGGCCAATCTCCGCGATGACGATCAAACAGATCAGCAGGCCGAGGTTGATCAAAAGAATGCGAAAGAGCTTGTACGCTGCGTTTTTGGCCGGCCACGACATTCGACAGATTTGGCTCCCCGAAAAATGCCCGGCTACGTCTTGTCATGGATCGATGGAATTGAGCAAGCTTGCGCTGCAAAAATCATATGGCGCAGAACGCGAATGGCGCTGGCGACCCGCCCTGGAAGCCACGGCGAGCCGGGAAAGCAGGCGAGCACGGTCTCGCGCGCCTAACCGCTGGGTCGGCGTTCGGATGTGAGCGCTCAGCGCGCAGGTCGCTAAAGGATCCTGCGGCCTTGGATCACGCGAAGAATGATCACGATAACGGCGATGACGAGCAGGATATGGATGAAACCGCCGAGCGTATAAGACGAGACCAGCCCGAGCAGCCACATGATGACGAGGATAATCGCGATCGTTTCAAGCATCGTTCAGTCTCCATGTGGCCGTCCAGAAGAGCGTCACAGCTTTTTGCCAACCGACTTTGCGTCGCTCTCGACCTTTTTCCAAGCGTCCTTGAGCTTGGTCCAGAAAGATTCTTGCGGGGCCTTCTTGCAGTCGTCGACGATCATGGGAATGACCTTTTCCGTGCCTTCGATATCGACGGCGCCCCCGAGCGGTTTGCCTGCCTTGCTCTGAGCCGAGGACCAATAGATCACTTTGGGTTGAAACCGGTCATCGACCGCGAGGAATTCCTCGCATGTCCATTTGGACGTCGGCTTTTTCGTTTCGGCGAGGACGTTCGTTGCGTAAAAAGACAAAGCCGCCGCAGCGATAAAACAAATTCGCGTCATAGGATGCTCCCTGGATTCGCGCTCCTGCCGAAGCGCTTCGCGGAGACTATTGCCAAATCACGCCCGCATCCAGTTGCGCCGTTGTTGGGGCTTTTCCGCAGCGCCGTTACTCCACCGCTAAAATGACGTCGGCCGCGTCGAAACTCGCCAGGGCGGCATCGCCTTCCTTCAGACCCATGTCTTCGATCTCCTGGCGCGGCGTGACCGCGGTCATCGTCTTTCCGAAACCGACGTCGAGCAGGATTTCGCTATTGCGTTCGGCGTCGACCCGCTGCGTGATCACGCCCCGGAAGCAATTGCGTCGCAGCGGCGGCGCGTCGCCGGCGGGCGCCAGACTGACAAAGGACGCCTTGATGAGCGCGAGCGCCTTGCGACCGCGCGACAGACGCAACTGCTCGGCGGCCTCGTTGGTGACGATCGACAGGATCGTATCCTTTTCCGACACGCGCAGCGTCACTTCGACGTCGACAGGCCATTTCTTGACCTTGACGACTTCGGTCCGAAATACATTGCGCGCGGAAATCGTCATCCCGGCGGTCCAAAGCAGGAAATCTTCGGCGCCCGCGAGCCCCTCCTCGGCGATCGTCTCCGATATGCGTCCAAGCTTTTCTTCGAGGCAGTGGAAGGTCGCGATCAGCCGACGCCCTTCATCGGTCACCTCCGCGCCGCCGCCGCTGCGTCCGCCAGCCTTGGTGATAAAGGCGGGAGTCGGCAGCAGATTGTTGATGGCGTTTACCGCATCCCATGCCGCCTTATAGCTGAAGCCGACGGCCTTGGCGGCCTTGGTGATGCTGCCGTGGGCCGCGACCGCCTCCAGGAGCTTGACGCGGTCGCGGCCGACGAGAAGTCGGCCCTCGCTGCGCAGCGCCAGTGAAGCATCGATCTTGCCGTCCGCCATGTTCGCGCCTCGCTCACCGCCCGGATACAGGGTGCGACGGCCGGAGGCAACCGCGTCCGCGCGGAGAGTGCGTGAAGACAGGGCGTCCAGCGTTCTCCCTGACGCCGCCGGACGCCCATGCGTTATATTGTGTGTCAACATATCCAACGCCGGTCGACCACCATGTAATGCCTATATACTCATCATTATCTGCATAAAGTTCAGATGTTGACTTTTTCGCGGACCATTTGTAGTGAAGCATTAAGTACAGAAACTACATAACGGTATTCGGGCCCATGATCCGTTCTCTCGCCGCCGCTGCATTGGCGTGCATGTTCAGCGTTCTCGCCGCTGTGCCCGCCATCGCCCTCGACAGTGAGACGATCACCGTCGTCACGAGCTTTCCTGAAGAACTGACGACCCGTTACGAGCGGGAGTTCGAGCGCGGCCATCCGCACATCCACGTTCAATTCGTCTGGAAGCAGGCGCGCGACGCGCTGGCCGAACTTGTCAAGCCGGAGCAGGGCGGGGCCGACGTCTATTGGGCGCCGGCGCCGGCGAATTTCGCGCTGCTTCGCGACCGTGGCGCGTTTCGCAAAATATCCGTCGACCGCGCGGCGCTTCCCGGCCGGCTGGGCGCGCAGCAATTGTCCGATCCTGCTGGCCTCTACGAAGCCTATGATGTCGCCGGCTATGGGGTCGTCTCGAACCCAAGCGCGCTGGCGGCGGCCGGCCTTTCCGCGCCGCGACGCTGGCGCGACCTCGCGTCGCCCGAATATGCGCGCCAGCTCGCCATGCCGATCGCCTCAAAGGTCGGCTTTTCACCTGCGCTCTATGACATCCTTTTGCAGAGCGAAGGTTGGGACGCAGGTTGGCGTCTTCTCGGCGAGATGGCCGGCGAGGCGACGCTGCTCGATTCCGGAGTCGCGCCGACGGCCTCCGTGCGCGAAGGCAAGGCGGCGCTCGCGCTGACGATCGATTTCTTCGCCGAGATCGCCAAAGCCAATGGCGCGGCGGTCGAGATGATCTATCCCGAGCGCACGGCTTTCCTGCCCGCCCATGTCGCGATGACCGCCGCCTCCAAGCATGTCGCCGGCGCGCAGGCTTTCATCGACTTCCTGCTGTCGACGGATGGCCAGCAACTGATGATGGAGCGCGACAGCCGCCGGCATCCGGCGCGACCCGACGCCTATCAGAGCGCGTCGAAGGGCTTTGCCGATCCCTTTGCGTTGCCCGCCTCGACGCTCCTCGACTACGATTCGGAGATCGGCCGCCGCCGGCCGCCGCTGATCGCGCTTCTCTTCGATCTGGCGATCGTCGAAGGCCATGCCGAGAGCGCCGAACTGTGGCGCAAGATTCACGACGCCGAGAAAAAATTCGCCGGCGATGCGAAAGCCATGGCGGCGCTGGGCGAAGCGAAGAGACTCGCCGGCTTCATTCCGGCGTCCGAAAGCGACGCGCGCGCAACCGTCTTCCTCGAGCGCTTCGCGCGTCGCGACGCCATCGATCCGCAGCAAATCGCAAAATGGCGCGAGGAGATCGGCGCCGCGCGGCGACAGTCGCGTGAACTCGTCAATAGCCTGGAGCCGGCGCCATGAAACGCTTCGGCGTCCTTCTATGCGCCGCAATGCTCGCGGGCGCCGCACGTTACGAAACGAGCGGCCCCGATACCGAACCCTTCATCCAGCCGATTGAAGGATTGGACGGCGAACATGCCGCAAGCTTTCGCAACGGGAGTAGCATCTTCCGTCAGGCCTGGGTCATCGGGCCTTCGCAGGACCATCCGGATTTCGTCGGTCTTGGTCCGTTCTACAACCGGCTTTCCTGCATCGCCTGCCACGTCAAGAATGGTCGGGGCGCCGCGCCAGACAGCGAGAACGGCGTCGCGCGCACGATGGCGGCGAGGCTGAGCGTCGAGGGAAAGGACGCGCATGGCGGACCGCGCGTCCATCCCGATTACGGCGCACAGCTCAATCCCGAGGGCGTTCCCGGCGCCGCTGGCGAGGGCCAGGCCGTCGTCGCATACGCCGAATTCGATGTGGCGTTCGCTGATGGCGCGACAGTAACGCTTCGCCGGCCGACGCTCACCTTCCGCAATCTCGCTTACGGTCCGCTGGGGCACGAGACGAAGACGTCGTTGCGCAATGCGCCGCCGGTCTTCGGCCTGGGTCTGCTGGAGTCGGTGGCCGACGCCGAAATTCTCGCGGGCATGGGCAGACCGAATTTCGTCTTCAGCGTTGAGACCGGCCAGAGAAGGCTCGGCCGCTTCGGACTCAAAGCCAATCAGCCAAATCTCAAGCAGCAGATCGCGAGCGCCTTCGTCGAAGACATCGGCATAACCTCGTCGCTGTTTCCTGCCGAGAGCTGCGCGCCAACTCACAGCGAGTGCCCTCACGGCCCTTCGACGCCGGAATTGACCGACGCCCAGCTCGACGCGGCCGTCAATTACATCCGTGCGCTTGCGCCGCCGGCCAGGCGCAATCTCGACGACACGCGCGTCAAGGATGGCGACGTTCTGTTCCATGAGATCGGCTGTTCGCACTGCCATCGCGATGCGCTGCATGTTGCGGACTTCCCGCTGCAGCCCGCGCTCAACGGCGTCGAAATCCATCCCTACACCGACCTTCTGCTGCACGACATGGGCGATGGGCTCGCCGACGGCCGCGAAGATTTCGAGGCTGGTCCAAGGGACTGGCGAACGCCGCCGCTCTGGGGATTGGGCCTCGCCGGCAAGAGCGGCGACGGGGCTGATTTTCTGCACGACGGCAGGGCGCGCACGCCCACGGAGGCGATCCTCTGGCACGGCGGCGAAGCGCGATCCGCCGCCGACGCCTTTCGCAATCTTCCCGAACGCCAGCGCGACGCGCTGCTCGCATTCCTCAACTCTCTCTGATGTTCACGGGGGCAACGATGACCAGGCTGCTGACGACAACGGCGATTTCAGGCGGCGTTCTTCTCGCGCTATCAACTCCGGTGGACGCGCAGACGCCGCTGCCGCCGATCGAAGTGAACGCGCCCAAAGCCTTCGAACTCGGCCAGATCAAAGTCGGCGCACGCCGGCTCGGCGTCCCGACACGCGCTGCAGAACCCGGCGACGGCGCAGGCGGATCGCGCTCGGCGCAAGCGGTTCCATCGGAAAAGATCGACAATGGTCCGACGCCCAGTCAGCACACCGACGCCTTCGGCGGCTACACCATCATCAACAGACAGATGGAGACCTTTGCGCGGCCAACGCTCGACAGCGCGGTCAATATCGCGCCGGGCGTCAACAGTCAGATCTCCGGCAATTCACGCAATGAGCAAAATATTTATGTGCGCGGTTTCGATCGCTGGCAGGTGCCGCTCACCGTCGACGGCGTCCGCGTTTATCTGCCGGTCGACAACAGACTCGATTTCGCGCGCTTTCTGACCGCCGACATCGCCGAAGTGCAGATCGCCAAGGGCTATGTCTCGGTGCTCGACGGCCCCGGCGGCATGGGCGGCCAGATCAATCTGGTGACGCGCAGACCGACTCGCGACGTGGAAGCCGAATGGCGCACACGCTTCGAATTCGGTCGCGACGGCACATTCCTCGGCCCGATGACCTACGGCTTCGCGGGGACGAAAAAGGATCTCTATTATGCGCAGCTCAGCGGCACCTTCCAGAACTACGACGGCTGGATGCTGCCCGCGAGCTATCGCTCGACTTTGGCTCAAGGATGGGGGGGTCGCGGTCAATCCTATACGCAAGACTACAATATCAATGCGCGCGTGGGTCTGACCCCGAACGCGACCGATGAATATTCCCTCAGCTTCAGCCGGCAGGAGGGCCAAAAAGGCGCGCCGCTGCATACGACCGATCCGATCTCCTCGCAGCGCTTCTGGCGATGGCCCTATTGGCGGGTCCAGAACCTCTATTTTCTGTCCAAGACCCAGCTCGGCGACTCTTCCTATGTGAAGACGCGGGCGTATTGGAGCAAATTCGACAATTCGCTGGTCTCCTATGACAACCCTTCTTTCATCGCTCAGTCTCTGCCCAAATCCTTCAACAGCGCATATGCCGATTATGCGCTCGGCGCCGAGGCCGAGGTCGGCACGCAGATCGGCGATCTCGATACGCTGAAAGCGCTGTTCTTCTATCGCCTCGACAATCATTCAGAATGGCAGGAGAGTTTCGGACGGAATTTTCGCGGCACGCGCGCGGGCTGCGTGTCTGGCGTCCCTTGCTTCACCCAGCCGGTGATTGCGAGCATCGAGGACACCTATTCCGCGGCCATCGAGAATACATTCCATCCCCGACAAGACATCGATATCCTTACGGGCTTCAGCTACGATTGGCGGCATCTGCGCCAGGCGCAAGGCTTTGCCGTTCCGCAGGGGATCATCGATTACCGGCCCATCGACGTGCAAGCGCCGAACTATCAGGGCGCGGCCATCTGGCGTTACAATGACACTGACCGCATCTACTTCAACGGCTCGAGTCGAACGCGCTATCCAACGCTCTTCGAGCGTTTCAGCACGCGCTTTGGCGGCGCGACCTCCAATCCGGCGCTTAAGCCCGAACGGGCGACGAATTTCGACCTCGGCTGGTCGAGCGCCTTTGCGCCTGGAAGCCGGGTGTCAATCGACGTCTTCTACAGCCTCGTCGACAATCTCATTCAAAGCGTGCCTGCGCCGCAATTCGGCGTAAACGTCACCCAATCTCAGAATGTCGGCGGCGGCAGATTCTGGGGCGCGGAAATCTCCGCCGATTACTTCGTGCGCGAAGATTTCTCGCTCGGCGGCAATCTCACGCTCATCCGGCGCCGGATCTATTCGCCCTCGATCGTCAATTTTCAGCCCACCGGCGTGCCCGACGTAAAGCTTTTTCTTTACGCCGGCTACCGCCCGATTCCCCAGTTGACCGTGACGCCCAACATCGAGATGGACGGCAGCCGCTGGACCTCCACCACCAATGGACAATGGTATTACCGGACCGGCGCCTTCTTTCTCACGAATCTCAACGTCGACTATGCGCCCGGCGACAACATCAAATTCTCCGCCGGCGTACGCAACGCATTCGATGACCTCTATACGCTTGCTGACGGATATCCCTCTCCCGGCCGCAGCTTCTATCTTGCGACGAAGGTAAACTTCTAGAAGGGACGCTAAGCTGTCTTCGCGTTGGCCCGGCCAAAGTGGCTGTGGCAAGGAACCCGCAGGCGCCTCGCGGCGCATAGCGCCGCGGCGGCCTATTTCAGCTTCGCGTCCCATGTCGGCGTATCCGGCGCGCGAAAATCGAAGTCCCAGTCGAATCTTTTGATGAGATTGTAGCCGATGAGGATATGAACGTTGCGGCCGAGGGCGGCGCGCAAGGCGCCGAAGTCGTAGGAGATCGCATAGAGGTCGCGCAGGACATGACCTTCGCCCAAATCAAGCGACTTGATCCTGTATATTTTTGACGAAATGCGCCTCCCTCCGACGCCGCTCGCTCGGGCCTTGGCGTTTGCGGCCGTGAACAGCCTTTTGTGCTTGCGCAGGAACCGCTGATCGACGGCGCAGACTTCCGCGCCTGAATCGAACAGACCGATCGCAGCCTTCTTGCCCAAACGCAGGTCGATGCCGACAAGGCGCCCGTCGGGTCCGAGGCGCCGAAACGGCTTGGGACGTCCGCTGGCGGTCATGTCTCCGAAGAAGACGAGTTCGCGGCGATCGATATTGAGACTGAAGCGCGCGCCCCTGAAAAAATCGAGCCCTAAGAGGTCGTCGCCATCGTCCGGCGGACAGCGCGTGAGCGGATATTTTGACCGCGCGACATTGTTGCCCTGAGCCGCGATCAGTTCGACATTCTGCGCTTCGACGTCGTCGCAGCGCATTGTTCCGCCCGACGCCCCCGTGGAGATGCTTTGGTCGAGAACCGGCATATCCTTGTTCCAGGGCGCCAGCCTGATGCGCGTGCTCGAGGCGCCCGTGTCGAGCCGCATGGTCCCCATGAAATTGCCGATGCGGACGGGCAGGGAGATGCGCCCGCCGCCATATTCATTCTCCGTCAAAGTCAGCGAAATGACAGACCGGCTCTTTTCGGCGCCGACGGCGGCGACCGAGAAGAGCAGGGGCGCGATAATGAAAAAACCCAAGGATCGAAAAAGCTTCATTGACCGCTTACCTCGCTCGAACGCGCTTTCCAGAGGAGCAAACGCGTCCTGGGCTTCCCGCGCAAGCCCGCGCCTTGTCTTTTGCCGCGAAGACATCGGTTGAGGTCGCGATTTTCGCCGGCCGGGACGCCTTGGGCGATCCTGCCATCGCAACGCGCCCAGCATAAAATAATTTGTCGATGCCCGGCGTTCGATTAACTATTGAATGCGCCGCCAGCGCAGGGGAGTTCCCAAATGATGACGCGCAAGCTTGGCGTAAACGGCCCCATTGTGTCAGCCATCGGCCTTGGCTGCATGGGCATGTCGGACCTCTATGGCGCGTCGGATCGCGCGGAAGGCGGCGACCAGAGCAGCTTTTTGAAGATGGCGTCCGGGAAGAGCCCGATCACGGGGCGTTTGACGAGTAATCTGGCGCTTTTGCTGCGTCCCTGCAGCCAGGCGCGGACGGCGTCTTCATCGCTCGTGTCGCGGGCCGGAATGGAGCGCCCCATGACGTCGAGGCGCCGCCCCAGATAGCCTTCGTCAGCGGGATGGCGACCGAGGCGAGAAGGCCCGAAATCAGCGTTCCATCGCGCGCGCCACGGGAACGGCCGATCAGCGCCGGCGCAAAAAAACGCCCATACATCGAGATCTTTGACGCCGGCGACGCCGTCCACATAATGTTGCGCGCCGCCCTGGCAGAGGGCCAGCAGGATGAGCCGGTCCTTATAAGGCCGCCCCGCCGGCGTTCGGAAGGCTTGGTTACGCAGGGCGTCTAGAGCAATCTCGCCGAGGCGGGCGAGGTCGTCGTCCGTCAGAGGCGCGAAACAACGCTCGGATTCCATATCTTACAAGAACCCATCTGTGAGGCGCGGCGCAAGCGCCGGGCCAGCAGAGGACCGAGGCGCGGCGATCGAAATACGCCCGCCTGGCGCCGCCGCGCTATCTTGCGAATGTGTTGGCGTAGAAGAACGCCATTATCCTTTCGAAGCGTTTCCCATATTATCGGCTTGCTATTTGGGCTTGATCGGCAAAGATCTGGCTTTGGCCACCCTGAAATGGAAATCTAAGATGCAACGACAGTTTGACTCTTTCGTTTCAGTCGCCCCCGACGTCCTCGCCGTTCATTGGGGGTGGGTGATCGCCCTTGGAATTCTGATCGGCGCGCTTGGAATCCTCGCGATCATCCGAGCCAGGATGGCGACCTTCATCGCGGTCGGCTTTCTGGGCGTCCTGCTCCTGGTCAGCGCGGTGTCCGTGCTGATCTTCGCCTTTTCCGCCGCGGGCCTGTGGACCGATTTCGTCGTCCACATCCTGTGGGCGATTCTACTCGCCATCGTCGGAATCATGCTCCTGACGCGGCCGGCGATCAGCGCCGAAGCGATCACGCTTCTCATCGCCTTCTATTTCATTGCGGAAGGACTGCTCATCATCGGCTTCGCCTTGACCTCTCACATCGACGGCCTGTGGATGTATCTGGTTCAAGGCGGCGTCGCGCTGCTTCTTGGCGCGCTGCTGGTGACCGGCTGGCCCTTCACCGGACTTTGGGCGATCGGGACCTTCCTCGGCGTCGATCTGCTGTTCAAAGGCTGGGGGATCATCGCCCTGGGCTTTGGCCTTCGCGCCATCTCCGAAGGCAATCTGCTGTAGGCTCGGGAACGCCGCCGTCGGGCGGGGAGCCGAACGAGGCTGCCGCCAACGCCTTCGGGAGGCGTCGCAACCTTTCCCTGGGGTCGGATCGGAAGCTCTTTATCGTCGCTCTCGGCGCGTCACCTTGGGGGGACATGGGCGGCTCGGCCCAGACGAGCGCGCCGAGCGGTCGCTCGCAGGTCAGATTTTGCAGCGACGGGAAGAACCCTGAATTACGACGGCGCCGCGATCATCCGGGCTCACCGCCGAGCGACGCTGGTGGGAAGAACCACAACCCGCGTTCCGATCGACGTCTTGCGGTAAAGATCCATTGCATCCTGGTTGATCATCCGGATACAGCCCGACGACTGGCTCTTGCCGATGGTCCAAGGCTCGTTCGTGCCATGTATCCGAAAGAGCGTGTCTCGATCCCCTTGCCAAAGATACATTGCGCGGGCGCCTAGCGGATTAGCGGGGCCGCCATGCATGCCAAGACCGCTCTGCAGTTCCGCCAGCTGCTTTTTGAGGTCGGGTCTGCGCGCAATCATTTCCTTGGGCGGATACCAGTCAGGCCATTCTTGCTTGCTCTTGATCGTCGCTTCCCCTGACCAGGCGAACCCTTCGCGCCCCACTCCAATGCCATAACGGGTCGCTCGTCCGCCTGCTTCGACAAAATAGAGATAGTGCTTGGCGGGATCGACGACGATCGTTCCCAGAGGTTCTTTGGTCGAATAGGCGACGCTTTTCCGAAGGAATGCAGGATCGACTTTCCCTGGTTTGACCGCTGGAACGGTGAAACTGGCGTCCTTGACCTCGGCGTAGAAATCGCTTTCGGCGGCGATGGCGGTTTCCGGCCCGGCAATTTGCCCGGCAGGCGCGTTCCGGGGCGTCGGCGGAACGATGGAAGCGTCGACTGTTTGAGAAGTGCTGGCGCATCCGGCGAGGCATGCGCCTGCAGCCATTAACCCTAATGCGATCAACATAAAGCGAGTGCGTAGCGACATCAGCGATCACCATATGAGCGGATTTGGTCGGAATTTAGCTGAAAAACCGTTCCGTATGAACCTGCTTGCCGCGCGTCGATGCATCCCCGACCGTGCCTTCTATCGATCTTCCGCGCCGCGGTCCTGGCGGCGTCCTCGAAAGCCGCCACGGGCGACGTAAGCGCACGAGCGAAACGACGGGGCCATTTCTTCAGATCGATTCGCTGATGCGCATGTGCGCTGCCGCACTTCGGCGGTCTCACGCTCTTGCTACTACGCCCCCATCGAACAGCAGATGGAGACGGCCATGTCGATTTATTTTGATTGCGAGATCGCTCAAGAGTCGGCGCGCAGGCAGTTTCGCGTATCGGTCTTGATGGTGGCCATCATGGCGACAGCGGCGTTTGTGATCGGCTTTGCCACGCCCATTCATTCCGTCCAAGAGGCGACGCCAACTGCGGCTAACGACGCGTTTACGGGGCGACTGATAATGGTGACGGAATAGTCGGACGGACGCTAGGCGAAGGGCGGAGCTTTACTTTCGAGCGCCGACCGCCGGCTCGATCAGCGCAGGATCGGAGTCGCCGGCGCCCGGCCTATGATCCCCGGCGAGACAATCCGCTCCTGCAGCGCATCCTCTGACGCGGACGCCGCCGCGCGCCATGACAGCCGCTCCTGACTTGTTCGTATTTTATTGAAATATCTGGTACCGCCACCCCGGCTCGAACGGGGGACCCCCAGATCCACAATCTGGTGCTCTAACCAACTGAGCTATGGCGGCATTAAGCGGCGCGAACCTAAAAGCATGCGTTGGCGATTGCAAGCCTTTGCGGGGGCGCCGTCAGGCCTCGCCGGGCGCGCCGCTTGAGCCGGCGAGGGCGCATTCGCCGAGCTTGATCAGCGCGGCGCGCAGCGCGTCCTCGGCGACGCCTTCGGTCGCCTCCACCGCGCGCGCCCGCGCCGCCGCATCGGGCTTTGGCGCGCGTCCAGGGCTCCGGCGCGACGACGACGCGGGGCGCAAATCTTCCTGACGAAGCGCGATCCTCGCCACGCATCGCCAGCCCAGATGCGCATTGACCCGGTCGATGATGGTGGGAACGAGATGCTGGGCCTCAAGCCCGAACCCGAGGTCGACCCGCAGCACGAGAGTCGCCGGCTCTCTCGGCGTCTTTTCGCGGCGTTTCCCCAGCGAGGGGTCGGCCGGCTTCGCCCGACGCTGCGGCGGCCATTGCAGGGACGCGGGCGCGCAGATCCGCGCGATTCGCGCGCCGACGATCTCGCGCCAGCACAAAAGCAGCGAAGCTTCCCCGAAGCCGCGCGCGGCGATGAGCGGATCGAGTTCGCGCAGGACGTAATCGCCGAGCGGCCGCGCTCTGAAGCCTTTGGCGCGCGAGGAAAGGCTCATTAGGCTTGCGGCGCCGCCGCCCTCCTTGCGGGGGCGAGGCTTCGCCCTTTATCAATCGCGTCGCATGATAAAGCCTTGCGCTCAATCGACCAAACCGGGCGAAGCGCTGCTCGCCTGGTACGACGCCGCGCGGCGCGAGCTGCCCTGGCGCGCGCCGCCCGGGCAAGCGCCTGATCCGTACAAGGTTTGGCTCTCCGAAATCATGTTGCAGCAGACGACCGTCGCGACGGTGAAACCGCGCTATTCGGCGTTTCTCTCGCGCTGGCCGACGATCGAGGATCTGGCGGGCGCGCCGCTCGATGACGTTCTCGCGCAATGGGCGGGGCTCGGCTACTACGCCCGCGCGCGCAATCTGCACGCCTGCGCGCGCGCGGTCGCGCGCGACTTCGGCGGCCAATTTCCGCGCGAGGAAGCGGCGCTGCGGCGCCTTCCCGGCGTCGGCCCCTATACGGCGGCGGCGATCGCCGCCATCGCCTTCGATCAGCCCTGCGTCGCCGTCGACGGCAATGTCGAACGCGTCGTCGCGCGCCTCCATGCCATTGCGAGCCCGCCGCGCCAGGTCGCGCCGCTCGTTCGCGAAAAGGCCGGAGCGCTCATGAGCCGCGCGCGGCCGGGCGATTCGGCGCAGGCGCTGATGGAGCTCGGCGCGCTGATCTGCGCGCCGCGAACGCCCGACTGCCCCGCCTGTCCATTAGCGGCGGTCTGCGCGGCGCGGCGCCTTGGCGCCCAGCGCGATTTTCCGGCGCGGGAGGCCAAGGCGCCCAAGCCCAAGCGCCGCGGCGCGATCTTCATTCTGCGGCGCGGCGACGCAGCCTTGCTGCGCCGGCTGCCGCCCAGGGGGCTTTTCGGCGGGATGAACGCCTTTCCATCGACGCCTTTGACGCAGGACGTCGCCGCAGCGGAATTCTCCGGCTTCGCGCCTTGCGCGGCGCGGTGGCGGGCGCTTGAGCGCCCCGTGACCCATGTGTTCACCCATTTCGCGCTGGAGGCGACGGTGTTCGTCGCGCATACGCGCGCCGCGGCGCCGCCGACGGATTGCCGCTGGGCGGCGCGGGCCGATCTCGATAAAGAAGGATTGCCGACCCTCATGCGCAAGGCCGCCGCTCACGCCGGCCTCGTCGAGGCATGAGAACGGCGAGGCCGGAGGGAGCTATGGCGCGGCGCGCAAGCGGCTATCAGGTCGAGGTGACCGAGGGCGCGATTCGCGTGCGCCGCGCCGGAAAAACGCTCACCATCCCGGCTGCGCCGCCGGATGCGGAATCAGAAGGAGACGCCGATTTCATCGTGCGTCTCGACGATCTTGAATTTTGGGACGCTCCGCACGATGAAACCGCGATCGGCATCGAGGAGCTGCAGAAAATTCTCGACGCGGTCGAAAAACAGATCGAAAAGCACGGCCTCAGCGTCGATTTCGAATAGGGCGGCGCGTCAGTTCGCCCAGCCGAGCGAACGTTCGACGGCCTTTTCCCAGGACGCGATGAGGCGCGCCCGCTCCGGCGGCTTCATCTGCGGCGTAAAGCGGCGAGACTCGCGCGCCTGCGCGGCGATGTCGTCCAAGCTCTTGTAGACCCCGACGGCAAGGCCCGCCGCATAGGCGGCGCCGACCGCCGTTAGTTCCAATTGGCGCGGGCGGACGACCGCGGCGTCGATGATGTCGGCCTGAAACTGCATCAACAGATCATTCGCCGCCATGCCGCCGTCGACCTTGAGCGCGCTGATCCCGACGCCCGCGTCCGCGACCATCGCCGCCAGAACTTCCCGGGTCTGAAAAGCCGCCGCTTCGAGCGCCGCCCGGGCGATATGTCCTTTGTTGGAGAATTGCGTCAGTCCGGCGATGAGTCCGCGGGCGTCGCCACGCCATCGCGGCGCAAAAAGCCCGGAGAAGGCCGGCACGAAATAAACGTCGCCATTGTCCGGAACGCTTCGCGCCAGCGCCTCGATCTCGGAGCTGTTTTGGATGACGCCGAGATTATCGCGCAGCCATTGCACCAAAGCGCCGGCGATCGCGATCGAGCCTTCGAGCGCGTAACAGGGTTTCGAATCTCCAAGCTTATAGGCGAGCGTCGTCAGCAGTCCATTGGCGGAGACGCGCGGCGTCGCGCCGACGTTCATCAGCAGAAAACAGCCGGTGCCATAAGTGTTCTTGGCGTCGCCCACATTGACGCAGGCCTGTCCGAGCAGCGCGGCGTGCTGGTCGCCGAGCGCGCCGGCGAGCGGAACGCCCGCGAGCGCGCCGACGCATTCCCCATAGACCTCGCTCGAGGAGCATATCTGCGGCAGGCAGGCCGCGGGAATGTCGAAGATCCGCAGCAGTTCTTCATCCCATTGCAGGGTTTTAAGATTCATCAGCTGCGTGCGCGAGGCGTTGGTCGCGTCGATGACATGACGGCGGCCGCCGGCGCCGCCGGTCAAATTCCAGATCATCCAGGAATCGATCGTGCCGAACAGCGCCGCGCCCTGCGCCGCCTTCTCGCGGGCGCCTGGGACTTTGTCGAGAAGCCAGGCGAGCTTGAGCGCGGAAAAATAGCTCGCGAGCGGCAGGCCGGTTTTGGCGCGGACCAGATCGCCCAACCCTTCCTCCGCGAGCCGATCGACGGCGGCCTGGCTGCGCGTATCCATCCAGACAATCGCGTTGTGAAGGGGCGCGCCGGTCGCGGCGTCCCACAAGACCGTCGTCTCTCGCTGATTGGTGACGCCGACCGCCGCCAAATCATGAGACGCGATTTTGGCCTCGGCCAGCGCCGATTCGATCACGGCCTGAGCGTTGCGCCAGATCTCTGCGGCGTCGTGCTCGACCCAGCCGGGGCGGGGACAGATTTGCCGATGCTCGCGCTGCGCCTGGGCGACGATGGCGCCCGCCGGATCCATGACGATGAAGCGGGTGCTCGTCGTGCCCTGATCGAGCGAACCCAAGAAATTGGACATCATAACCTGCTGAATAGCGTGCTGATGAAGGGAGGATTCAGTCTCGGTTCACGACGGCTGTCGCAAGCTGAGAGCGGTTCCGCCATTGTGACAGAAGAGGATGCTCCATGAGATCGGCAGCCGTCAAAACCCTCTGGGCGCCAGCCAAGCCGGCCGTCGCCGCGCTTATTTTCGTTCTGGTTTCAAGCGCCTTCACGCCGCAGGCGTCCGCTCTGCCCGGCGTCGATCGGACCCCGGCGGCTCAAGCAGGGCAGGGGGTCGAGAAGGCGCGCTGGGTGTGCGGGCCTTATCGTTGTTGGCGGCGGCCTGGCTATGGTTGGGGTCCTCCCCGTCGGTGGGGGTGGCGGTCTGGCTATGGCTGGGGTCCCCGTCGTTGGGGCTGGCGGCGCCCCTATTGGGGGCCGCGCTATGGGTGGGGCGGAGGCTGGCGACGCCGCTATTGGTAGGGATTAAACTCCATCGCACAGCCGCGGACAGCGTCCGCGGCTTTTTTGCCCTCCGCCCGAAGCCCGTCGGGCGAATGAGCTTCATGAATCGGCACGGTCCTTGCCAATCGAACATCGTCGGAGCGGCTCATGTCCGAAAGCCGACACGGGAGAGTTGCAAACGGCTGGAAATGTTGTAACCTACTGATACGAAAGGTAGATTGCAATCTTTCCAAACAAGGGAGTTTGCAACCTTTCCAGAAAGTAGTTTGCAACCTTTCCAAACTAGGCTAAGCAATGATCGTCTGTTCGTGCAACGTCCTTTCGGACCGCGATGTGCGCGATACGCTTGGGCCCCGCGGTGACCGGCCTTCGGTCGCGACGGTGTTCCGGCATATGGGTTGCGAGGCGAAATGCGGGCGCTGCGTGCGTAGCATTGTCGCCATCGTTGACCAGCACGCCGCGAGAGGATTGGACGAGTGTCAAGCGAGCGGCGATTGTAAGAGCTGTCGCGCCGACGAACTGGCGGCGTAAGTCGATTTTATGGAAAGGATGCGGACATGCGCGGTGACGCGAAAGTCATCGAATATCTCAATCGCGGATTGCGCGCAGAATTGACGGCTGTCAATCAATACTGGCTGCATTACCGGATATTCGACAATTGGGGCTTTCTCGAACTCGCCAAAAAGTGGCGCGAAGAATCGATCGAGGAAATGCATCACGCCGATCATTTCGCGCAGCGCATCCTTTTCCTCGAAGGTTTCCCCAACATGCAGGTGCTTGATCCCCTGCGCATCGGCCAGTCCGTGGAGGAGATCATCAAGGCCGACCTCGGCACCGAAGTCGACGCCCGCAATCTGTATCTCGAAGCTGCGGCCTATTGTCTGTCGATTAACGATCGCGTTTCCGAGCAGCTGTTCGAAGGCGTGGTCAAGAGCGAAGAGAAACACATCGATTTTCTGGAGACGCAGCTTGAGTTGATCAAGCAGGTCGGCGTGCAGCTCTACTCGCAAAAACATATCGGCGAACTGGATTCCTAAGGCCTTCGCCGCCGGCGGGCGCTTGCCCAGAGGCGGCGAGGATCATTCCATCACCGCCGCCTTCAGAATGCACACCATCGTGGCCTGCGCCGGCGCGGCGCCCAGGTTGCGAATAACGTGCGGCCGGTCGCAGCGATAACGCAGGGTTTCGCCAGCCTTCACGCTCGCCCTTACGCCCGCCACTTCGACTTCAAGTTCCCCTTCGCGCACCGACAGGCTTTCCACCGAGCCCCGCTGATGCGCCCCGGATTCCAGCGCGCCTCCAGGGGCGGCGGCGAATTCGTAGCATTGCAGCCATTCGACGGTCTTGATCCAGCCGATAATCTCCAGCCGGCATTTGCCGTCGTCGGAAACCAGGATCGGCGTGTCCGCCTTGCTGGTCTTTTCCAGGAAGGGCTCGTCATCGGCGGTTTGCAACACGCCCTCGATCGAGACGTCGAGCGCCTGCGCCAGACGCCAGATCGTGGCGAGGGTCGGATTTGTTTCATTGCGCTCGATCTGGCTAATGATCGATTTGGCCACTCCCGACTGCTGCGAGAGTTCGGACAGCGACAGATTATAGGCCTTCCGCAGGCGTTGCACGGTCGCGCCAAGCTGACCCGAGAGCGCCAGCGCGCCCGCCTCCAGCACCTTCTGCTTGTCCTGGCCTTCGACGCCCATCATCCTCAGCGCTTCGGTTGCGCCCGTCCGTTCAGAATCGATCCGGCAAGATAGCCGATTGCGTTCGAAATATCGAACGGCTGCTGCCGCCGCCGCCGCGTCGAGCGCGGCGCCAACGCGCGCTCTGGCGGGCCAAGGCGGCAAAGATCGCCGTGTCATCTGACTGTGATCCGAATCTGGTCAACCAGGGAAGCGGCGAAGGCGAGAGGCGAACAGGCTCATGCTGGACAGAAACGCCAGGGCGAACATCTCCCGTGCGGCGCGCTCCAGGACGGCGCAGATGTCGGATACGGCGGGCGAACATGCGGTTAGGCGGTATCGGACGCTGTTTTTGTCCGATCTGCATCTCGGCACGCGCGGCGCTCAGGCCGAACTGCTGATCGATTTCCTCAAGCATAATGACGCCGACACAATCTATCTCATCGGCGACATCGTCGACGGCTGGCGATTGAAAAACGGTTGGTACTGGCCGCAGGCGCATAATGACGTCGTCCAGAAACTGCTGCGTAAGGCCCGAAAGGGCGCTCATGTGATTTACGTGCCTGGCAATCACGACGAATTCGCTCGCGATTACGCCGGGCTCAATTTCGGCGGCGTGGAAGTCGTCCAGGACGCGCTGCACCAAACCGCCGACGGCAAGACCATGTTGGTGATCCATGGCGATCAGTTCGACATCGTCGTGCGCAACGCTCGCTGGCTCGCCTACTTCGGCGACTGGGCCTATGATTTCGCGATTGTCGTCAACACCTGGTTCAACCGTGTGCGCCGCATGTTCGGCGTCGGCTATTGGTCGCTCTCGGCCTGGGCGAAGCTGAAGGTCAAGAACGCCGTGAATTTCATTGGCGATTTTGAAAACGCGCTCGCGTCAGAGGCGGCGCGGCGCGATGTCGACGGCGTTATCTGCGGACATATCCATCATGCGACAATCAAGATGATCGGCGACCGGCTCTATATCAATACCGGAGACTTTGTCGAAAGCTGCACGGCCGTCGCCGAACATGACGACGGCGCTTTCGAGATTTTGCGATGGCAATCGACGGCGGCCGAGCGCGCGGCGGCGGAGGCCGGCGAGCGCGCCAAGGGTTTGACGGGCGAGAGAGCGGCGGCGGCTTGATGCGCATACTGGTGGCGACGGACGCATGGCGTCCGCAGGTCAATGGCGTCGTTCGATCCCTTGAGACCATGGCGCAGTCGGCCCGCGCGCTGGGCGCCGAAATCGACTTTCTGACGCCGCGCGACTTCAATTCGCTGCCGATGCCGACCTATCCCGAAATCGGCTTGGCGCTTGCCTCGCCGCGCGCCGTTCGTCGGCGTCTCGAAGAGGGCTATGATCACGTCCATATCGCGACGGAAGGCCCGATCGGACTCGTGACCCGCGCCGTGCTGCTGAAGGCGCGCCGCTGCTTCACGACGAGCTTTCACACGCGCTTCCCCGAATATATTCAGGCGCGCTTCGGACTGCCGGTCGGGCTCTCCTATGCGGCCTTGCGCCGGTTCCACAACGCCGGCGCCGGGGTGATGGTGTCGACGCCAAGCCTCTCTCGCGAATTGTCGAAACGCGGATTTCAGCGGATTTTGCGCTGGTCGCGCGGCGTGGACCATGCGCTCTTCACGCCCGACGCGGCGGCGCCGCTCCCCTTTGAGCGGCCGATTTTCCTTTATGCGGGGCGCTTGGCCGTCGAGAAAAACATCGAGGCTTTCTTGTCGCTCGATCTGCCGGGCACGAAGCTTGTCGCCGGCGACGGGCCGGCGCGCGCCGGGCTCGAAGCGCGCTTTCCACAAGCGCAATTCCTGGGCGTGAAAACGAGCGCCGAACTTGCGGCGCTCTACGCCTCGTCGGACGTATTCGTCTTTCCGAGCCGCACCGACACCTTCGGCATCGTGCTGCTCGAAGCGATGGCCTGCGGCCTGCCGGTCGCGGCCTATCCGGTCATGGGTCCGCTCGACGTCGTCGGCGCTAGCGGCGCCGGCGCGCTGGACGAGGATCTGCGCGCTGCGGCGCTCGCCGCGCTCGATATCAGCCGAGAGGCGGCGCGCGCGCATGCGCTGACCTTCACCTGGGACAATTGCGCCCGGCAGTTCCTCGACAATATCCATTACGCCCGCGGCGCGGCCGCGCTCGGCGGCGTGGGTCTCAAGGCGCTGCGCGCGACCAGCCATGAGTCGGCGGGCGAGCGCCGCGCCGAGAAGAAACGCCAGCCCGCGCAATCCTGACGCCGGTCGCTGGCGCGCCCTCTCCGAGAGCTGGAGACAGGCGGGCGAAGCCGCTATGGTCGCCCCGCCGCGATTTCGCGCGGCTCCCCCGGAGCCCCGTGTTGAGCCTCTCGCCGGAAGAAATCGAACGCTACGCCAGACATCTCGTGCTCCGAGACATCGGCGGACCGGGTCAGATGAAGCTCAAAAATGCGAGGGTTCTCGTCATCGGGGCCGGCGGCCTCGGCGCGCCGCTGTTGCAATATCTGGCCGCGGCCGGCGTCGGCGCGCTCGGCGTCGTCGACGATGACGCCGTTTCGCTGTCCAACCTGCAGCGCCAGGTGATCCACGCCACGCCCGACGTCGGCCGGCCCAAGGTCGAAAGCGCGCGCGCCGCCATTGACCGGCTCAATCCGCATGTCGCCGTCGAGCCGCATGCGTTGCGGCTCGACGCGACGAACGCCCGCGCCTTGATCGGCCGCTATGACATCGTCGCCGACGGCTCGGATAATTTCGCGACGCGCTATCTCGTTTCTGACGCCTGCTATTATGAGAGAAAGCCGCTGGTCACGGCGGCGCTCGGCGGCTTCGACGCGTCGCTGACGACGCTGCGCCCCTTCGAGCGCGGCCCCGACGGCCCCAATCCCACCTATCGGTGTCTGTTTCCGACGCCGCCGCAGCCCGGCGAAATTCCGACCTGCGAAGAAGCAGGCGTTCTTGGCGCGCTCGCCGGGGTCGTCGGCGCGATGATGGCGCTGGAAGTGGTGCGCGAGATCGTCGGCTTTGGCGAGGGGCTGGTCGGGCGCCTGCTGCTCATCGACGCGCGGGGCATGCGGTTCGAGACCGTGCGCTACGCCTTCGATCCGGAAAATCCGCTGAGCGGCGCCGGCGCGTCTTTATGAATGCGCCGCTTTTATTGGCGCATCGATTATTGGCGCATCGTTCAACCCGAGCGGGCGTCCGCTTCGGCGGAAGATGCTGTTAGAGCGCCGCGATGACGGCGATCTCGACCTTGTAGGCGGGCGAGACGAGCTTCGCTTCGACGGTGGCGCGCGCCGGCGGATTGGCCTTGTCGACCCATTCGTCCCAGACGCCGTTCATCTCGGCGAAGGTCGAAATGTCGGAAAGATAAATGGTCGCCGACAGGATATTGGCCTTGGCGGTTCGGGCTTCGGCGAGAAGCGCGTCGATCTGCGCCAGAATTTCGCGGGTCTGATCGGCGACCGATCCGCCCTTGGTCTTGTCCGCCACCTGGCCTGCCGTATAGACGGCGTTGCCGCGAACCACCGCCTGGCTCATACGCGGCCCCGCGCCGATCCTTTTGATGCTGCTCATCTCGCCTCCGCGTTCGAGGCGGGTTTAAGGGAGAGGCGTCGCGTCGGCAAGGGCGGAGGCGCGATGCGACGAGCGGCGGCTCGCCACATGCTCAATCGCCGGCCTTTTCTCCAGGCGTCGCCTTTGAGCCTCGACTCTCACGGCGATGATGCGCAGCGGCGTTCTGGAGGCGATCCACGAACGCCTTGGCGGCGTGTGGATCGACTGCTCGGGCTGGCGCGAAACGCGCGGCCGGGATCATCGTGAGGCGAGTGTGAGGGGAGGGCTTTCGAGCGTCGCAGAAAGCTTGCCTTCTGTTTTTTGAGGAACATGTTAAATATTGGCGATGCGTAATCTGGTTAGATTGTCGAGAGACCACAGTGTCCATGCCGATAGAGACTACCCCGCGTTTTGCGACAGGCGTTCCGGGGCTCGACAGGGTTCTTCACGGCGGACTTCCGCGCTGCTCTCTTATTCTTGTTGAAGGCGCGCCCGGCAGCGGCAAGACGACCATTGCGCTCCAGTTCCTGATCCAGGCGGTTCGGGCGGGTGAAAGCTGCCTGCTCGCGACGAGCGCCGAGTCGCCGCAACAGTTGCGATCGATCGCCGCATCGCATGGATGGAGTCTCGACGGGATCAATATCACAGGCCTGTCGGAGCCGCCCAGCGGGGGAGACGCAGAACTCGATTACACGCTCTTTCCGGAAGCGGAGGTCGAGATCGGCGAGACGTTCGACCATCTTTTTTCCGAAGTCGAACGGTTCAAACCAAAGCTGCTCGTGCTCGATACGATTTCGAGTCTGCGCGTTGTCGCGCCGACGCCGGCCTTTCATCGGCGCCAACTGAAGCGTATTCGCGACTTCATGGCGGAGCGCGACTGCACGACGGTGATTCTGGATGAAGCGTCGATGACGGAAAAGGATATTCGCAGCCAGACGCTGTCTGACGGCATCCTCGAATTGCGGCAAAAGCAGTCTTCGTACGGGGCAGACCGACGCGCATTACGCGTGATCAAACTGCGTGGCTGCAGCTATGTGAGCGGCTCACACGACGTAACGATCGCCGCCGGAGGGCTGACCGTTTACCCTCGCCTCGTCGCACAGAGCTTTCCGAGCCTTGAGGCGGCCCCGGCGCCCGGCTCCGGCAACGCAGAGATTGACGCGCTTGTCGGAGGCGGGCTTCCCCGGGGCTCGAACACGCTCATCGCGGGGCCTGCAGGCGTCGGAAAATCAACTATATCATCGCTCTACGCGATGGCCGCGGCCAAGCGCGGCGAGAATTGCGCGCTTTTTCTGTTCGACGAGAGCGAGGAGAGCTATATCGGTCGCAGCGAGGGATTGGGCTTAGATATGCGCGCTGAAGTCGAAGCCGGCCGCATTGAACTCAGGCATCTTGATCCGGCCGAACTGAGCGTCGGCGAGATCGCCGCCCTGGTCATGGATCGAGTCGAGAAGCAGGGCGTGAAGCTCGTCGTGATCGACACGCTGAACGGCTATCTGCAGTCCTCGATGGAAGAACCGAGCGTTATTCTTCACATCAGGGAATTGCTCTCCTATCTGAGCCGCCGTCAGATTGTCACCATCATGACTCTGACACAGCACGGAATTTTCGGAACGGAGCTATCTTCGCCTATGGACTTCAGCTTCCTGGCCGACAACGTGTTCCTGCTTCGTTTTTTCGAGCTTAACGGCGCGCTGCACAAGGCTTTGTCGATCGTCAAAAAGCGTGGCGGCCAACATGAGCACACGATCCGGAAGCTGACGATGAGAGCGGGGGGCGTCGACGTCAGCGAACCGCTTACAGGCTTTACAGGGGTCCTCACGGGGACGCCTGTGTATCATCCTGAGCCCATCGTTCCGATTCGATGATGGCGGAGAGTAGCGGATCGGAGGTCGTCCCGAGAGCCGAGGATAGCCTGCGCGTTCTGATTATGACGCCAACGGGACGCGACGCAGCCCTCGCCGAAGACGCGCTCAATCGTAGTGGTCTTTCCAGCTGCGTTTGCAGCAACGAAGAAGAGCTACGCCGGGAGATCGCGAAAGGCGCCGGCTGCGTTCTTTTGGCGGAGGAGGCGTTGCCCCACGGTCGCGCGGCGACCTGGAACGAGTTGTTTGGACCTGAACCGGCGTGGTCCCAGTTGCCCGTCGTGTTTCTTCTCGCCCGCGGCCACGCTCAAAAAAATTTGGCTTTGCTGCGGACGATCGAAAAGCACCCCAGCATAGGTTTCATCGAACGCCCTGCGCAAAAACGCGCGCTGATCAGCGCGCTCAAGAACGCGATTGAAGCCCGCCGTCTGCAATACGCCGTTCGCGACGCATTGGACGCGCTGCAGACCGCCAATCGCCGCAAGGACGAGTTCCTCGCCGTCCTGGCCCACGAGTTGCGCAATCCTCTCGCTGTGATTTGCGCGGCGATTCACATCAAGAGGCGGCGCTCGGCCGACGGGGACGGCGACGACATGCTATCGGCGATCGAGAGGCAAACTCAACAGCTCACGCGTCTTGTCGACGACCTTCTGGAAGTTTCGCGCATCAGCCGCGGCAAGTTAGAGCTTCACAAGGAGCGCCTGGATCTTGTCTCGCTCGTGCGCGAAGCGTTTGAACATGGGGCCGACAAACTTCAGGCGGGGAAACATCGCAAACAATTTCATGCGCCCTCGACGGAGCTTTTCATCGAGGGTGATCCCATTCGTCTGGGTCAGGTTTTTGTAAATCTTCTCAACAACGCCGCAAAATATACAGCGGATGTCGGCGCGATCGACGTAACGGTGACGCGGGACGGTGGTTCCGCGGTGGTAATCGTTAAGGATACGGGCGTCGGCATTCCGCCCGAAATGATAACGCAGATTTTCGACATCTTTACCCAGGTCGATCGCAATCTCGGAAGGGCTCAAGGCGGGATTGGCGTCGGTCTATCGCTCACCCGCAGTCTTGTAATGTTGCACGGAGGCGCAATCGAAGCTCGAAGCGGCGGCGCGGATAAAGGCAGCGAGTTCATCGTCCGGCTTCCATTGAGCGAAGCGCCCGTCGCGGCGAATGTCGAACCCGCGCGAGATAAAAGGGAGCGGCGCGCGTCCCTGACGAGGGTGTTGGTCGTGGACGACGAACGCCTTGTCGGCAAACTCACTGGCGAACTGATCGCCTCCTTTGGGATGGAGGTGCAGGTCGTTCCTGGCGGGGCCGAGGCGCTGGACGTCATCCCGAAATTCCAGCCCCGCATCGTCTTTGTCGATCTCGGCATGCCCGGGATGGATGGTTACGAGACTGTCCGGAGGATCAGACAGCTTCCCGGCGGAGATTCTCTCTTCATCGCAGCGTTGTCGGGTTGGGGCCAGGCCGAGGACTTTGAGCGAAGCGCCGGGGCGGGATTTGACCGGCATTTTGTAAAACCGATCAAGATCTCAGAGTTAGAAAATCTGTTCGCCTCGGAGTCGCCAGCCTGAGCAGATGGCGCATGATTCGTCCTTATTTCGAGACCGGCCGCGAACCGTCACGGCGGCAAAGGTTCCGCTATGCCCCGCCCAGCCATTCCGAGCCTGAGCCGCCTATGAGAGGGGCTCAGCCGCCTCAAGGGGGGCGCGGCCATTTGATCTGTCGTGGACTCTCATGTGTTTTGTCGCGCTACACTACACTGCGTGGGTCGGGGTCTGGACAAGTCGCGGCGCGCTTTCTATAAGCCCGACACATCGCGCCCGCGCGAGCCCAGGTAGCTCAGTTGGTAGAGCATGCGACTGAAAATCGCAGTGTCGGTGGTTCGATTCCGCCCCTGGGCACCATTAAAATCAATCTGTTACTAGAGAATAAGCTCTGCGCTAGACGCCTTTTCCGAGCCGTGTAGACACATCATTTCTTGATTTTCACTCGGCGAGTCACTTTTCCTTGGGCTCCGGCAAGGCGGTGATCGGCACGCTCAACCCGCTCTATCGCAGCTTGGCTCGCAATTTGCCGCCGGGTTGAAGCCAGCGTCGGGAGAAGTCGATTGAGGCCTCTAACGCTATTCCGTAGAATCCGGCTGACGTTGCAGCGGATCTGACTGATCCTTCGGAAATCGACATATCCTTCGTTCGCGACGCTACGTAGGCGGCGAGCAAGGTCGAAGTGCAGCAGTCCGCCTTCGCCGCGATGGAGACGCGCTTCGACGGGCCCGTCGGAGCCTTCGCCCATCCCCTCATAATTCTGCTGTACATTCCCGCGTGGCGGCGATGGGGCGATCTCTCAGGAGATCGGATGGCGCAGAACAGGGTTCAGCGCCGCGTGGAACTCGGGACTGGATTAAAACCATGGCGTGCGTCGAAATCGTCCACGAGCTGGATAAGCGTCTGCGGTTGCGGCTTTTGTCCGATCCAGACCAGTTCGCGCAGACGGAGCGTGCGCTGCGACAGCTTCCCGGCGTCGCCGACGTTCGCGCCAATAAGGCCTGCGCGTCGTTGACGCTGCTTTATGACGGCCGGCCGGAGGTCCGCGCCTCCATCCTCGCCACAGCAGGTCAGACGCCCTCACCTCCGGCCGACGCGTGGCGACCGCCGCCAGCCATCGACGCCAGACGTGTGATGCTCGCAGGCGGCGCGATCGCCGCCGCGCTCTTTCTGCCGGCGCCGCTCGCCGCGGCGATCACTTGGCTGAACGTCGCCGGCATTCTCGCGCGCGGCGTCGGCGCTGTGACGCAGGGCAAGCTGAAGACCGATGTTCTTGACGCGCTCGCGATCGGTTTGCCGGCGGTTCGCCGCGAATATGCGACCGCCAATGTGACGCGTTTTCTGCTCGCCCTCGCCGAATATATCGAGGAGACCACCGTCCAGCAGTCGGACGAATTGCTGCGTTCGCTGTTGCGACAGTCGCCCGGCGATGTCTGGGTGGAGCATCCCAGCGGCGAGCTTGCGCGCATTTCATTTATCGAACTCAAGGGCGGCGAGCGCGTCGTCGTCGGGACTGGCGAGACAATTCCGATTGACGGGCGGGTCGTCGCCGGCGCCGCCTATGTCGATCAATCGACGGTGACTGGCGAAAGCCTTCCGAGGCCGCGCAATGTCGGAGATGAGGCGCTCGCTGGCGGCGTTTTGACCGACGGTCGACTGGTGATCCAGGCTGAGCGCGTAGGTCAGGCCACAACGACCGGGCAAATCACGCGCTATATTCAGGAAGCGCTCGACCGCCCGGCCGACATCCAGACGGTGTCCAGCGTCTTTGCCGATCGGCGCGTTGGCATTACGCTCGCCGCGGCCGCCGGCGTCTTCGCTGTCACGCGCGACTGGCGGCGCATCGAATCCGTCTTCATGGTCGACTATTCCTGCGCCGTGAAGCTCGGCACGCCGATCGCAATAAAATCGGCAATGTATCGGGCCGCGCAAGAAGGCTGTCTGGTCAAGAGCGGAACGGCGATCGAAACGCTCGCCGGGGTCGATACGATCGTCTTCGACAAGACGGGCACTCTGACCCACAACACGCTGGAGGTCACGGACATTTGTCCGCTAGACCCCAGCATCGATGAAGAGCGGGCGGCGGCGATGGTCGCTTCGCTCGGCGAACATACGACGCACCCAATCGCGCGCGCCATTGTGCGCCTGGCGCAGCAGCGGCGCCTGGCCCATATCCCGCACGAGGAAGTGAATTTTATCGTTGGCCATGGCGTCGAGGCGCAGGTCGACGGACGCTGCATTCGGTTCGGCAGCCGGCACTATCTCGAAGACGACGAGCACATTTCGTTCGCAGACGCCCGCAAGACCGTGCGAGCGCTTCAAGAGCAAGGCAAATCGCTTCTCTATGTCGCCGCCGACGAACGCCCGATTGCTGTCTTTGCCTTGCGCGATCGATTGCGACCGGAGAGCGCGAGCACGCTTGAGCAGTTGCGCGCGTCAGGAGTCAAGCGCCTCGTGATGATCACGGGCGATCGCCAGGCGCCGGCGCTGGCTTTCGCAGAGACGCTTGGCATAGATGAGGTGCATTACGAACAGCAGCCGGAGGACAAGGCCGACATCATAGCGGCGCTCAAACAGGAGGGCTGCTGCGTCGGCTACATCGGAGACGGCGTGAACGACGGTCCGGCATTGATGGCGGCGGACGTCGGCCTCTCGATGCCGCGCGCCGCAGATATTGCCCGAGCCACCGCCGACATCGTGTTGCTGGAAGACAGACTCGATTCCATCGCCACGATGCTTGCCATCGCCCGGGAGGCAATGGGTCTGATCCATTCGAACTTCCAGATTGCGGTTGGCGTGAATTCGGCGATTCTGGCCGCCGCGGCGTTCGGCCGTCTGTCTCCGCTCGCCGCCGCCACGCTGCACAATGGGACGACGATCGCCGTGCTGATACGCGCGTTGCTGAGTGGACGAGCGCGCGGCCAGCCCATGCAAGGTCGCGCGATGCACTTAGGCGAAGCGCATGACATGCGCGACCGCTGACCAAGAACTACCGCACGGATGAAATCCTGTTTAGAGTGAATCTTTCGCCGCTTTCTGTGCAAATTGCATCGGCAAGAACTGGCAATCGGAATCATCCAGATCGCGGGGCAACGACGAGCATGGCGCATCCGATCGAAGAATACGCGCTCATCGGCAATTGCGAAACGGCGGCGCTGGTCGCCCGTGACGGCTCGATCGACTGGCTGTGCTGGCCGCGCTTCGACAGCGACGCCTGTTTCGCCGCGCTGTTGGGCGCGCCCGAGCATGGTCGTTGGCTGATCGCGCCCGTCGACCCGGCGGCAAAGATCACGAGGCGCTATCGCGACGACACATTGGTCCTTGAGACGGAATTCACGACCGACACTGGCGTCGTCGTGCTTGTCGACTTCATGCCGCTCTGCGACGATGGCAAGCCCTCGCAAGTTGTCCGGCTCGTCAAGGGACAACGTGGCCAGGTCACGATGTCGTGCGAGCTCGTTCTGCGCTTCAACTACGGCTCGTCCGTGCCTTGGGTGACGCGTCTTAAGGATGGCGGGTTGCGCGCGATCGCCGGGCCCGACATGACGGTGCTGCATACGCCCATCAAGTTGCACGGGTCCGATCTCAAGACGGTAGGCAAATTCGTCGTTTCGGAAGGAGAAACGGCGCCCTTCGTCCTGAGCTATGGCCGGTCCTATGGGGACCCGCCAGCGGACCCGATCGACCCGATCCTTGCCCTAAACGACACTGAGTCTTTCTGGCGCAAGTGGGCGTCAAGTTGCAGAGACGCTGGCAAGTGGTCTCGCACAGTGCGTCGCTCTCTGATCACGCTTAAGGCGCTCGCCTATCGTCCGACGGGCGGCATTGTCGCGGCGCCGACCACCTCGCTGCCCGAACAGCTCGGGGGCTCGCGCAACTGGGACTATCGTTATTGCTGGTTGAGGGACGCCACGTTCACCTTGCTGAGTTTGATGAACGGCGGCTATTATCAGGAGGCTAAGGACTGGCGGAATTGGCTGCTGCGCGCCGTCGCCGGCAGTCCGCAGCAATTGCAGATCATGTATGGCATAGAGGGCGAGAGGCGCCTGGCCGAATTGGAGCTGCCCTGGCTGCCCGGCTACGAGGGCGCGACGCCGGTGCGGATCGGCAATGCGGCGTCCGATCAAGTGCAGCTGGACGTCTATGGCGAACTCATGGACGCGCTCTATCAAGCGCGCCAAGGGGAACTCGGCCCGCTCCATGCCTCTTTTGATCTGCAGCGCGCCATACTCGATCATCTCGCGACGATCTGGCGTGATCCGGATGATGGAATTTGGGAAGTTCGGGGCGGACGCCAGCACTTCACCTATTCCAAAGTCATGGCCTGGGTCGCCTTCGATCGCGCCGTCAAGCTGGCCGAGGGATTCGGCCTTAAAGGCCCCATAGAGAGCTGGAATCAGCTGCGGCAAGAAATCCATGACGATGTCTGTCAAAAGGCGTTCAATTCCAAAATCGGCGCCTTCGCGCAGTCCTATGGCGCCGACACGCTCGATGCGAGCGTGCTGTTAATGCCGCTGGTGGGCTTTTTGCCGGCGAGCGATCCGCGCGTGAAAGGGACGCTCGCCGCGATCGAGCGCAGCCTGATGGCCGACGGCTTTGTCATGCGCTACGACACGCAGGCGAGCAAGGACGGATTGCCGCCAGGAGAAGGCGCTTTCCTTGCCTGCAGCTTTTGGTTCGTCGACAATCTCGTGCTGGCGGGCCGCGAGAAGGAAGCGGAGCAGATGTTCGAGAGGCTCTGTGGACTCTGCAACGACGTTGGATTGCTTTCCGAGGAATATGATCCGCGATCGAAACGCCTGATCGGCAATTTTCCTCAAGCTTTTTCGCACATCGCCTTGGTCAATAGCGCTCATAATCTGTTTCTTGCCGAAAATGCGCTCAAGCAACGCGCCGGGCATCGTCGAGGAACGAAGTCGGCGGCCACTATGGCGTAAGCTTTTCGATGATTGGCGCGACGTCATCGAAGGCGGCGTTCGCGTTCATGCGCCCGGCTTTTTCGAGGCGATGCTGGAAGAGGAGCTGGCGCCGGCGTCGTCTCCGCTCATTAGCATGAGCATATGGCCGTCGGGGTCGCGAACGCTGGCGGCGCGTCGGCCGTCCGCAAGCGCGACGACGCGCGCGCAAACAAGATTCGCTTTCGCCGCGCTGAGCCGCGCAAAGACCGCATCGAGATCGTCGACTTCGTGAACCTGCCGGACCGACGCTGCGTCATTGGCGCGAAGCGGCGAGGCAAGGGCTCGGCCGCGGGGCGCGCGATAATGCAGCAGCTCCACATGTGGCGTCGCGACGCGGGCGGGCTCCAAGGCCACGACGTCGACCTCCACGCCGTCGAGGCCGTCGAGCCGGTTCTGCGTCTCGCCGCGATTGAGCGTGCGCCCGCCAACGCGCAACCCGAGAAGGTCGGCGTAGAAGGCGAGACTGCGGTCGAGGTCGAGCGTCGAAATCGCCGTGTGATCATAGCCAAGAACGCCTGGCCCGGTCCGTTCCCGCCAGATCGGCGCGCCGATCCCGTCAGGGAACTCAATAAGTTCGAGCGGATGGCCGTCGGGATCGCGGAACTTGAAGGCGGTCACGCTTCCGGTGTTTGGCGGCAGGAGGACCGGTCCGCCGCGGGTGACCCTGTCCGCGCCGGCGGAAAGCAGCGGTTGCGCCGTCGTCTCGATGCTGCGGCAGACGAACGCTACATGCTGAAACCATTGATCGTTGGCGGCGCGCTCGGCGGGGTAGGGGGCGCCCGGCGGATCGAACGCGACGATTTCGAGCGTCTGCGCGCCAACGCGAATGTCGCGCGCCCGCGCCGTCGTCTCTGGCCGGAGTCCGAGCAGGCGGTTATGGGCGGGATCGTCGAGCGTGCGCTCCGGCCCGGGTTCGAGTCCGAGCGAATCGCGGAAGTAGGCCGCCGCCTGCGAAAGATTTTCGACGGTGAGGCTGACTGTGAGAAGCCGCGTCACCGGCATGACGACGCCGCCTCGACGCCGCAGGCCGCGACGCGCGCGTGCTTGATCGATGCGGTCGCGGGGGGCAAAAATCCGCTCGTCATCATCACGAAGATCAGCCCCCCGACGAGGCCGAAATTCTTGAAGAAGTCCCAGACGTGAGGATTGCCCTCGCTCTTTGGCGACCAGAAGCGCGGATAGGTCCAGAACGCGTGATAGACGATGCCTGTGACGGCGCAATAGCCGGCGAGCACGAAGGCCGCGAGGCCATCGTAAAAGCCGAACACGATCATCGGCGGCGTCAGCGCCTCGACGATCATCGCCAGGATGAGGAGGATCGGTCCGCCGGGCAGCCAGCTCGACGTCGCCTGTTTCAGCGCGTCGTTCCAGTTGATGATCTTATCGAGGCAGCTGAACGGAAAAATCCATACGATGAAAATGCGCGCCAGAGTTGGCGCAATGTCGTTCATGAGCCAGTCCATTCGCCAGTCCCCCGTTCCCGCCATGCTCCGTCGGCTTTAGTCTTCGACGAAGCGGCGCGCGACGCAAGTCGTGGGCGAAGGACAAATACGAGGGGAGCGGCGATGACCGACTCGACGAAAGTGAGCGAAGAGGCCGATTTCATCGCCTGGGCGGAAGCTTTTCATGGCGTCGTCGGTCCGCGTTTTCAGCGGCTCCTGCTGGCGGAGACGAACGCGCATGAAGGTCCGGTCTATGTTGCGGCCGATCACGCGCTCTATTTCACGACGAAGCCCGAAGCGGGATTCAAGAACGTCCATGTGCGTCGGCTCCGGCTATCGGGCGACGCCTTCCCCTTCCGCTCGGGCGGGATCGACACCGCGCTGGAAAACGCCAACATGGCGAATGGCATGACGCTCGATCGCGACGGCCGCCTTGTCATTTGCGAGCAGGGAACGCGCGAAACTCCGGCGCGAATCAGCCGGTTCGATCCTTATTCCGGAGCGATCGAGACGGTCGTCGACCACTGGCGGGGCCTGCGCTTCAATTCTCCCAATGATGTGGTGATCGCAGAAGACGGCGCGATCTGGTTCACAGATCCCGATTACGGCCAAATTCAGGGGTTCAAAGGTCCCGCCGAAATTGGGGCCTATGTCTATCGTCACGATCCCGTCTCGGGCGAGACAAGCGTCGTCGCGGATGATTTCAACAAGCCGAACGGTCTCGCATTTTCGCCTGACGAATCGGTGCTTTACATCACCGACAGCGGCGCCGATCAGGCGAGGGGCGCGCTTGTCCCCAGCCTGCCGCATCATATCCGGGCGTTCGACGTGGCGGGCGGCCGGCGTCTGCGCAACTCCCGTCTGTTCGCCGTCGTCAGTCCCGGCATACCGGATGGCATCAAATGCGACGCGCATGGACGCGTCTATGTCTCGTGCGCGACAGGCGTGCAGGTTTTCTCGGCGGATGGCGAGTTGCTGGGCGAGATCATGGCCCCGGGCGTCGCGAATTTCACCTTCGGCGGGCCCAATAAGGATGTGCTGTTTATCCTCGCCGATACGCGGATCTGGCAGGCCGCGCTGAATGTCGCGGGCGCAGTGTAGAACGCGGCTCGCGAAAAAGTGGGAACCGGCTTTTTGCGCAGAGCGCGCTCTAAACTCTTGCAATCGATCACGCCGAGGCGAGGCGATGGCCCAGCCGTAGCCCCCAGGCATAGATGGTCAGCGAAGGGTTGACGCGGCTCGAACGCGGCAAAGGCGAGCCGTCGCCCACGTAAAGTCCTTCCAGCCCGTGCACCTTGCCCTGCGCATCGACGACGGAAGCGCCGGGGTCATTGCCCATGACCATGCTGCCGAGCGCATGGGAGGTGGTTGCGATCCCCGTATATTTCTCGAAACCAATGAGGCCGGCTTCTAACAGGCGAAGCCGCCAGTCCTCGACCATCGCCTCATGCTCGCGCTGCGATTGAATGATCCGATCGAGACTGTAATCGAGCGTCGGACGCTCTCCCGATTCGCCGGATACGACCCGGTTCTCCGGCGACGAGCCGTCCTCGGTCGTCGCCCAGAACCCGATGGCGCGCCTGCCGAAGAAGCGGTCGAGGAAACGCGGCAGATGCGTCGGTTCGAGCGCCGCGAGCATGTCGCCGTCCATCCAGCCCAGACATTGCATGGAGGAGTGGGGATAGCGCTCGTTGAAAAACACGGCGGTCTTGCGCAGCACGTCATGATCCGCGAAGGGCGAAAAGCCCATGATCGCCGAATTGATGTGCATCTTGAAATTGCCGCCGATGAGGCGGTCGCAAGGAAGGCGCAGCCCGTTCGCGCTCAGATAATCTTGAAGAATGCGCGGGCTCGTCATCGCGCCGGCGGCGAGCACGATCCTATCCGCCTCATGGCGCGCGCCGCTCACGCATTCGACGCCGACGATCCGGTTCGGATCGCCCGACGCCCCGACGAGACGGATGACGGGATCGCCGGCGAGGAGCGTGAAGTTCGGCAGATCCAGGACGTGATCGATAAGGTTGCGTTCGGCGTCAGACTTGTAGCCCGATGGCGAGGCGAAGCCGTCGAAATGTTTGGCTTCTTCAGGATTGGACAGGATGGCTTTCGACAATCCGAGAGGCAGCGGCTCGGCCTTCCAGCTCGAGTCGGCGGCGATGATCCTGTCGATGATGGACTGGAGTTCGGGCTCGTTGGCGAAAGTCGTGATGTCGAGGAGATTGCTCGCCTCGTCGTAAAACGGCTCGAGTTCTTCATAGCCGAAGGGCCAGCCGAGCAAGCTGAAATTCGGCTCCGCCTCGAATTCCTCTGGGCGAAAGCGAAACAGCGCCGCGCCGTACCACTTCGTCTTGCCGCCGACATTGTAAAATTCGGAAGGCGTGAACTCATGGCCGTGGCCGTCGCTCCAGACGTCATGATTCTTGAACGCGCCGTTTATGAACACTTGGCGGACGTCCAGCGTGGAGGCGTCGCGCGGCAGAAACGGGCCTTTTTCGACAACCAGCACGCGCTTGCCGGCCCTTGCGAGCTTGTAGGCGGCCGCCGCGCCCCCCGCGCCGCTGCCGATGACGATGACATCGTGCGTCGTTGTAGCGATTTGCGCCTCCCCGCTGTCAATACGTCCGAACCTGGACTGGGCAACGTTGCGCTTGCCGGCGACGATGTCTAGGCTCGCCGACAGCCAGCGTCCATTCGGACACCGATCTGCGCCATGGGATCATCGTTTGGGCGCAGCCAGACTCGTCAGATGGAGCATACAACATGCCCTTGCGCAATAAGGTCGCGATCGTCACCGGCGGCAATAGCGGCATCGGCCAGGCCATCGTGCTTGCGCTCGCGGGCCAGGGAGCGAAAATCGTCATCGACTACATCGTCGACGAGCAGGCGGTCGAGGGCCTCGAAGCGGAAATCGCCAAACTTGGCGGACAGGCGATCGGCGTCGATGCAGACGTCTCGAAGCCAGCGGAAATTCAAAAGCTTGTCGACGCCGCAGTCCAGACGTTCGGCCGGCTCGACATCATGGTCAACAACGCCGGCGTCGAAACGCGCTCCTCGATTCTCGACACGACCGAGGCGCAATATGATCGCGTGATGGACGTCAATCTCAAGAGCGCGTTCTTTGGCACGCAGACCGCCGCGAAACAGATGATCCGCCAGGGCGGCGGCGGCCGGATCATCAACATCACCTCGGTGCATGAGGACTGGCCGATGCCAGGCAATACGCCTTACTGTCTCTCCAAGGGCGGCATGCGCATGCTCAACCGCACCGCCGGCGTCGAACTCGGGCCACATGGCGTATCGGTCGTCGGCGTCGGCCCCGGCGCGGTCGCAACGCCGATCAACGCCCCGACGATGAACAATCCGGGTCTGCTCGCTAAGCTCGATGCTGCGATTCCGCTTGGACGCATGGCGCGGCCGGAGGAGATTGCGACGCTCGTGGCCTTTCTGGCGGGCGACGGCGCGAGCTATCTGACGGCGACGACCATTTTCGCGGACGGCGGACTGATGCAAAGCAGCATTGGGTTGTGAGGCGCGGGGGGAGGCAGGCTTGGACAGGTTTCAATCGCGTGGACGCCTCATCGCCGGCGTGTCGTACGACATTCCCGGCATGGGCTACGAAAATCCGAAGACAGGCCGGATCGAAGGTTTCGAGGCCGATCTGGCGCGGGCCATGGCGAAGGCCTTGCTCGGAGATTCGGATCGCGTCGATCTCCATCAGGTGACGGACGAGGGGCGCATTGACGCGCTGCAGCGGGACCAGGTCGATGTTGTCATATCGCAGCTCACCATAACGCCCGCGCGCGCGCGCGAGGTTGATTTCACGACGCCCTATTACGTGACGCGCGAGGCGATTCTCGTTCCACGCGAGAGCGACATCAAGCATTTCGAGGATCTCAAAGGTAAGCGCATCGCGGTGACCGCCGGTTCGGTGTCGGGGATTAGAATGCGCGCGGCGCTTCCATCTCTGCCGGGAGCGACGCTCGTGGTCACCCCGCTCAGTTCGGGAAATCTCGAGGCGATCAACAAGGGCGAAGCCGACGCGGCGTCGAACGACATGATCAACCTGACGCTGCTGCGCAAAGGCGCTCCAGACCCCGAGCGTTACGAGATCATAGACATCGGCGACCGCTTCGATCCCAAGCCCTTCGGCATGGCGGTCAAGAAAGGCGACGCGGAGCTGCTGGCGCGCCTGAACGCGGCGATCGACGCGCTCAAGGCAGAAAAGCAGATCGACGCAATGCTCGCGTCTGCGCTCGCGAGCGTGGGCCGCGGGTAAAGCGAAAACCTCCATGCTGGCTTCGTCGATCACGGTTCTTTTGCCGGTCTTCTTCGTGATTGCGCTCGGCTATTGGGCTGGCCGTTCCAAGCAATTCGACATGGATCAGGTGAAGGGCGTCAATAAACTCGTCGTGGAATTCGCCCTACCGGCGCTGATGTTCGTGGGCATCGCGACCATGACGGTGGACGCGTTGCTCGCACAATGGTCGTTCCTGTTGGTGCTGTTCTTGGGCTTCGCGGGAGCCTTTCTCCTCACTCTGCTCGTCAGCGTCGGCCTGCTGCGGCGTTCGCTTGGCGAAGCGGCGTTGCAGGCGAGCTCGGTGAGCTTTCCGTCGGTCGCCTTCATGGGCTTTCCAATTTTCGATGGTCTATTCGGACGCGCGAGCCTCGAGCCGGTCTCGAGCGCGAATGTGATCGGCGTCCTCGTCATCATACCGGCGACGGTCATCCTGCTCGAAATCGATGCGCTTCGGTCGAGCCGCGGACCGGCCGGCGGGGCGCGACCGCACGTCTCTATCGCCCGGACTGTCGGCGCTGCGGTGATACGCAGCTTAAAGAAACCGGTCGTCTGGGTTCCGCTCGCCTCATTCGGGTTGGTCCTGCTGGACATCCGCGTGCCGAAAGAAATGGTCGACATGGCGAAGCTGATCGGCCAGACAACGTCCGGCGTGGCGCTGTTCGCCGCGGGACTCGTTCTTGCCGCCTATAGGCTCACGCTCACCGCAGAGGTCATCGGCAACGTCGTCGCCAAGATGATCATCCAGCCGATCGGCGTCGCGCTCCTCGCCGTCGCATTTGCGTTGCCGCAGTCGCAGGCGCACGAGTCGATCCTGATGTTCGCGCTACCGACCGCAGCCTTCGCGGCGCTGCTCGCGCCGCACTATGAGCGCTACGAAAGCGAAAGCGCCTCAACGCTGATCTTGACGACGCTCGCGATGGTCGTGCTGGTGCCGCTCGTCATTGTCCTTCTGGGCGATTGATGGACGGGCGCGCGTTCTGTCGGCCCCCATCCATGTATCTCGGCGCGCAATTTGACCTTGGAGCGAGCTGCCTGGGCCTGGCTGGGGTCAGGCGGCTGATGTGCAGGCCGAGATAGCCGAGGCGCTGATTCATTTGGGGCGCGTTTTGCGTCCACGCTCATTTGACCAGGGGGTCGCCGAGCGCCACATAATCGTGAATTGCGGCGCTTCCGTCAGACGTCGATCCGCTGTGACGGGAGAGACACAGGAGGGATAGATGTCGAAGTTCCTGCTACCGATTATCGCGCTCGCTGCTCTTATGGGTCCGGCCTTTGCCGTGAGTCAAAATTGGAACGTCACTGAAGAAAGCGTCTCTGGCGTCAAAGGCGCTCAGGGCGTCTGGTCGGTGAATACGGACGCCGATGGCAAGATCAGCGGCGCGGCGAATATGCAGTTAGACAATGGCAACCGCCTCACCTACACGATTGCTGGCTCTGTCAAAGACTCGCTCTATACGATTGAGATGTCCGATCGCAGCGATGGGAAAAAAGGTTGTGTATGGAAGGGGCATGTTCCAGCCGGTGGAGACAAATCCCATGGGCTCATCGGGACAGCGCTCTGCGACAAGGACGTGAAGCTCATCATACGCGCGGGATTTTGATCGCTGCAGGCGGGTCTTTCTGGACGGCGCGCCCACAGACCCCAGAACCGGCGCCCCGGGGGCGGGGGATCTAACGTCGCACCGTCCGCGAGGCTTGCCGTCAAGAGACTGTAACGCGCCGTCGATAGAAGGCTACCGCTTTCACTGCCCAAAAAATTTCGCCTCGCCGGCTCCGTGTCGGCGAGGCTTTTTTGCGACGCCAGAGGACGACACGAATGGAAGCGGGTCGATCTAAACCCATGGTCAAAGGCCCCGGCCTCGGTCACTCAGGCCTGAGCGCGGCCGCCACGAGCTGCTGATGCGCTTGCGGCAGCAGGCGCGCGAGCCGCGCGCCCCAGGCGCGCTGGCCGCTCTCGCTCTCGATCAAATCCTGGCGAATCTCGATCTCGACATGGAGCAGGCCGCGCCGCTCGCCATGAATCGGAATGGTGTAGTCCGTCTCATCGCTCACGCTATAGGGCTCGTTGTCGCCCACGACGAGCTCTTCGTCTCTTAGCGACGCCATCAACCTCTTTGCGAAACGCGGGTCGCGATTGTAAAGCACCGCGGCCTGCCAGGGCCGCGCCGAACTCAGGAAGACCGGGGTGAAGCTGTGCATCGCGATCAAGACCGCCTGCCGGCCTTCTTGCCGCCGCCGGTCGAGTTCGGCGTTGATTCGATCGTGGTAGGGCTGGAAAATCTCGCGCCGGCGCGCCTCCTTCGCCCCTTCGCTCAAGCCTATGTTTCCCGGGATCAAGGTCGATTCGCTGATTTCCGGAATCGACGTCGGCAAACCCGGGGCGCGGTTGCAGTCGATGACCAGCCGCGAATAATTCTGCTGCGCCAAGGTGGCGTCGAGCGCGTCCGCCAGGAAGCGGGACACCGCGGCGACGCCGATATCCCAGGCGATGTGGCGCTCCAATTCGGCTTCCGGAACGCCGAGCCCGGCGAGGGCGCGCGGGATCGAATTGCTCGCGTGATCGACGACGATGAGGAACGGCGAAAGGCCGTTTTCATTGTGCACGGTGACCGGCGCCGGCTCGTCGGCCGCCAACAGACTTTCTGACGTTGCATTCATTGGCGTTCGGCTTCTTTGGAGCGGGCGTGGGCGCGGAGCGGAGAGTAGTCCCAGCGCTGGCGCGGAAATTGCCTTCTATCGGAACTTACAGTATCTGCAACGTGCAGCGTGGGACCGCAATGCCGATTCTGACCGTCCGACACGTCACCACCTATCATTACAAGCAGCCTGTCGCTTTTGGCGAGCATCGGATGATGCTGCGTCCGCGCGACGATGAAGACCAAATTGTGCTCGAATCGGAGCTCGAAATCTCGCCGGCGCCGAGCCAGATTTTCTGGACGCGCGATAGTTTCGGCAATCATGTCGCGACCGCCCGTTTCGAGGAACGCGCCGCCGAGCTTCGTTTCGAAAGCAGCATGCGTCTTCACCATGCGCCGACCGACTTTCGAGAAGACGATATCGCGGACTTCGCGCGGAGCCATCCGTTTGCCTACGGAGAGCAGGAGAGGCCCGCGCTTGCCTGCTTCCTCACGCCGCAATCCCAGCATCCCCGGCTCAATCGCTGGGCCGCCGCGTTTTTGCGCGAGGATGGATCGGCCGAGACCCACAAGCTTCTCGTCGAGATGACGCAGACCATCAACCGGTCTTTCAAACATGTTACGCGACATGAGAAGGGCGTTCAGGATCCGGTCCAGACTTTGGAGCTTGGCAGCGGCAGTTGTCGCGACCTTGCGACGCTCATGATCGCGGCGTTGCGCTCGCTGGGAATCGCCGCGCGATTCGTTTCCGGCTATCTGCATCTTGACGATGATGATGACGACGACGTCGGGGGCAACACTCATGCCTGGGTCCAGGCCTTTGTCGCCGGACCGGGATGGATTGACTTCGATCCCTCAAGCGGCATGGTCGGGAATCGGAATCTGGTTCGTATCGCGGTCGTCGACGAGCCAAGGGAAGCGATCCCGCTGCAGGGATCATGGATCGGAACGGCGTCCGACCATCTCGCCATGAAGGTCGCGGTCAAGGTCGCCGCTGCGTCGGACGCTGACGCGGATTGCGACGCCATGAGCGCACGCGGATGACGCTTGCCTGCGCCGATTTGCGACGGCTCCGCTTGCTTGGGCAGAGAGGCCTTTCTCAATGAAGATACGCGCCGGCTACGAAATTTCCTATGATTGCCCGCAGCCGACGCCGATGATTTTGACGCTGAGCGTCCATCCGTCCCGCCTCGGCGATGTGCTGACCGCGGATCGCATGCGGCTCGATCCGCCGCTCCCCGCCAACACCTATCACGATAGTTTTGGCAATTTTTGCCATGTCATCCGCGCCCCCGCGGGCCGGCTCGTCATTTCCTCGGACTTTCTTGTCGAGGACACTGGCGCGCCCGATCCGATCGCCATGGAGGCCGAGCAGCATCCCCTCGAAGATCTGCCCGTAGAGGTGCTGATCTATCTTCTCGGCAGCCGTTACTGCGAGACAGATCGCCTAACGAATTTGGCGTGGTCGCTCTTTGGCAAAGTTCCGAAGGGTTGGCCGCTGGCTCAGGCGATTTGCGACTATGCCCACGATCGCATCACATTCAATTACCAGCATGCAAGCCCGACAAGGACCGCGTGGGAGGCCAATATCGAGCAACGCGGCGTGTGCCGCGACTTTGCCCATCTTGCGGTCGCCTTGTGCCGCTGTATGAACATTCCGGCGCGTTACTGTACCGGCTATCTCGGGGATATCGGCGTGCCGCCGGACCCCGCGCCGATGGATTTCAGCGCCTGGTACGAAGTCTATCTGGGCGGACGCTGGCACACGTTCGACGCGCGCCATAACGAGCCGCGTATCGGGCGCATCCTGATGGCCCGCGGACGCGATGCGACGGACGTCGCGATCGTGACGTCATTCGGCCCGTGCATGCTCGCAGGCTTCAAGGTGATCACCGAGGAAGTCGCCGCAGCCACGCCGACGATCACGTGACGATGGAGAGAGCATGAGCAGCCGAGCGTTTACCGCGTGCAACGTTCGGACAAAAATTTCGCGTCGATCGTGAAGCCGGCGCGTTTCGCCTTCGCCGTGGTTTTCGACTGCGCGCGATACCAGTTCTGGAAGTCGCCGGTGAACAGCAGGCTGGTGATTTCGCGCGACTCCGTCGCGCCGCATTCGAACGTGACGATGATCTGATCATTCGCCTGCGTAACAGAAGGCTTCGCGCAACTTTCCTCCTGGGCGCCGATGATGCTGTCGCCCTTTTCGATGCAGACGTCATTGGTCTGCAGCCCAATCTCCGGCGAGATCGTCGAGATGCGCCAAAGGCCCGGCCGGCGCTTCGGCAGGTCAAAGTCGCTGGCGCGCGCCGGCGAACGCTCGCCCGCAAGCAGCGCCAATGCAACGACGAGGCGTGGTAGATCAAAACGCAAGAGTTTCATCTTCGCTCCTTACCGCCAAAACACGCGCCGATCTACGACGGAGCATTGCCGCGGCGACGACTACCACTCTGTCCCGGCAGGCTCGGGAGATTATGCCGTTGCGTCAGCCGCGCCGTCGAACTTACGTTTCAGCGCCTTTTGCGACGAGGTTCGACCGATGAGATCGTCTAATCGGAAGTTGATCGGCCGCGCCCTCTTGTGTCTCGCGAGCGCCATTCTTTTCTTCGCCGCGTCCGCGCACGACGTGCTCGCCGCGGCGCTAACACGCGCGCAGATCGAGCAAAAGCTCAGTGAAGCGCAAGGCAAGCCGATCGATCTCGTCGATCTCGATCTCTCGGGCGTAGATCTCTCCGGCCTCGACCTCCGCGGCGCGGACTTCTTCGCCACAAATCTCGCGGACGCAAAGCTCGGGCAGGCCAATCTGTCGGACGCAAATTTCACGCGCGCCAATTTGCAGAACGCGGATTTTTCGCACGCCTCGATGCGCGCGGCGATGCTCTACGCAACGCTTCTCGACGGCGCGAATTTCACCGGCGCCGATCTGTCGAATGCGCGCATCATTGGCGGCGGAAGAGGCGTGAATTTTCATCACGCCAAGCTGATCGGCGCGGATCTTGGAGCCGATCCCGCCAATCAGGGCATGGTTCCCGTGCGCGCCGAGCTGCCGGAGGCTAATTTCGACGGGGCGGATCTTACGCGCGCCAATCTCACGCATGCGGTGCTCACCGGCGCGACATTCACCGCGGCGGTCGTGACCGGCGCGCGCTTCGACTATGCGGAAATCGACGGTTCGAATCTTAAGCTTGCGCGCTGAAGCTCGGCGCGCCGATTGCCAATCATTCCTGGGCTGGCGGGGAATGTTTCCGTGAGACGCGATGAGAACGCCGAGGTAAGAAGGCCAAATCCGTCGATGCGCGTGCGCGTCATGAACGCCCATTGCCTTCCCTCGCTGCGCCTTATGCCGCTGGCTCTGTTCGTGGCGTGGCTGGGCGCCCCTTTAGCCGTCGCCGGGGATATCGAGCGCGGCCGCTATCTCGTTGAAGCCCTGACCGCTTGCGACAATTGCCACACGCCGCGCGGCGCCGCCGGCTATGACCTCTCGAAGCGCTTTTCCGGCGGCGCGCAGACATTTTCCCACGAGACCTATGTCGTGCGAGGGCCGAACGTCTCGCCGGATCGCGAGACGGGCGTCGGCGCCTGGACCGACGAAGACTTGCGCGTCGCCATCGTCGGCGGCGTCGGCCGGGACGGCCGTCTGGCGCCGGTCATGCCGTCAGGCTCATACAAGCCGCTGACAGCGCGCGATCTCGACGCGATCATCGCCTTTCTGCGCGCCGCAAAACCGGTGCGCGCGCCGCTCCAGGCGCCGCAGCAGCGAAGCGGCGCATGGGCGCCCCGCCCGATGCCCGGAGCGTCGGCGCCCTTTGATGAAGCGTCTCTTGCCGACAAAAACGCGCGCGGTCTCTATGTCGCGTCGCTCGCGCGCTGCATGTCTTGCCACAGCGAGGAGATCGACGGCGCGCCGGATTATCAACATCGCCTCGGCGCGGGCGGAAAAATCTTCCGCAACGCCGCCGGCGTCGTCGTCGCGCCCAATATCACGCCGCATCCGGTAGAGGGCGTCGGCGCCTGGTCCGATGACGAATTGAAGCGCGCAATTTCAGAGGGCGTCGCGCGCGACGGCGCGCCGCTCAGGCCGCCAATGTCGACGCTCTCCAAAGCGCATTTTTCGAAAATGTCGCCTGACGATCTCGACGCCCTCATCGCCTGGATACGGACGATCCCGCCAAAGGAATGAGCTAACGCGGCTTCGATGCAGCGTCACGAATCGCCGCCGCGAGTTCGCCCTCGAAAAGCATCGCCGAACCGTAATGCGTCTCGATGTCGAAGGGCCGCTTCTGGTTCATGTCGAGCGACGCGCTATGCATGGCGATCAGACGGCCTTCTTCGGTGAAAAGACCTGAACCCGAGCCGCCATAGCCGTCATTGCAGTCGTGACGCACGCGACGAATATGACCCTCGGTGGGTTCGTCGACGCGATAAACGTTGCACGACTCGGTCGTGGCCGCGAGCCGCGTGTTGGAATGTCCGGCCGGAGAGACCATCACGACCTTGAAGCGCGCGCCGGTGGCGACATCGCTGACGTCGGGCGCGGGCTGCGGTTTGACGCTTTCGGGCGTCGGCTGCAGCAGGCGCAGCAGCGCCCAATCGTCGGTGATATGCAAGCCTTTCGACTCGACGGAAGCGCCGATGCGCAGGCTGTTCTCGTCGAAATAATAGTCGCCTCCGGCAATCCTGAAGAAGCAATTCGTCACGCTATGGGTCGGGAGGAGACGCCGGTCGACGAAATTATGCGCATTCATCACCACGAGATCATGCGAAGCAATCAACCAGGCGGCGGCGGCGCGCTCCAGCGTTCCAAAATCTGAGTAGCACATCAGCACGCCGGCGCCGGCGAAGCGATTGACGTCGGCATCGGTCATCGCTTGGCGCCTGTCGTCGGGATAGAGAGCTGCGCGCGCCGTTCGCGCGCCGACGCGGGCAAACACGCCGGCAATGAGCGCCAACGCGAACAACGCCGGGATGGCGCGCTGTAAGACGGACGAGCGCGGATTCATTGGAACCGGAGCGCGCTCCCCGGACGCATGCGACCTTCCGGGCGTAAGATTATTTGACATTCGACGTTCTTGAAGGGGCGGCGACACGCCCGTCAGCAAAATCTGCGCCCGACTCTACGTCAAGCGCCATGGCGTCAGGAAGCATCTGGAACGAACATGCCGATCTTTCCCGAGACACATTACCGATAAATCGTGAAGACTCGGCGTTGCGCTTAAATTTATATGCCGGCGGATCGTCTCCCGAAATTGCGCGCCGACGCGCAGCGGGAAATTACGACCATCAATGAACCACGGCGGCTTGCATTTGCCGTCTATTTGCGGGGCGACGTCGCCGTCGAAGACGCCATGAAGGCGTCCGGGCGAGGTTGCAGGAGGACTCGTCGATGAGGAAATTGCTGAATTCCGTGTCCCTGTTGTCCGTGCTGATCGCGGCGCCGATCGTGACGATGTCCGCCGCGGCCGCCGAGGACAAGCTCGATGCTCTGACGAAGAGCGAAGACAATTGGGCGATGCAGGGCAAGAACTACAGCTCCAACCACTACAGCACGCTGACCCAGGTCAACGCCGACAACGTCAAGAACCTGAAGGTCGCGTGGTCGTTCTCGACCGGTCTGCTGAGCGGCCATGAAGGCTCGCCGATCGTCGTCGACGGCAAGATGTATGTTCATACGTCCTTCCCCAACAATACGTTCGCGCTCAATCTCGACGATCCGACCCGCATTCTTTGGCAGCATAAGCCCAAGCAGAACGCCGCCGCGCGCGCCGTCGCCTGTTGCGACATCGTCAATCGCGGCCTCGCCTACTGGCCCGGCGACGGCAAGACGCCGTCGCTGATTGTGAAGACGCTGCTCGACGGTCATGTCGTCGCGCTGAACGCCGACACTGGCGAAGAATACTGGAAAATCGAAAACTCCGATTTCAAGGTCGGCTCGACGCTGACCGTCGCGCCGCACATTTATAAGGACATTGTGCTCATCGGCAGCTCGGGCGCGGAGCTTGGCGTGCGCGGCTACATGAGCGCCTATGACGTGCGCACCGGCGCGCAGAAGTGGCGCGCCTATGCGACGGGCCCGGATTCGGATGTGCTGATCGGCGACGACTTCAACAAGGCCAATCCGCATTACGGCCAGAAGGGCCTCGGCACGGCGACCTGGGAAGGCGACGCCTGGAAGATCGGCGGCGGCACCAACTGGGGCTGGTTCGCTTACGATCCCGGCACCAACCTCGTCTACTACGGCAGCGGCAATCCGGCGCCGTGGAACGAGACGATGCGTCCCGGCGACAACAAGTGGACGATGACCATTTGGGGCCGCGATCTGGAAACGGGGCAGGCCAAGTTCGGCTATCAGAAGACGCCGCACGATGAATGGGACTACGCCGGCATCAACTTCATGATGCTCAGCGAGCAGAAGGACAAGGAAGGCAAGCTGCGCAAGCTGCTGACCCATCCGGATCGCAACGGCATCGTCTACACGCTCGACCGCACCGACGGCACGCTGATCTCCGCCGACAAGATCGACGACACGGTCAACGTCTTCAAGAAGGTCGACCTCAAGAGCGGCCTGCCGCTGCGCGATCCGGAATATGGCACGCGCATGGACCATCTCGCCAAGGACATCTGTCCGTCGGCGATGGGCTATCACAACCAGGGCCTCGACTCCTACGATCCGAACAAGGAGCTGTTCTTCCTCGGCGTGAATCACATCTGCATGGACTGGGAGCCCTTCATGCTTCCCTATCGTGCGGGCCAGTTCTTCGTCGGCGCGACGCTGAACATGTATCCGGGGCCGAAAGGCGATCGCCAAAAGGGCGAGGGTCTGGGCCAGATCAAGGCCTACAACGCCATCACCGGCAAGTTCAAATGGGAGAAGATGGAGCGCTTCGCCGTTTGGGGCGGCACCGCCGCGACCGCCGGCAATGTCGTCTTCTATGGAACGCTCGATGGCTTCGTAAAGGCGCGCCACAGCGACACCGGCGAACTGCTGTGGAAATTTAAGCTGCCGTCGGGCGTCATTGGTCATCCGATCGTCTATCAGCACAAGGGCGTCGAATATCTCGCCATCATGTATGGCGTCGGCGGCTGGCCGGGAGTGGGTCTGGTGTTCGACTTGCAGGATCCGACTGCCGGTCTCGGCGCGGTCGGCGCCTTCAAGCAGCTCGCCAACTACACGCAAATGGGCGGCGGCGTCATGGTGTTCTCGCTCAACGGCAAGGGTCCCTATGACGATCTGAGCGTGGGCGAATACAAGGCGAATTGATCGCCCGCGGCTCCATCGATCTCACCCGCCTGAGGCGGCTGCAAGACGCATGTTTGGACGCGCCTTTGTGCGTCCAAACAGCGCCGGAACGATCACGGAAATAAAATCATGTCGCGATTCACTCGCTTGTCTGCCTGCGCATGCGGCGCGCTCGTCGTCTTCTTTGCGACCCTCGGCGCGCAAGGCGCTTCGCTGGGCGTTTCTGGCGAGGCCGTGCCCAACGCCGCGTCATCGCCGACAGCGGCGGCGGCGCCGGCCGATCCAGATTCGCTTCGCATCTGCGCGGCGAAGAATCAGCCGCCGCTTTCGATGGAAGACGGCTCGGGGCTTGAGAACAAGATCGGCGTTGCGCTCGCGGAAGCCATGAAGCGCAAGGCGCAATTCGTGTGGTCGCAGCGGCCGGCGATCTATCTCGTTCGCGATTATCTGGACAAAAGGCTTTGCGACGTCGTCGTCGGCTTAGATACCGGCGATCCGCGCGTCGCGACGTCGAAGCCGTACTATCGGACCGGCTATGTCTTCGTCAGCCGCGCCGATCGCAACCTCGACATCCGGTCCTGGTCCGACGCACGGCTGAAAAAGCTTAGCCACGTCGTCGTCGCTTTCGGGTCTCCTGGCGAGGCCCTGCTCAAGGATATGGGCCAGTACGAAGATAACATGGCCTATCTCTATTCGCTGGTGAACTTCAAATCGGCGCGCAACCAGTACACGCAGATCGATCCTGGCCGCATGGTCGGCGAGGTGGTTAGCGGCGCCGCCGACATCGCCGTCGGTTTCGCGCCCGACGTCGCGCGCTACGTCAAGGCGTCAGCGACGCCCCTTCGGATGACTCTGGTCGAAGACGACGCGGTGAAGAGTAATGGCGAAAAAGTGCCGCAGCGCTTCGATCAATCGGTGGCCGTGCGGCGCGATGACAAAGCGCTGCTGGCGGAGATCGACGCGGCGCTCGTCGCCGCCCGGCCAAAAATCGATGAAATCCTCAAGGCGGAGGGCGTTCCCCTTCTGCCCGTCTCCCAATAAATGCGCCGCAGCCTACGAAAACAGGAACAGAATTAAGTGTCGAAAAGCAAAAGAAACGTTTCCCTCTCCTTCATCAGCGGCGCGGTGTGTCTCGTTGCGCTCGGCGCCATCGCGCAGACTGCGGGGATCACCTTCCGCAACACGATCACAGGCGAAGTTCTCAACTTCGACGACGCCCTGCCTGAAGGAAAGGATACCGCCGGCGTCAAGGAGTTCATGGCGACTGGAAAGAATCCCTACAACGAGGATCCAAGCTGCTTGAAGCAGGGCGAGCAACTGTTTCTGTCCGCTTGCTCGGGCTGTCACGGCCATCTCGCCGAAGGCAAGATCGGGCCCGGACTCAACGACGACTATTGGACCTATCCTCAAAATGAAACGGACGAGGGGTTCTTCTCGACGGTCTATGGCGGCGCTCAGGCGTCGATGGGACCGCAGTATCAGAACCTTACCCTCGACGAGATGCTGCAAGTCATGGCTTGGGTCAGGCATCTCTTCAAGGATCAACCGGAGAAAGCGGTCTGGTTGACGGACGAGCAGCGTAAATCGTTCAAGCCTTACGCCGGCCACGAGACAATGCCCGACAATCCGCCCGGACAGTGCCAGACGAAGGCGAAGTAAATTCCACGCCGCCGGAGCCGGAGGCGCAAACACCGAGGCGAAAGCCTCGCATAAACGGAGGAAACAGGGATGCGTAAGATGCATTTCGCCGCGGCGCTCACCGTCGGCATTTTGTTCGGCGCGGGCAGCGCGCTCGCCTATGACGGGACCAAATGCAAGGCGCCAGGCAATTGCTGGGAGCCCAAGCCCGGCTTCCCGGAAAAGGTCGAGGGCTCAAAATACGATCCCAAGCACGATCCCAAGGAAGTCGCCAAGCAACAGGCGTCGATCCAGGCCATGGAAGAGCGCAACAAGAAGCGGGTCGAGAATTTCAAGAAGACCGGCAAGTGGGAATATGACGTGAGCAAGATTGCTCAGTGAGTTTCATCGCGTGAAGGCGCGATGATTGTAGCGGCCACGATCTGGAGCCGGCGCATTCGACAACGGCGCATCGGCCCCGTTCCCGAGATCGTGGCCGTATCTTCTTGCTGGCGCGTTAAGGTCAGGCCTTGAACGAAACTTTGCACGTCGTCCAGAAGCTTTCCGATTGGCGCGAGAGCGCCCTAGCGTTCGAACAGGAAATTCAGAAGGCGGTTATCGGACAAGCGCGCGTCATCAGGCTTGTGACGATCTGCGTTTTCGCGCGCGGCCATGTGCTGATCGAAGGCGATGTCGGGGTCGGCAAGACCACGCTGCTGCGTTCGGCGTCGCGCGCGCTCGGCGGCGACTTCGCTCGTGTCGAGGGGACCGTCGACATGATGCCGAGCGACATTCTCTATCATACCTATCTTGGCGAAGACGGTCGCCCGCGCGTCGAACCATCCGAGCTGCTGCGGTTGGCGCAGACGCTGCCGGTATTCTTCTTCAATGAGATCAACCGCGCACGCCCGCAGGTTCATTCGCTGCTGCTGCGGCTGATGGCCGAGCGAAGCGTTTCGGCGTTCAACCGCGTCCATCACTTTCCCTATCTTAGCGTATTCGCCGATCGGAACGTGGTGGAGCGCGAAGAGACGTTTGAACTGCCGGCGGCGGCGCGCGACAGGTTCTTCATGGAAATTCCCATGGCGGCGCCGGAGGACGACGAGGCGCGCCGCAAACTCATCTTCGATCCGGCGTTCCATGACACGGAAGCGCTTCTCGACCAGGTGGGCGCGGGAACCCTGGATTACCGGGAAACGCCCGCTATCGCGCGCGCGATTCAAGCTCATGTGCGATCGAGCGCGGCGCTTGAGCGCTATGTGCTGCATCTTTGGCGGGCGCTGGTCGCGCCGGGCTCCGCCGGCGTGTCGCTGCCGGACGTCGATGTCGACACTCTCGTCAAGGGCGGCGCGAGCCCGCGCGGTCTGGCGGCGCTGATCCGAGCGGCGCGGGTGCGCGCCTGGCTCGAAGGGCGCGACTATCTCATTCCCGAAGATGTGCGCGACGTGTTCATCGAAGTGATGGCCCATCGCATCTTCGTCGATCCGATCCATGCGCTGCGCGGGGACGACATCGTTAAGCGATTGTGTCGCGCGGCGTTCGACGCGACGCCGGTTCCATGACGAGCGTCGTCGACATCATGTATCGTCCGCGCGGGCGCTTCGCCGCCCATCGCATCGGCGCACATATGTCGAGCGAAGTCGGCGGTTTCGGGGTCTTTCGCGACCAGGCGCCGTTCATGCGCTATCCGGATGCGCGTCGCATTGACGTCCGCGCGACGCTGCGCGATCCCTTCGGCGCAACCTATGTGCGCCGCTTCGAGCAGAGAGCTGCGATCGACGTCTATGCGCTCGTTGACCTGTCGGCGTCGATGAGCTTCGTCGGGGTGGTAAACAGAGGTCGCGTCGCGGTCGATCTTTGCGCGGCGCTCGCCTATTCGACAACGCGAATCGGCGACCGCTTCGGCCTGTTGGCCTGCAAGGAGGGGCTCGTCCCTGGCGCCGCGCTACACGCGACGCGTTCGCGGCGCGCGGCGCTCGCGGCCGTCGAACGGCTTGCCGGCGAAGCCCCGGGCGGATCGAGCGTCAACGGCGTGCTTGAGGCCGCGGCGGCGCTCGGCGCCACGCGCAAGCTCGTGTTTCTCATCTCCGACTTTCGTTGGCCAGAGCCTCTGATCGAGCAGGCTTTCGACGCGCTTTCTCTACATGATGTCGCGCCGCTCGTCCTGATCGACTCCGTTGAAGTTTCGCCGCCGAAATGGGGCGTGTTGGCGCTTCGCGACAGCGAGAGCGGCCGCCACAGAGCGCTCTTGATGCGGCCCGCGTTGCGGCGCCGTTGGATCGAAGCCGAGCAAGCGCGTCGTCGAACTCTGTCCCACATTTCGTCGCGGGGCAGCCGCGCGCCGATTTTCATTGAAGACGATTTCGACCCGGTCGATCTCAGCATGCGGCTGACGGCGGCGTGAGGCCCGTGATGCGCATGGCGTGGGTCGCCGTCCTGCTCGCCGCAACGCTTCCCGCATCTGCGCAGGAGCCGTCGCTGCGTATCCGTTCGGCGCGCCCCTTCGGCTATTTTGTCGGCGATCTCATCCATGCGCGCATCGATGTCGTTGCGCCCGCGGACGCGGCGCTCTCGCGCGCCTCCTTACCGCATCCCGGTCCGCTTACCAGTTGGCTCGATCTTCGCGACGTCGCCTTTCGTCAAACAACGGGCGACGGCAAGCAGTTGTGGCGTCTCGACCTGACCTATCAGAATTTTTACGTCGCGCTCGATGCGCGCGAAATGGAAATTCCCGGCTTCAACCTCGCCTTTTCGACCGCGGCGGGAACCCAGGAGATCACGATTCCCGCGTGGAGCGTTGGCGTCTCTCCCTTGCGCGAGATTTCGCCCAAGAGGCAGGAACGGGGGGCGGATTATCTGCGTCCGGACGGCGCTGCGGCTTTCGTCGACGAAGCCCGACCGCGCAATCTGGCGATGGGGGCGGGCGCCGGCGCCTTGCTGGCGCTCGCTCTCGTCGCGCGCGATCGCGCTTGGCCGCCCTTCCGGCAGCGAAAGCAACGCGTCTTCTCCGCGCTCGCAAGTCGGTTTGTGTCGCGCCGCGACTCGGGCGTGAGCGATCTTGGCGCGGCGATCCAGTCCGTGCATCGCGCGCTCGACATCGCCAATGGCGCCATTCTGCTCTCTGACGATCTTCCCGGATTTCTTCAAAGACATGCGGAATTCCAGCCGCTTCGCGCCGATTTCGAGTGGTTCTTCACGACGTCCAAGCGCCGCTTCTTTGGCGGCGGAATCGCCGATGAAGATCTCGCCGCCGCGCGGCTTACGAAATTCGTGCGCGCTCTAGCCAAGCAGGAGCGCGCCGGATGAACGCGATCGGCTTTGATCACGTCGAGGCGCTGCTTCTTGCGCCGCTCGCGCTGCTTGCCCTGCTGCGCTCGGTCCTACGGGCTTCGGCGATACCCTCGCTCCTGGCGGCGCCGGCCGACAGACTTTCCGATCTCGCCGGGGCGATTGTGAAGTTCAGCGGCGGCGTCGCGATCGGCGCAAGCCTTCTCGGCGCCGCAGGTCCGCATGTCGCCGGCGCCGAAGTCGAGCGCTTTTCCGAAGGCGCGCAGATCGTCATGCTCATCGACCGCAGCGGGAGCATGAACGAGACCTTCGCGGGCAGGACGCCGTCCGGCGGCGAGGTCTCCAAAGCCGCGGCGGCGAAGCGCATTCTCAAGCGCTTCGTGGACGCGCGCGGGCACGATCTCGTGGGCGTCGCGGCGTTTTCAACGGCGCCGATGCTGGTGACGCCGATCTCCGATCATATTCGCGCCACCGAAGCCGCGATCGACGCGATCGACCGTCCCGGCCTTGATTATACGAATATCGCGCCCGGTCTCATGATGGCGCTCTCCATGTTCAAGACGAGCGAGACTGATCGATCGCGCGCGATCCTGCTCATATCCGACGGCGCCGGCGTCATCGATCCGAAACAGGGGGACGCTCTCAAAGCGGAATTTCGCAAGACGAATGTCGGCCTGTACTGGCTGTTTCTGCGCACCGAAGGCAGCAGGGGCATTTACGATCAGTCAGAGGACGAGGATGAATCGCCACAGGCGGCGCCGGAACGCCATCTCGATCTTTTCTTCAAATCCCTCGGCGCGCCTTACCGGGCTTTTGAGGCCGAAAACGCCGAGGCGACGGAGGAGGCGTTAAATCAGATCGACCGGCTCGAGCGCCAACCCGTTCGCTACGTCGAAAAACTGCCGCGCAGCGATCTGAGCCCCTGGGCGTTCGCGCTCGCGCTTGTCGCCACGGCGCTTCTCATCGCCACGAAACTCGCCGAGGTCGGTCTGGGCCTCCGCGGCGGCGCGCGATGACGTCTTTCGCGACGCGCATCAAGACCGCACGCGATCGTGCGCGCACGCTTTGGCGCGAAGCGCGTTCATCGCTTCTGGTCGCGCTCTGTGCCGCGTTGGTCGCAACGACAGCCGCCTTGTTCGTCGAATGGCGCGGCGCCGTCGACGCGAACGAGACGATCGCGGCGCTGCGCAAGGGACACGATATCGCGGTGGACGCGGACGCGCCGCCTGAGGCGCTTGTCGCGCGCATCGCCTTTCTTGCGACTCGAGGCGAGATCGATCGCGCGCGCGGTCTGGTCGAGGCGCTTGATCGGCGCGGGAGCGTCGAAGCGCGCGCGCGGGGTCATTACCTCCTCGCCAACGCGTTGCTACGCGAGGCGTTCGACCATATCGAGCGCTCGGAACTCGAGGCGGCTACGCCTTTCGTTACTCTCGCCAAACGCGAATATCGCCGCGCGCTGCAGCTCGCGCCGGATGATTGGGACGCCAAATACAATCTCGATGTGGCCGCACGGCTGGTGCGGGACTTTCCCGATTTCGAAAGAAAGGGCGGCGATGAACTGAGCGCCGATCCCAAGAAGCTCTGGAGCGACATTCCGGGCAAGCCGAAGGGCCTTCCGTGATGCGTCCGGGTCTGCGCGATCCCCGACTTGCGCTGCTGGCGCTGGCGCTGCTGGCGCTCATTGCCGCCAGTCTGGCGCCAAAGCTTACGATCGAGAGACCGTCTTTCGACTTCCTCGCGATCGTCGACATCACCGGCAGCATGAATGTTCGCGACGACACCGCGTCCGGCGAGCCGGTCAGTCGTCTTGACGCGGTGAAGCGGGCGCTTCGCGTCATGCTCACGCAATTGCCCTGTCCGTCGCATGTCGCCCTCGGCGTATTCAGCGAACGCAGACCGTTCTTGCTTTTCGAACCGATCGACGTCTGCGCCGATTTTACCCCGCTGCAAGCCTCGATCGATGCGCTCGACTGGCGCATGGCCTGGGAAGGCGACAGCCGCGTCTCGGCCGGCCTCTTTCGCGCGATCGACATGGCCCGCCAGTTGAAAAGCGACCTGCTGTTTTTCACTGATGGCCAAGAGGCGCCGCCGCTTCCCGCGCGCGGCGCGCCTGCCTTCGACGGGCGTGCGGGCGAGGTGCGCGGACTCGTCGTCGGAGTCGGCGGCTATGAGCTTTCTCCCATCCCGAAATTTGACGACAGAGGCCGCGAAGTCGGATTCCTCGGCGTCGATGATGTCCCCCACGAGAGCCGTTTCGGCTTGCCGCCCGAAGGCGCGGAGCGGCGCGAGGGCTATAATGCGCGTAACGCGCCCTTTGGCGGCGTCGCGGCGGTCGGCGTCGAGCATCTGTCTTCCGTAAAGGAAGATTATCTGCGTTCGCTCGCGGAAAAGACCGGGCTGGCCTACGCCCATCTCGAAGACGGCCGGAAATTGTGGAGGGACTACGCCGCGGTCGCGTCCGTTCAGCGCCGGGCCGCAGCGCTCGATTTGCGTCCGTTCTTTGGCGTGGCGGCTGCGATTCTCACATTCTTGGCGATCGCCGCGACGTTCATCGGGCAGGTTTTCATTCGGGCGCGCCAGGCTTCGCCGCTCAACTATGTGCAACCAGGGAGATCAAAATGAGGAAGCTGCTGGGGCTTTTTGCCCTTCTGATGTGCGCGCCGGCGCAGGCGCATGGGCCGACGCCGATCAAGGTCGACGAGACGATCGTCATCGCCGCCGATCCGAAGGCCGTCTGGGCCGTGGCCGGAAAATTCGACGGGCTCGCGAACTGGCATCCTGATGTTCAGAGCGTCAAGGCCAAGGGCGGCGACGCCGCCGGCGCGGAGCGCGAAGTCGTCCTCAAGAAGGGCGGCGTTCTGAAGGAAGGTCTCGATGAATATGATCCGGCGGCGTTCAAACTTTCCTGGCGGATGTCGGATCCAGACCTCGATGCGATGCCCATCAGCTCCTACACGGTCTCGTTCGTGATCGAGCCGGCGCCGGCGGGCGGCAGCCTGGTGAAATGGTATGGCCGTCTCTATCGCGGCGATACGAGCAATGAGCCGCCGGAAAATCTCAATGACGACGCCGCGCGCGCGGCGATGACGAGCTATTTGCACGACGGTCTTCAGGGCCTGAAAAAGAAAGTAGAAGGGAAATAGCCGCGGCGATGCGCGCTCGAAAAGCGATCCTGCTTGCGGGTTTCTGCACGCTCTTCGCCGCTTGCGGCGAAGAGCGGCGCGGCGCCGAACCGGATGACGTGATCGAGCCGGGGCGCGGTCAGGGCGACGATGTCTGGCTGCGCGTCAACGATCGCATGGAGCCGGCCCTATGGCTCGCGCGACGCGAAACCGGCGCGGCGATCGGCGAGAGCGCGCCCGCCGTCGCGCGCATCCGCGCCGCGCTGCAGTCGGCGCGGGCGCACTTCCTCGAGTCCGATCGCATGCTCGCCAATCGCACCGTGCAGATCGGGCGGATGCTTGCGGCGGATGGTCATGAAGAGCCGTTCGCGCAGCTCATCATGTCTCTCGTCGACGTCGCGGCGACGACGGGACAAAAGCAAACCTATGGCGAGCTTTGCCAGCACTATTACAATCTGCGCCACAGCGGGGTTGAACGCGAGGAGGCGCTGCGAATGCTCGCGGCGCGCTACGGGACGCAGAAGCAATTCAGATAGCGCGGCTATACAAGCTTCATCGCAACCTTGTTTTCGACGGCGATGCGCAGAAGATCCGCCTTGGAGCGCGCGCCCAGCTTGCGTTTGAGCAGAATGCAATTGTTGGCGACAGTCTTGTAGGAGACCTTCAAGATATGCGCGATCTCGGTCATGTCCTTGCCGTCGGCGAGATTGCGCAGGATTTCGATTTCCCGCGTGTTCAGCGCGTCGATTGGATTGCTCGCGCGGTTGGGGTCGGAGAATGCGAGCTTCAGCGCGAGAGTGTTTGACAAGTAGCGCTCGCCGGCCGCCACCGCCCGGATCGCCTTGATGAACACGCGCGGGTCTTCATTCTTCGCGACGTAACCACGCGCGCCGCCCTCGATCGCGCGCGCCGCAAACACCGGGTCGTCGTTCATGGTGAAAATGATGATTCTGGCGTTGGCGTCGCGCTTCAAGATGCGGCGCAAGAGTTCGAAGCCGGAGACGCCGGGCAGATTAATGTCGAGCACCACGACGTCCGGCGCCGCGGACCCATAGGCCTCGAGCGCCTCTTCGGCGTTGTGCGCCTCGATAACGTCAATGTCGCCCTGCCCCGAGAGCATGCCGCGGCAGCCCTCGATCACCATGGGGTGGTCGTCGATGATAAGAACGCGCATCTCACCCTTTTCGCTGTTCGCAAGTCCGAGTTTATGCTGTGAAAGCCGTCAGTCTTGTCAATCGACAAAATGCGGAGGTCAACCGCTAAACATGAGACGGCGGACAAAGGCGCTCATCATGCGCGGTTTTTCACTCAAAGCCAGATTGGGCGGTTTGATCGGCGTTGTGCTTGTCGCGACGTTGCTGATCAATCTTGCGATTCAGCTTCTTCACGCCGGTCCGCGCGTTCGCGCGGAAGCGGGAAGCAATCTTAGGCTGCTTCGGGAGGTTGTCTTGGCGACGATAGCAAATCTTCCCGAAAAGGAAGATCCCACGGCGGCGTTGCGGCGGCTCTATGCGTCGCTTGGAAATCTTCGCCATGCTGACGTCGAGATCCTTGCCCCCAATGAAACCGCGCCCAAGGATTGGCTGGAAAAGATTCGCCATGCCGATCGCGCCGTTCCGGAATGGTTCGTCAAGCTGGTCGGCGCCGCGCCGCGCGTGCTGCGAGTTCCCGTGATCGTCGACGGGCGCGTCTACAGCAATATCGTCGTCATCTCGAATCCGTTCGATGAGCTCGAAGAGATCTGGTCCGACATGGTCTGGCTTGCGACCATCAGCCTCGCGGTCACGATCGTCTTCCTGACGCTGGTGCTGCTTTTCCTTCGCTCTTCGCTTGCGCCCTTCGACGCCTTGAAGGCCGGACTCGCGCAATTGGAAGCGGGCAAGAGCGGCGTGCGGCTGTCGCTCAGCGGGGCCGCGGAATTCAGGTCGATATCGGCTGCCTTGAATTCGCTTGGCGCGACTCTCGATCGCGTCAGGCAGGAAAATCGTGAACTCGTCGACAGGCTTATTCAGGTGCAGGAAGGCGAGCGCAAGGAGATCGCCCGCGATTTGCACGACGAGGCGGGACCGTGCCTGTTTTCGATACGCGCCGCGTCGGCGGCGCTACAGGAGCTGGTGTCCGCTCCCTCGCCCGACATTGGTCGACTGCGGCAGATGAGCGTCGCCATCGACAAGGCGAGCGAATCCCTCCAGTCGCTCTTTCGCGGCCTGCTCGAACGGCTGCGGCCAAAGGGGCTTGACGAACTCGGCCTTGAGCCGGCGCTGAGGGCGCTCTTCGCGTCATGGGCGCTTACTCATCCCGAGGTCAATCTGCGGCTCGTCGTTCGTCACGACCTCTCATCGCTCGATGAGGACACGGCGCTGGCGGCCTATCGGGTGGTGCAGGAGGGCGTCACCAATATTTTCCGCCATTCCGGCGCGGATCAGGGGGAAGTCACCCTCGAATTCGGAGATGCGTGCGCGGACGCGCAGGAGTTTGACGCCGATACGCCGCCGCAGTTGAAAATCACCATTGAGGACAATGGCGTCGGCATGTCCGATGGCTATGTTCCGGGCATGGGCCTGCTGGGCATGAACGAGCGCGTGCGAGCGCTTGGCGGCGCGCAGCGGATCGAGACGCCCGCGTCCGCCGGCGCGCGAATTACCGTCTCGCTTCCCCTGCGCGATGACGGCGAATGACGCGAACATGACCCGCGACCGTGCGTCGCCCGTCCGCAACGGGAAATTGTGGAAACGCGAATGACGGAAGTTTGAAGATGAAACCATGCGCGCGGCGCATTATCCTCGATCGGAGCCGCCGCTAGGCGGTATGAACGTTGGAGGACAACGCTATGGTCTGGTCGCAACCCACTCTCGTCGAAATCTGCGTCGGCATGGAAATCACAAGCTATGAATCTGCGGAGATCTGATCGATCTTCTTTGGTCGAGCGGTTCAGGCGGATCTGTCGGCGCGGGAACGGGAAGAACGAGGCGCGACGAACCCGCGTCTGACGCACATGAGCGGCGCCGCCGCGTGACGCGGCGCCGCGCTTCGATCAACGCAAGCGTTCGGACGCGCGCCGGCGCGGCGAGCGACCCGCGTCCATATTTTCAGGAACATTGATCGGGCGATCGTGGGGGCGACCGACGCGCCTTAGGGGGCGAGCGCTTGTGCGTCCGCGCGGCGCGCTCGCGGCTTGGCGCGCCATGCGCCGCGGCGGGCCGAGTTTTTTTTGGCACTCCCGCGAGTGTGCTGATAGCACATTGTTTTTATGGCTTTAGCGCTTGTTGACGTGAAAGGAGATCCCAATTCTGATGAGTGTTGAACTCGTCAAGGAGAAGGGCATGGCGTCCAGCGGCTTCCGCGTGCAGCTCAAAGGCTACGGCCTGACGACCGCGAACATTCTCTATCGTCTGCCGGACCACCCCAAGATCATCCAATCGTACATCTGGCAGGAATATGATCGCCATCCAGAGTTTCCGGAGCTTCGCAAGTTTCTTGAGTTCTGGATGCGCAGCCTTGATGGCCCGCTGCATTCCGTCACAGTCACTCATTCGAATTTGATCAAACCTGCCGAGATGAAGCTCTTCGACCGCGAATTCCACGTCCATTGAGAGGACGACCGCCTTGCGCTACGAGCGTCGTCGAGACAAAATCGTCGGGGTTCGAGCGAGGATGGCCGTGAGAGACGAGAGGGAAGCGAAATCGTGGACTGGCGCCCTGGAGGCGGCGGTGCTCATCGGCGTCGCGGCGACGGCCTTTCTTTTCGCGCGGCAATATCGGGAGAGCCTCTCCGTCGAAGACGTTTCGGAGCCGCTCTCGCTGGCTTTGGAGCGGGAAGCGGCGGAAGTGAACGCGACCCTTCCTGAGATGGTCAGCGAAGGCGTTCGCCTGGACAGGACGACGGCAGGCCCCGGAAACGCCTTCAACTACAGCTATACGATCGTTGATGACGAAGCGGCGCGGACTCTGCTGGGCAACGCTAAGAAGCTCGCCGACTTGAGGGCTCAATTGCAGGAGCGCGTGTGCCGAACCATGCCGCATCGCCGCACGAGCGCCACCCTCATCAGATATTCTCTGAAAGACAATAAGGGTGAAACGATCGCCGACGTCTCAATCGACGCGGGCGACTGCTGACGGCGCGCGGCGCGACTGGGGTCTACGCTCGCGCCTTGGCTTAATTCTCGGATTTTCGGTACGGCTGCGCATTAAGGCGCGCTTGAATGACGTCTTGTCGAGACAGGGAAGTTCAAGCAGCAGCGCGACGCTATGGCGGCGCCAATATTCTTGGACGGCGTCGCCGGCGTCGAAGGCTTCAGAATTTCTTCACTTCGACGCCATGCTTCTGCAGCGCGTAGCCGATCTGACGCGGCGTTAGTCCGAGTAGCCGCGCGGCCTTCGCTTTGACCCAGCCCGCGCGCTCCATAGCATCGATCAGACGCTCGCGGTCGGAACGCGCATCGCGCTCGATCACAGTGCAATTTTCGGCGCCGGGACACGAAGCTTCCGCCGGAGCCTCGGCCGGGGCGGCGCGCTCGCTCGTCACAGGCGGCGGCGCAGGCTGCTGGCGCTCTTGCGGCGGCGTAATGGCCGGCAGGCTAGCGACGAGTCCGGCGGGAGCCGCCGAACGCTCGAACGAACCGCTCCAAAGCACCGCGGAGAGACAGCCGTCGTTGCGACAAGAGAAGTCCTTGTCGGTGATGACATTCCCTTGCGCCAGGGTCGCCGTGCGGAACACGCAGTTTTCCAGCTCTCGGATATTGCCCGGAAAGGCGCAGGCCGTCAGCACGTGCAGGGCCGACTCCGAAAAGCTCAGCCGTCCGCCTTGCTCAGCGTTGAAGCGACGCAGAAATTCATTGGCGAGAGGTTCGAGATCGCCTTTGCGGTCGCGTAACGGCGGCAGGAAGATCGGCACGACGCTGATGCGATAATACAGATCCGCGCGGAATTCGTTGCGCTTGACCGCCTCTTCGAGATTCCTGTTGGTCGCGCACACGAGTCGAACGTCGACCTTTTGCGTGCGTGCGCCGCCCACCCGTTCGAATTCTCCTTCCTGTAGAACGCGCAGCAGCTTCGCCTGAAACGCCGGCGTGATTTCGCCGATCTCGTCGAGAAACAGCGTGCCGCCGTCCGCCAGTTCGAAACGCCCCTTGCGCATATTCACCGCGCCGGTGAAGGCTCCGCGCTCATGGCCGAAGAGCTCCGACTCGAGCACGCTCTCCGGCAGCGCCGCGCAGTTCAGCTTGATGAAGGGTTTGGCGCGGCGCGGCGAGAGATTATGTATCGCCGCGGCAAACAGCTCCTTGCCGGTGCCCGATTCGCCGCGCAGAAGCACGGTGGACTTGGCCTTGGCGACAACGCGGATTTTCTCGATCACCGCGCGCAGCGCCGGGCTGTTGCCGATGACGCCATTGATGCCGCTGAGCTTGGGTTCCGGGTGCGGAACGCGGTCGCGTTTTTCGAGCCAGGCCTTTTCTTGCATCAAGCGCTCGCGGTCGCGCGCGATGAGCTTATGCAAGCGCAAGGTCTGGCCGACAAGATTGGCGATCATCGTCAGGAAGCGCACGTCGTGGTCGAACAAGGTCACTGAACGATCGTCGTAGACGCGATCCACCGTCAGCGTGCCGACAACGGCGTCGCCTTCCTTGATGGGAACGCCGATGAGCGAAAAAGGCCGTCCGTCGGTCGGTCCCCACTCTGAAAAGTCGGAGCCTTGGAAGAGCGGCGACGCGGCGACATTCTCGACCACGAGCGGCATTTTCGTCGCGACGATCTGACCCACCGCGCGTTCAGGAAGCCGGTCGAAGTAACGCTTGGCGAAATCTTCGCTCCACCCGGATCCAACCACGATCTCAGGTTCGCCCGCCCCATCGAGCAGCGCCACCAAACCATGGCGCATGTCGAGAAAGCTCGACAGCAGCGCCAGCACTCCGGCGAGCGTATGTTCAAGACGATTTGGCGACGCCAGGAGCTTCGAGATTTCGTAAATGCCGACGAGAGCGGTGTCTCTCACGTCGAATTCGCGCGCCTTCGGCGCGCACGCGCCGCCTGCAAGCTGCAAACCCATACGTTTTAGCCTCACGACATGCGTGGGTATTTCTCGAGGATTATGACGCAAACACTGTGCCAGGCTGCCTGATTGGCATTAACTCTAAAATTCAAAGATATACAACACCGAACGCGCGGAGGAGCGGTTTGTCGATGATCAACTCTTACGCCAATTGCCGACTCCTCCGGCGCCTCAGCCCTGTCTGAGAGCAGTTCCATCCGAACGTTTTTCAGTTCACGCCAATGATCTATCGTGAGCGCCATCGCTGAAAGAGCGGTAGATAGTTTGGAGTTAAAACATTTCCAAACTAGCTCGTGGCGGAAAAGCGACAATTGATACAAATAAATTTGTATGTGTCTGAAACTATACAGATTACAATGCTTCCATTTAGCCGCTTCATCTGTTGACCGCTGCCATCGCGAAACTTAACTTCCGTCAACTCTTCGCAAGACACGAAGAAAGACAACGCATATCCCTCCCTGGCGGTTCCCGATGAGCGACGTAAAGTCTCCAATTTCACTTCGAATGCTGACTCAGTCGCTTCCGCGGGCGCGCACTGGAGAGCTTACGTCGGTTAAAGCGCTGAGCGTGGCCGCCGCGCTCGCGTCAAGCGTCAGCGCTTCGGCTTTGGCGCAATCCGCCTCGACGACTCTGCCTCCGGTCAAGGTCGATGCGCCGCAAGAGAAGCCCCGGGCGGCGGCGCCCGTGAAACCTAAGCCCATCGCCGCCGCGCAGCCGCGTCAGGCGCGGCATGCGGCTCCCCATCCGCAGGCTGCGGGTCAGCGCCGCGGCGCGCCAAGCGCTTCAAGCGCCGGCGGTCAAGGCGCGGGCGGCGGCGGCCTGCCGATCTTCGCGACGGCGCCGAACGCCAATCCCTACGCGGATCCGGTCGCGCCCTATAAGGTCGACCGCTTGTCTTCGACCAAATTCACCGAGCCTGTGCTCAATACGCCGCGCACGATCACGGTGCTGACCAAGGAAGTGCTCGACGACAAGAACGCCTTCACCCTGCGCGAAATCGGCCGCAGCACGGCGGGCGTGACGCTGGGCACCGGCGAAGGCGGCAACGCCTTCGGCGACCGCTTTTTCATTCGCGGCTTCGACGTTCGCAATGACATTTTCGTCGACGGCGTCCGCGATCCCGGCGTCAGCATTCGCGAGAACTTCTATACCGAGCAGGTCGAAATTCTGCGCGGACCCGGTTCGAGCTTCGCCGGCCGTGGAACGGCGGGCGGCGCGATCAACATCGTCACCAAACAGGCGGGCTTTCGCGATTTCGTCGAGCTCAAGGCGATCGGCGGTTTCTCTGACCATATGAAGCGCGTGACGCTTGACGTCAATAAAGCGATCAGCCCGATCCTCGCGGTGCGCGTCAACGCGCTTTATCATGACTCAAATGTCGCGGGGCGAAGCTTCATCACCGACTATCGCGACGGCGTCGCCGGGTCGGTGGTGTTCAAGCCGGTCGAGGATCTGACGCTCACCGCGCAATATACGCATGTCTATCAGAACGGTCTTCCAGACTTCGGCGTGCCCTACAACCGCGTCTGGAACCGGCCGTTCCCCGAAGGCGTGACGCCGCGCTACACTTGGTACGGCTTCGTCGATCGCGACTTCCAGGTTGCGCTGCAGAATTTCGGCACGATCACCGCGCACTACCGCTACAACGACAATCTCGTATTCGACAATCGGTTTCGGCAGAGCCGTTCGGTTCTGGATTATATCGGCTCGCTAGCGCAGAGCGCCGACCTTTTTAGGGGCACCGTTAGAATTGGCGCGCAAAGCCGCTATCAAGTGGTGAATACGCTCGACAATCAGACCGAAGCGACGATCAAAGTCGAGACGGGGCCTGTCAAGCATGCGCTTGTGGCCGGCGTCGAATTCGCGCGCGAAGGCGTCACGCGCACCAATTACCAGGGGCTGGCGTCGGAGTTGAACGACTCGCCATTCGTCGGCAACTCCGTAACCTGCAACCTATATCTGCCGTGCACCTATCTGCCGTTTCCGAACACGCCCTATCGCAATCTCAATCCAACAAGGATCGCCGTCGACACCAAATCCGGCTATCTGATCGAGACGGCCAACTATCAAGATGTCGTAATCGTGAATGGCGGCGCGCGCTTTGATGATTACAACATCACGAGCCGCACCCAGACGCTGTCGACTTTCGCCTCGAACCATTCAGGTCTGTTCAATTGGAACGCGGGCGTGGTGTTCAAGCCGCTGCCAAACGTGAGCGCCTATGCCGCCTACGCCACCTCGGCGACGCCCGTCGGGGCCGAGCTTGACGGCGGCGCGGCGAATTACGGCGGCTTGAACGCGGCGGCGCAGATCTTTCCTCCCCAACTCAACAAGGCGGCGGAAGTGGGCCTAAAATGGGAGCTGTTCGACAGGCATCTGCTCGCCACGGCCGCCTTCTTCAAGACGGATGTGAGCGGCGCCCGAGAAGTGAACTCCGGCGTCACCACCGGCAACGCCTCTTATTACGTCCAAGGCGTCGACCTGGAAGTTGCGGGCAATATCACCGACAAGTGGATGGTCCTTGGCGGCCTGGTGTTGATGGACTCGCGCGTGACCAACTCCTATGCGCCAACGAATATCGGTCTTCAACTCGCGAATGTCGCGCATGAGTCATTCAGCTTGCTGTCGAAATACAAAGCTGGCGAGCTGATCGGACTGGCGCCGGATGTGCTCGAATTCGGCGGACAGGCCATCTACCGTTCCAGAATCTATGGCGGCAATAATATCATCGCCAATGGCGGCACAAGTTTCAACAGGTTCGGACTGCCGTCGCCGACCGCCGCCAATCCCTTCCTGAATGTGCCGACGATCCTTCCTTCATATTGGCGCTTCGATATTTTTTCGGAGGCCAAGATTGGCGAAAACATCACGATGAAGTTCTCGGTCAACAATCTGTTCGATCGCACGATCTATGACGCCTTCTACCAGACGGCGACGCCCTTCACGCAGATGTCGCCGGGCCGCGCCGTCTATCTTGAAACGCGGGTCTTGTTCTAGGAGCGCCGTCGATGCTTGCTCACATCCAGGGAGCGCTCAAGAGAGAGGACATTCGCGTGTTTCGCGAGGCGATGGCGCAGGCGCAGTGGGAGGACGGCGACTCGACCGCGGGCGCCAACGCCGGCGACGGCAAGCGCAATCAACAGTTGCCGCCCGACTCCGAGTTCTCGCGCGCGCTTGGAAATCGGCTGGTCTCTACGCTGCTGTCTAGTCCCGGTTTCGTTTCGGCGGCTGTCCCGCTGCGCATATATCCGCCGCTGTTCAATCGCTACGGCGTCGGCGACCATTTTGATCCGCATGTCGACAACGCCATTCGTGGCGACGCCGTGACCGGCGCGCGCATCCGCGTCGACCTCGCCGCGACTTTGCTGCTCTCCGAACCCGACGAATATGAGGGCGGCGAATTGATCATCGAAGACGTCTATGGATCGAGGCGTTTCAAGCCGCCAGCGGGCGATCTCATTCTCTATTCGGCCGGGAGCCTGCATATGGTGACGCCCGTCACGGGCGGGCTGCGTCTCGCCTCATTCTTGTGGTTGCAAAGCATGATCCGCGCCGATGAGGCGCGAAGCCTGGTTTGCGATCTCGACGAGTCCATACAGGAGCTCGCGCCGCGCATGGAGGCGGATGATCCGGATCTGCGCAAGCTCGTGAGCGTCTACCACAATCTCATTCGCTATTGGGGAGAAGCATAGCGCTGATGCTGATGTGCATACCCGAAGTTCTTTCGAAGCAGCAGGTGGCCTTTTTTCGCTCGGCCATGGACAAGGCGCCGTGGGAGGACGGCCGCACGACCGCCGGTTCGCAGTCCTCTTTGGTGAAGAACAATCTTCAGCTGCCGCAAGGCGGCGAAACGGCGCGCGAGCTTGGCGAGCTTGTGCTTGAGGCGCTTGCCCAGTCGTCGATGTTCGTCTCGGCGGCGTTGCCGCAAAAGATTTTCCCGCCGCTCTTCAATCGCTATTGTGTGGGACAAAACTTCGGACTGCATGTCGACAACGCAATCCGAGGCATTCCCGGGACGCCAATTCGCATACGCACGGATCTGTCGTGCACGCTGTTTCTCTCGGAAGCGCAAGAGTATGACGGAGGAGAGCTTGTGATCGAAGATCGTGTCGGGCGGCAGGAGGTGAAGCTTCCGGCCGGCGATCTGGTGCTTTATCCTTCAACGAGTCTGCATCGGGTGAGCGAGGTCACCCGGGGCGAGCGTTTCGCCTCATTTTTCTGGCTCCAGAGCATGATTCGCGACAATGTGGCGCGCGCTTTGCTCTTTGACCTTGACCAGGCCATTCAGTCGCTGACGGCCCGGCTCGGCGCGGGCGACCCCGCTTGCGTCAAACTGTCGGGCCTCTATCACAACCTCATCCGAACATGGGCTGAAGCATGAAGAATGTCGTAAAATCTCTCCTGGGCGCAATCATCACGCTTCTCGCCGCGCAGAGCTGCGCGGCCGCGCAAGGCGCGCATGCGCTCGACGCGGCGATTGCGGCCACCAAGCCTCATGATCTTTCAGTGTGGACGATGTTCGTCAACGCCGACATCGTCGTCAAGATCGTGATGGTCGGGCTGTTATTGGCGTCAGTGGCGACCTGGACGATCCTGATCGCCAAGACGGTCGAACTGAAACGGGCGCGGGCGCGCGTCATGGCTTCGCTTGGCCGCCTTTCCGACGCGCGTGGTCTCGCGGAGGCCCGGCTGGCGCTGGGCGGCGGCGATCGTTTGACCCAGGCGCTCCTTTCGGAAGCGACGCGGGAAATGAAGCTTTCGTCCGATATTCTCGCGGCGCCGGGCGTGAAGGAGCGCATCGGCGCCTGCTTCGCTGAAATCGAGCGCGCCGAAGCGCTCTCGATCAAGCGCGGCACCGGATTGCTCGCCTCGGTTGGATCAACGGCGCCGTTCATCGGGCTGTTCGGCACGGTCTGGGGCATCATGAACAGCTTCATCGGCATTTCCAAAGCGCAGACAACCAATTTGGCGGTCGTCGCGCCGGGCATCGCCGAAGCCCTGCTCGCGACGGCGATCGGTCTGTTCGCCGCGATCCCCGCAGTGCTCATCTACAATCATCTTGCGCGTCAGGCGAGCGCCTATCTGGAGCTCGTTTCCAATCTCGCCGGCGAATTGCTGCGCATCGTATCGCGCGATCTCGATCGCTCTCAACATGCCGCCGCCGCCAAAATTCACGCTGCGGAGTAGCTCATGGCGGTTCAACTCAAGAACGACCTTCAGGAAACGCACGAGATCAACGTCACGCCGTTCATCGACGTGATGCTCGTGCTGCTGATCATCTTCATGGTGGCGGCGCCCCTCGCGACTGTCGATCTTCCCGTCGATCTGCCGGCTTCCAACGCCGCGCCGCACGAAAAGCCGGACAAACCCGTTTATGTGACAATTCAGGGCGACCTCGCGCTCGCCCTGGGCGAGACCCCGGTGAAGCGCAATGATTTGGTTTCGGCGCTTGACGCGCTCCTCGGCGACAAGTCAAAGCGCATCTTTTTGCGCGCCGATACCAGTGTGCCCTATGGCGAGATGATGGCGATCCTGGAGCGACTGCGCGCCGGCGGCTATTTGCGCGTGGCGCTCGTCGCGCTTGACGCCGGCGGCAAGCCACCGGAGGCGCAATGAGCGCCGCCGCCGCTCTTCAGAAACCGCAGTCCAACGGCAAGCTATGGGGCTTCGCCGTCGCCTTCGCGGTGTTGCTGCACGTCGGCGGCGCCGTCGCGGCGCTGGTTACCTTGCAGGGCGATCTCGACGAAGAAGCTTCCGGCGCGCCGGCGATCGAATTGTCGCTCGAACCCGCGGCGCCGCGTGACGCCGAAGCCGCCGATCTGCCGCCCGGCCCAGTCGCTGACGAAGCGGCGGCTGCGGCGCCGTCTGTCGCCGCTTCCGAGGCGAAGGAGACGAACGAGGAGCGCATCACGCACGCCGAAGCCGATGACGCCGAGCTCAGGCACAACACGCAGCCGGACAAGCCGGTTGAGGAAGAGAAAACCCATCAGGCGCAGCCGGTGGTCTCCGCTGAGTCAGCAGCGTCCGAGGCGACCGCGCCGCCAAAGTCAGACGCCGAAAAGCAATCCGACAGGCCGACGGCGCCGGTTCAGGGCGCTGACGCCGTCGCCAACGCCGTCAAGCTGACTTGGCAAAAGGCTTTGCTGTCGCATCTCAACCGACATAAGCGCTATCCCAGCGGCGGCGGGCGCCGTTCTGCGGAAGCGAGCGTCTCGTTCACACTCGACAGGCGCGGTCATGTGATCAGCTCCTCCATCAAACGCTCGGCGGGACATCCGGCGTTCGATGATGCGGCGCTGGCGATGATGAAGCGAGCCGATCCCGTGCCGCCGCCTCCGCCCGTCATCGCGGACGAGGGGCTGACGTTCGAGGTGCCCGTGCAGTTCCGAGCCCGCAAGAGATAGCCCATGCGCGATCGAATGGCGTTCGATTTAGAAGCTTGTGGCTGATGAAGGCCTGAGGGCGGGCGCGTCGCCAAGGGTCGAAGCGGAAAGCACACAAGGCGTCACGCTGTGCCGGGCGGATCCGTGAAGTCCAATTTGAGAAGAAGGCTCTTAAGATCCTCGGGCACTGGCCTCATAATCAAATCGAGATACCAAAGCGCGAATCGCTTATTTAGCGCCTCGCTCATCGAGCGTCTCAGTTTCGTCCTTTTGACGTATCGAGAATCTACTTTGGGTGAGACGACAGTCATGGCGAGCGCGCCTCCTGCTTGAAGAGCGACCGCCAGGCAACCAGATCTTCGCGCATGTCGGGACCGGCGAACATCCGATCGACAGGCCGTTCTGCGAAACGGAAGGCCGCGGCGCTTCGCGCCGTGCGCGACCTACCGCGTTTTGAGCGGTATTCGACGACGAACGGACGAACATTCTTCTTCATAGTCGACCTATCTCGAGCTCATTTTGATTGTGGAACTTGGCGCCGGGCGAAATGTTCCGGCGATACGCCGAGAACAATCGCAAAGACATCGCTCGCGTCGTCTTCGCCGGGTCTTGAAATGGAAACGCCGGCGAAAAACTCGCCGGCGCGTTGCTGCAATGCAGAAATTTAGTTGCGCGACATCCAGTCGTCGACCTGCTCCTTGGCCTTGTCCTTGGCGACGCCATAGCGTTCCTGGATCATGCCTTCGAGCTGCTCACGATTGCCGTTGATCTGCGTGATCTCGTCGTCAGTGAGCTTGCCCCACTGCTCCTTCACATTGCCGGTAAACTTCTTCCAATTGCCCTGAACGGTATCCCAGTTCATAGATTCCTCCTCATTAAGGAGGCGGCCGCACTCGCGGCGGACGCCTTGGAAAGCGAGCTCTGGTCGAGCTTTCACGACCAATTAACCTCCCGCCGAGGCAGATGTTCCATCTTGATGTGCGCTCTCATTCAAATTTGCGGTCCCGAGCTCATCAGGCGCGCTTTGCCGAGCCAGAGTTTACGCGCAGCGCATCATCGCTGTACGGCTAAAGCCAGGCGACAAGCGAAAACACAACAAGAGCCAACGTTAGAAGCAACGGGGGCGAGCTTCCCACACGCTTGAGGTTCGATTGAGAGCGCCGACCTAATGTCCCGCCCGAGTTATTGGTTTGCCGGCGCTCTCGATTGTCGAGCCAGTCGGACGAAGAGGGCGCTGGCGATCACGCCGAGCAGCGCAAAAGCGGTCACGACCCAGAACACCTGATAGTGTCCAGCGGCGCCAGGCGACTGGTCGAGCAGATAGCCCATGAGCGGCCCCATAAAAATATCCGGCGTGAAGCCGATGACCGATGCGAAGCCGACGGCGCTCCCTGTATGCTCCATCGGAATTTTCCCGTCCTGCATGATCGCGAAATACAGGCCGCGCAGCGCAAATATGCCGAAGCTGCTGGAAACGATCGTCAAAACAAACATCGCGACCATGCCGGCGCCAATAGCGCCGGAGGCCAGCACGGCGCCGCTGGCGGCGAGCAGCACGAAACAGCTGACGGTCATGATGGGTGCGCCGATCCGCTCGGCCAGATAGCCGGCGCCGATGGCTGCGACCGGTCGTATCCACAGCGATGCGACGCCGGCGCGGGCGGCGTCCACCTCATTCAAGCCAATGACCTGGTTCGCATAGAGCGAAAAGTCGTCGATCGCCTTATATCCCACGTAAGCGCACAGGATCACTACGGCTTGCAGCCAGACTGACGGCATCAAGAACACATGGGCGACGCCGCTCATGAACATTGCCGATTGCGGCGCCGCTTTGCGCTTGGGCAACGCCATCCAGATCAGCAGGGCGGCGCCACAGGTCGTGGCCGACAAGAGAAGTATGATGTGCCGTATTGACTCCGTGCGCTGCGCGAGATTGGCCGTCTCGCTTTGTTCTGGCAGCAGCGCGGCGAACAGGATCACCATGATCGACGCCATGACGGCCGCCAGCGCGCCTCTGCCGCCTTCGAGCAGGCCGAAGGCGCGACTTTGGGACTCGCCCGCGCCCCATTCGCGAGTCGCGCGAATCAACGGCGCCCAGAACAACGCTATCGTGGTGATTCCCCAATATCCGTAGAGGATCGCCAGCGTCGATCGAGAGGGAATCGCCATCATCACGAGACCTCCGGCGGCCGTGGACGTCAATGCGATCGTCAACATTGTGCGGGCCGGGAATCTGTCGGCGATCAGGCCGCCAAAAAAATACGCGGCGATTGCAACAACGCCATAGACCGCATAGGCGGCGCCGAGTTCAAGATTGGTGAGGCCAAAGACGTCGAGGATCGTCGGGCGGAATACGCGCGCCAGCACGAATGGCAGCAAGAAAACCGATTCTCCGGCCACGACCAGCGCCGTGATCGCCAGCGCTCGCCGGACGGGCTGCTCAAGCCCTAACTCCTGCCCGGACGCCGGCGCGTCGCAGGCCGACGCATCGCATTGACCGGACGGCTCCGATGGGTTGCGCTGTCGTTGCGAGGCCTCGTCCCTGTTCAAGGGGGCGCGTCTGAATTCCATCGTGTGAAATTCATAGAGGAACGCGTAACGTTATTCCACCCACGTTGGGGCTGATCGGCATTTCTCGAGAGAGCTGGAGCGAGTCCCAGCCATTGCTTCAACCCGCCATCGCGAGTTGTCTCAACAGCGCGTCGCGGGCCTCGACGATCCGGCGGTACTGTTCGTCGCTGCCGCCTGCGTCCGGATGGGCAATCTTGGCCAGCTGCCGGAAGGCGGCGTTAATGTCTGACGCTTCGAGGAGACCCTCGAACGGCAGATCTAAGATTTCGCGATATTCCTGGTCGTCGATCTCAAGCGCAAACAAGAGCCGCCGTCGCTTTTCTCTTGCCTCGATGCGTAAAGCGACCTGATCCTCCTGCCATCTCTGGCGCGACATAACCAGACAGGCGCCAAAGGCGATCCGGCCCAGCGTCTCCAATTCGTCAAGATTGAACGGCCCCACGACGCCATAGGGCGGCGCCAGATGCGCCGTCCTTCCGCTCGCGCCGTGTTGGATATCGCCGATCCTGGCCATATCCAATATTCCCATCGAGCCGTTCCAGACGACCCATTCCTGTTTGTCCGTCATGCCGAGCGCTCATGCATAACCCGATCCCGCGCCTCGCCATTTGTGCAAAAGCGTTCATAACGGACCGACCGTGAGCCTATGCATGTTCGGAGCCAAGGCGCGCACGCTTGTCCGCTCAGTTTAAACGTCGCCGCTGGAAGGGAGGGGCGGCACGGGCGCACAATGGCGTTTGGCAAATCGTACGCAGTCGAAACTGGCGACGGCTTTGGCTTGCCCCTTGCTTGTCACGCGGCAACGGGAGCAAGACACGGTGCTGGACGCTTCAACGACACGCAGCCTGACGACGGTACGCGACCTCGAACATCCGCCCGAGGCCGTCTGGCGCGCCATGACCGATTCCGAATGGCTCGCCGTTTGGTTCTTTCCCAACGACATTGAGCCCGTGGTGGGCCACAAGTTCACGATCTGGAGCCGTCCGATCGAGCGTTGGGACGGCGAGTTCAAATGTCAGGTTGTCGCGGTCGATCCGGGCCGCGTGTTGCGGTTCAGCTGGTCAGGCGGTCATGACGAGCTCAAGGGCTTTGGACGGTATATGGACACAACCGTCACCTGGACGATTTCGCCGGGGCCGGATGGCGGCACGCATTTCGTTTTTGTCCAGGAAGGAATCGACTCGGCCGCCACGGCGGACGCGGTCTACGACATCATGCTCAAAGGCTCGCAGAGCGTATTGAACTCGCTGGCTAAAAGGCTCCCCGACCTCATCGAACACGGCGCCTGAAGGCCCTGCTTGGGACGCGTTCGTGAACGCCGCGCTGAATGGCGAGATTTTTGCTCTGCTCGGCGGCGCTGAAGGCGCGCGACCTTTTCCGTTCGCGAAATTTTTGAGAAGAGCGCCATGAGCAAGGGAGGAAAAATATGGCGGATCATAAGGTTACGGTTGAACAATTGCCCAATGGAAAATGGGCCTGTTTCCTACATATTGTCGGCCATGACGAGCCGGTTAATCTTGGACGCGAATTCAAGAACGACGAACAAGCCGAAAACTGGCTCAACGTTTCGGAGTCGCTGACGGCGATAGAAATGATGGTCCGAAAATATAAGAAATAGGCATGCGCAACGTCGAACTTTGGACTAGCAGGCATTGGCGGCGTGGCGACGCGCAGATGGTTCGATGTTGATCTTGGCGAGCATGGAGCGCCTTTTGCTGCGCTTCGTCTCGTCAGGGTCTCGTCTTCGCGTAAAGTCACATGTCAGTCACACCGACAGATTCGCCGCGCGCGCTTAACGGTCCCATCGACCCTGCCGCCGGGCGCCCATCCCCGGCGAAGCGGCAGCTCGATTTTTCCGGCGCGACGCTCTTCGTTCCAGAGAGTTCCGTGGCGCCGGCGCCAGACGCGACCGCGCCAATAGACGCGCCAAGCGCCGCAGCGCTTTCCGACGCCTTATGCGCGAAGATGTCGCCGCTCTCTTTCGGCGACCGGGTTTTTTTGCTTGCTTCGGAAGCCGACGCCTGGCGGTTCGCGATCGAAATGGTCCGTCGGCGCCACGCGATCGTCGGCCGTCCCAAGCGACGCCGGTTCATCGTCTGCGCCGGTGAGGCGGCGGAGCCGGCGCCGCCGGGCCTTGAGGGCGATGACGAGATCACTATTCTCCGGACGGACGATCATGCCGCCTTGCAGGCGGAAGTCGACGTCCGGACCGCGGGAATTTTGATCGCGCCGATACGGACGAAAGCCGGTCTCGAAGTCGTGCCAGGAAGCGTGCTCGCCCGCTTGCGCGAAACCGCGGACGAATATGGGCTGATCCTCGGCTTCGATGAAAGCCTTTGCGGCTTTGGCCGCTCTGGCATGCTGTGGGCGCACGAATGGACAGGCGTCACCCCTGACCTGATGATCGCCACGCATTCGCCTGCGGGCGTCCCGCCGCTGGCCGCGCTGGTGGTGACGCAACGGTTGGCGCGCGGGGCGCAGGGCGGCTCCCCGCCGCTCCTTGGCCGGGACGCGCTTATATCCGGTCATATGCTTATGGACGCGCTATCGACGCCCGGCTTTCAGGAACGCGTGCAAAATCGAAGCTGGCGGCTCGAGGACCAACTCGCCGCGCTGTTTTATCGGCGTCGCGGCGCCTTTACCGCGCCGACCGGCCTTGGCTTGATGCAGGGCCTCGCGCTCGCGGGAGACGCGGAGCCAATGCGCATGGCGCTGGCCGAGCGCGGGCTTCTCACCCGCGCCATGGGGTCGACCCTTGGCCTCTTTCCGCCGCTCACCGTCGAGGAAAGCGACATTGATGCGGCGGCGGCCGCCATCGATATGATCTGTGCGCGCGAAGAGCATTGAGCGCCCGCGGCGTTTTCCGCGCGGGGTAGCCGGACGGCGAAGCTGCGGGATTAACGCCGCTCCCGCGCCGCTTGTTCTTCCATAAGAGCCGAGACGGTGTCGAGCAAACGGATGGCGCCTGGCAGGCGCGCATGGGCTTCCTGCTGAACCTCCGTCGCCGGCTCGAGCCCGCGCCACCAGTCGATGAATTGTGCGATCAAGGCCCGCGCCGGAATCTGGGCAAAACCGACGCCCGGAAAAGCCTCCAGTCCGAACGACGCTTCGACGGCTCGAAGGCAATCCGCGATATAGACCGCATCCGCCGCGCTTAAAGCGAAAGGGCGATCCGGCGCGCGGCGCACCATCCGAACTTCGCTGAGTTCGGGGATATAATCTCTCTTCAATGCATCTCGCTCCGCAAAGGCGGCGGGTTTCATTGCAAGATGGCCGCCATAAGCCGTCACGCCAGCTCATTTCTACACATGTCTTGTGCGATCGCGTATGGCGCGGCGCTTGCTTTCCAGTCGCTCGGGCGTTGCCCCTCGCTGAGCAAGCCAGACGCGCGAACGCTTTCCAAGCGCATCGCGTAGGCCCCGGGGCGGCGGACAAATTCAAGATCATGATCCCAATGGATGCAGTCGAGCCAAATAGGGAGGTCATCGCGCGCGACCCCGTTCCCCCCGCGCTGAGGCGATTCATCTGGGACATTCAGTCCATGGTCGAACTCGCCGAAAGCGAGCGGGAGATTCTGTTGATCGGCCGCGATCTCATGGCGCGGCTCATCGCCACGGATGATTGGCTGCCAACGGTCTTCGCCGCCGCAAATCCTGCCGGTGGCCAGCAGTTCGAGCTTTTTCGCGATGCGCTCGAACGCTTTTCCATCGTCAGCACGGTCTTAGGGGGCGGGGCCGACGTGACGATCTCTCAACCTTGCGTCTGGGAGATCGCGGGCGTGTTGCGCGGCGCCGTCGATCGCCAGCAGCTTGAGGGCAATGCGGCGATGGCCGGCGTGCCCCGCCTGCAAGCGCGCGCGGTGGCGGCGCGCGCCTCCGGGAGCGGGGATGTCCTGCAGCTTTGTAACGCGCTGCAGGATCGGACATCCATCGTCATCCACGTTTATGGCGGCGACATCGCCCAGGTGAGTCGCCGCTCGGGCGCGTCCGCGCAGACCATGCGCTACGCTAACGCCGAATGCGCGCCTCCCTACGACATTTTTTCCATCCAGCACGAGATCAAGGATTGATTTCGTGACGAGGAGCATCCGCACAATTTTTGATGGGCTTGACCGAACGCTGAGCTCGTTCGACGCTGAGCCGAACGGGTCGTCGCAAGCGCGCGGCGGAAGCCAAGAAGTCGGGAATTCTAGGAAGGATCGAAATAGTCGATCTTTTGGCCGGGATCTCTGTTCGGGCAGGGTATTTCCTTGAAAAGGACTTCCGCGAAGGCCTTCAGGCCTGTGTTCGTGCGCAGAGACAGGCGATTGGGGTCGGTCGTCCAGCTTTGATAGGTGACGATCCCCCGGGTGATGCTGATCACCGTGTATTTTTCCGAATTGATTTCGCCGCCCTTCGTCCGATAGCACTTTCCGGGCACAACGCTTTCTTCCTTCATCGGCATGATGCTCACCTTGCATATTGGCGCTGCGTGCATCCGGGATCAGCAAGTTCAAGGCCAGATCGAACTTGCGGGAGCGTTCCGCGCTGCTACGCCATTGGCGCGCGCGAGCCGTGCGCCGCGCGGCGCGATTGAGAACGGCGATCCGAGAGTTTCAGGCGCTTACGCAATCGAGCCGCATCAGCGTTCGGGCGTCGAGCTTGATCGACGGGGCGCCGCAAATTTCGTCGAGTTGGGCGAGGCTGGTGACGCTGACGATCGGCGCGGCGACGGCGGGCTGGGCGAGCAGCCAGGCGATGGCGATCTGCGCGGGCGTGGCGTTGCAGCGAAGCGCGGCGGCGTCGAGTTCGCGCAAGATATCGAGACTGCGGTCGTCGAGCGCGCGCGCGACGACAGCGCCGCGCGCGGCGCTGACCGTATCGGCGAGGGAGCGATATTTGCCGGCGAGCAATCCGGCTTCCAGCCCGCGAAACGGAATGACGCCGATAGCTTCGCTTTCGCAGAGGCGGTGCAGGCCGCCCTCGTAAAATCCCCGCGTCACGAGATTGTAGTGCGGCTGCAGACAGCTAAAGAGCGGCAGCCCGTGGGCGCGCGCCACGCTCAACGCCTCGGCGAGACGAGGCGCCGAATAATTCGACGCGCCGATCGCTCGGACCTTGCCGCTTTCGATGAGGCTCGCGAACGCTTCGAGCGTCTCCTCGAAAGAGACCGCCGTGTCGTCGAAATGCGCTTGATAGAGATCGATGCGGTCGGTCCGCAGCCGGCGAAGCGACTCTTCAGCCGAGCGGATGACATGCGCTTTCGAAAGTCCCCTGCCAACATTTTTCATTTCGCCGCCGACCTTGGTCGCGATCAAGACCTGATCGCGCTTGCCGCTCGATTTTAGCCAATTCCCAATGATCGTCTCTGATTCGCCGCCCCGGTGGCCGGGCGCCCAGGTCGAATAAGTGTCGGCGGTGTCGATCAGCGCGAAGCCGCGGTCCAAGAAGGCGTCAAGAATTGCGTGGGAGACGGCTTCCTCGACGGTCCAGCCGAAGACGTGACAGCCCAGCGCCAGCGGCGCGCAGCTGAGGCCAGATCTACCGAGGTTGCGATGGCGCATGTGAGGCTCGGCGATGACGCTCCGGGGCTCTCGCGCCGGAAACGGAAATGTTCCAGCGCGGCAAATCGATGACGTGACCGGGCGGAATCAAAAGCCGCTCGCATCTTCCGGGGCGATGCGAATGTCCATCCCGTCGAAACTGTCGTCAAACTTGATTTGACAGGCGAGGCGCGAATTGAGCTGGCGGCCCCCGGCGGTCGCAAGCATGCGGTTTTCCGCCGGTCCGGAGTCGGCGATTTGCACCCCAGGAGGCATGCTGAGATAGACGTGGCACGTCGCGCAGGCGCAGCTGCCGCCGCATTGCGCGACCAGCTCTTCGACCCCGGCGCGCCGGATCAATTTCATCAGTGAGACGCCGGTCTTGCCGGTGATTTCCCGTCTGGCGCCGTCTCTGGTTTCGAGAGTGAACTTGGCCATCTTCCTTTGCCTGTTCGGAGGCGTCCGTTTCCCATCGCCGCACGGGCGCAAATCGGATCACGATCCCAAGCTCATCCAAAGTTCAATGACGCGAAATCCGAGCACGCCGGATGGCGACCGTCTGCCGGACCGTCTCGCGCGATGAGCGTCGTCGCGAGGCCCGCCGACTGCGCGGCGTCCAATTCCTCGCCATCGCCCGACAGCGCCAGCACGGATTCCGAGGGCAAGGCGAGATGCTCACAGATCGCACGGTAGGAGGCGGGTTCGATTTTCTGACCGATGGAGGTGTCGAAAAATCCCTCGATCAGGCTCGTCAGATCGCCCGAATCGCTGTGGCTCAGCAAGAGTTGCTGCGCCAATCTCGACATCGACGAATAAACGAACAGGCGCCGGCCCGATGATGCCCATGATCTCAGTGATTCCGCGGCGTCCGGGTATAACTCGCCCTTGATAGTACCGGTCGCATAACTTTCTTGCCAGATCAGCCCCTGTATGGTCTTCAGCGGAGTCGCCTTACGGTTCTGCTTCATCCAGCGCAGCAACAGCGCTTCGGCTTCCTCGAGCTTCAAGTCAAATCCGCCAAGGAGACGTCCAGTTTCCTCCAAAGCTTCTTCCACATCTGGGTCGGCGGCATGTTCGGCGATGAAGGCGCCAAGCCGCGCGTGTACGAGCGGCGTTAGCGTCCCGGTTACGAAAGACATCGGAACGGCGGCGCCTTCCAGCTCGATCAGGACGGCGCGCACAGGTTCAACCATTGCGGCGCCATTGGGTAGAGAATTGTCTCATCGCGCCACCGGCTGCCTGTGTTTCTACCTGTCGCTCGTGCGTTTCGAAGCATGTTGCGTGCCGCATGCCGCGCGCGCCGTTCCGGCTACGATCATCTTGATTGCCGGTTCACGTTTATGAGCAGACACTCCGCGGGTCGGGCGTCAGCAAGCCGAGACCCGTCTGGGTTTGGCCCAATGTTTGCGGCGTGCGGGGCGGGCGAGACGAATGTTCGGAGGCCCAATGGCTCAAAGCTCGGATGATTTGAAAGAGGCTACGAGCGTTACGCTGCAACACTACAATCAGCGCGCCGAAGCTTTCTGGGAGGGAACGCGCGGCCATGACGTCACACAAAACATCGCGGCGATGCTCAGCCACATTCGCGGCGAGCCGCCTTTTATTTTGCTCGATTTCGGCTGCGGCCCGGGACGCGATCTGAAAGCCCTCAGTGAGCTGGGGCATGTCGCGATCGGGCTCGATGGCGCGCAGCGATTCGTCGAAATGGCGCGCATGCACAGCGGCTGCGCGGTGTGGCTGCAGGACTTTCTCGCGCTCGATTTGCCCGCAAGCCACTTTGACGGAGTCTTCGCCAATGCGTCGCTGTTTCATGTGCCGCGCAGCGAATTGCCGCGCGTCCTAGGCGCGCTCCGCGCCGCTTTGAAGCCGGGAGGCATTCTGTTCAGCTCCATTCCACATGGAGCAGATCAGGAAGGGTGGAGCGGCGGTCGGTATGGCGTGTTTCACGCCCCCGAAAGCTGGCGCGGTTTCGGGGCGGCGGCGGGCTTCGTCGAACTCGAGCGCTTTTACCGGCCGAGCGGCGCGCCGCCCAGCGAACAGCCCTGGCTCGCCAGCGTGTGGCGGCGCACATAGAAGGCGCTGGGGAGCGGGAGCCTCGTCACGTCCCGCGCAGAGCGGCGGCGAGCGCATCGGGTTCGACGATCGGCAGCGAGCAGACCATTCCCCGACAGACATACGCCGTGGCGCGATCGCCGATCAAGGTCTTGCCAAAAGCTGGATGCGCGCGAGGCAGCGCCGATCCAGGCGCGATGACGCTCAACGCCCGACCGGGGCGACTGACGCCGTAAATCGCTCTCTTCAGCGCCGCTGTGTCCGCGCTGTCCTTGTCGCCGACCACGACAATCTGCAAGGCGTCGTGCAGCGTTTCCATGCCGTTCAACAAGGATGAAAAACCAAGAACGCGTTGGCGGATCGTCCCGGAAAAGGCGTTCGCGATTCCCTCTGCGCGTTCCCGATAAACGCTGTCGCCGGTCAAATGATAGAGCTGCGCCAGCGCCTGCAGCATCATGCCATTGCCGGAGGGGAGGGCCGAGTCCTCGGCGATTTTCATGCGCGCGATGAGCGTGTCGGCGTCGTCCGCGGCATAAAAATAGCCGCCATTTCGGTCGCCATATCGCTGCTCGACATGCTCGGCCCAGCGCCGGGCGCATTCGAGATAGAGCGGCGCGCCAGTCGCCTCGAAGAGCGCCAGCGCGGCTTTGCACATCGCGGCGTAGTCGTCGAGGACGGCGACATGGCGTGCGCGTCCCCACCGCCACGAATGCAGCAGACGGCCATCGTCCGTCGTCATTGCGCCGTTTATAAAATCGAAGGTCTCGATGGCGATATCGCGCCACTCCCCGCGTTCAAACACGCACGCGGCCTTTGCGATGGCCGCGATCGTCAATCCATTCCAGTCCGCCAGCACCTTGTCGTCGCATTCCGGCCGCATGCGGCGCTCGCGCGTAGTGAACAGAACAGCGCGGTCTTGCGCCAGCTCGGCCTCGGCGTGCTGATCGAGTAACTCGATCGTTTCGAGGCGATTGAGGACGGATTTGCCATGCTCCCAATTGCCTTCGCGCGTGACGCCATAGGCGCGTTCGAACGCCGCCGCGCGCGGGCCCAGCGCGTCCTCTATTTCCATTTCGCGCCACGCGTAGAACTTGCCTTCTTCGCCTTCGCTGTCGGCGTCGAGACTGCTGGCGAACCCGCCGCCTGGCGCGCGCATCTCGCGCATCATCCACGCGATGGTCTCCGTCACGCGCAACCGATACAGTTCACGACGTTCGTCTTGCCAGACCTCCGTCAGCAGCTCGATCAGCTGCGCATTGTCGTAAAGCATTTTTTCAAAATGCGGCACGAGCCATCGATTATCGGTCGAGTAGCGCGCGAAGCCGCCGCCCAAATGGTCGTAGACGCCGCCTTGCGAAATATGATCGAGCGTCAAAACGACGGCTTGGCGCAACGAGTCGCGGCCCGTCCGCTTCCAGGCTCTCCAGAGGAACTCGAGGCTGCTCGCCTGCGGGAATTTGGGCGCCGCCCCGAAGCCGCCCTCGACCTTGTCGAGCCGCTGCTCCAACTGCCCGCAAATGGTCTCGACGAGGTCGGGAGACACCGGCGCCGCCGCAGTCGTCTTGGACAGGCTGGCCAGTCCCGCGCTGAGCTCGGCGACATTGTGCTCGATCGCATTGGCGCGTGCGCGCCAAAGTTTGGCGATGGCGTTTAGCGCCTCGGCGAAGCCCGGACGTCCGCCCTGCGCGACGGGCGGAAAATATGTTCCGCCCCAGAAGGGCTTGCCTTCCGGCGTCAGAAACATCGTCAACGGCCAACCGCCGCGTTGGCCCATCATCATCAAGGCTTGTTGATACAAATAATCGACGTCCGGCCGCTCTTCGCGATCCACCTTCACATTGATGAAATATTCGTTCATCAGCGCCGCGATTTCGGGATCCTCGAAGGATTCATGCGCCATCACATGGCACCAATGACAGGCGGCGTAACCAGACGAGAGCAATATGGGCTTGCCCGTCTGCTTGGCGAGCGCGAGAGTCTCCGCGTTCCAAGCCTGCCAGTGCACCGGGTTGTTCCGGTGCTGCAACAAATAGGGGCTGGTCTCTTGACCCAGCCGATTGCTCTCGACGGTCATGGAGCGGCTCTCCGCGCTGGCGCGGATTATTGCAGGTTCCGAGCCAGGCGGGGAAGAACGAACAAGCGGATGCGGGCGCGCCTTGCCGAAGCGCGGCGTCTCGTCAAGCGCCGCGTGCTGGCGGCGTCGGAGAAAAAGGGCCTACAGTCAGCGATAGTTGCGCGCGGCGCTCGTTTCCGTCGTGATCGGCTCACTCGCGCCGCGCGTCGGTCAATGTGTGGCGGCTTCGTTGCTCGGGAGCACGTCGCGGACGCGATTGCCTTCGACCCAGACGAAGGCCCCGGCGGGGTCGGCGCAGTTAATGTCCTGTTCGGCGATGAGCTTGTCGCAGAGCATGACGCAAATGGCGTCGATCGGCGCGTCTCTGTCGTTTTCCTCGGTCATGCGGTCGATCGAGATTTCGCCCATCTCCTCGTCGTCGACCAAGTGAATGATGAAAACTTCCTCGTGGCCGGGGGCGCCATGCGCGTTCACCCGGAAAGTTTCCCCCTTGTAGCGAAATTCGCGTATCATTCCTGACCCTTTTCGGTTGCTTGGTCGTGTCCGCGATTTTGCGCCTCAGCGTCCGGGCGACAATTACCGCGTGCCCGGCGCGCAAGCAAAGTGCGTGCCATTTGGGCGTTATTGGCCGCGGTTTTGGCTGGGGGAGGCGCCGAAATTGCTTTTGATGGGCGCAAGAGGCGCTCGAGACATCAGGAAAACGCCATGCCAATGCCTGCCGAAGAAATCCAACGTCTGATAAAGACGGCTCTGCCTGACGCCGTGATCGAATTGACGGCGCTTGCTGACGACAATGATCACTGGGCCGCGACGGTGACGTCGTCGGCCTTTCAGGGTTTGAGCCGTGTGCGCCAGCATCAACTGGTCAACGCCGCTTTCGGCGGACGGCTTGGCGGAGAATTGCATGCGCTGGCTTTAACGACGCAAGCGCCTGCGCGAGGAGAGTAAGACATGACCGACACCACATCCAAGATTAAAGGCATCGTCGAGGGCGCCGACGTCGTGCTGTTCATGAAGGGCGTGCCGCAGGCGCCGCAATGCGGCTTCTCCATGCAAGTCGTGCAGATTTTGAATCAGCTCGGCGCGCCCTATACGGCGGTCAACGTGCTCGCCGACGGCGAAGTCCGCGAGGGGATCAAGGCCTTCTCGAATTGGCCGACCATTCCCCAGCTTTACGTGAAGGGCGAATTCATTGGCGGATGCGACATTACGCGCGAAATGTTCGAGTCGGGAGAGCTGACGGCGCTTTTCGACAAGGAAGGCGTCGCGCATAAGCAGAGCGTGAAGGCCTAGACACTAGGTCTTGAGCCGCATGCGGGACACACGGTTCAAGCGAACGAGCAAGGCCCATTCCTCGACGCGCAGCTCGCTCCAGAGCTGCGCGTCGAGCGTCTTGCCGACGATCAACGCCGATCCTCGGGGCCGGCGCACGCCGCGGCGCCGTGCATGCGTCAGCACAATAGGCGAAAGTGTTGTGAGCGGCGGCTTCGCGCCGCTGTCGCGCGCATCGGGCGCCGGCGCCGCGACGACATCGAGATGTGGCTCAACGATTGCTTGACGCAGATCATGAATACTCAGCGCGCCGACGCCGATGTCGTGAACTTCGGCGAACTCGATCCAAAGACCAACGAACTTCTGCAGCAGGGCGTCGTCGCTTATCGGACGGACCGTGAGAAGGCCGACAGCCTTTTCAAGCAGGCATTGGCGCTGACGCCGCAGGAGCTTGCGCCCTATTACTGCCTCTACAAAATTCACACTTACATGGGCAGTCTCGACTATGCCGCCGACGTCGCCGCGCAAGGCATCAAGGTTGCGACGCGGCAAGCGGGATGGCCGAGCGATCCCATGGCTTGGCCGGCTCAGGCCGATGAGACCCATGACGGGCCGGCGCGCTTCGCCCTCTACACGCTGAAGGCGCTGAGCTTCATTGAATTGAAGCGCGGCCGCAGCGAAACCGCAAAAGAATATCTTGATATCCTCTCGCGGATGGATCCGCAGGGCAGCGTCGGCTGGAAAGTGATCGCGGAATTGGCGCAGGGCAGTGTCCAGTAGCGCACAAGACACGACTCCTAGCGTAAAGCCGAACAAAGCGTGATGGAAATGTCGCGCTTCCGCCACGGCGCCGGAATCCTTGTCTGAAAACCGACATTGTGCGCCGCATTCGACAGACGTCGGGCCGTTTTGCGTGGTTTTTGCATAAAACAAATTACGAACTGCGTGAAACGATCGAAGCGGATCATCGCAAGTGCGAACAGACGCTTTGGCTCCGGCCTGAGGGCGGCTGTTCGCAAGGAAGGCGGCCATGGACGACGTAGCCACTTCACGCTCTAAGCTCACCGATAGCGTGGCTGCAAAGCCGGCTCGGGCAAGAGCCCCGTCCGCCGATACGGCGCTTCTCGGCGTTTATGAGATCTCAAAGATCTTGACCGCGCCCGCTCGCCTCGAGCAGACGCTCGGCAATGTCGTCTCCGTCCTGAGCTCCTTCCTCGACATGAAATTGGGGATGATCACCATCCTCGATCAGCACGGCAATCCGGAGATCGTCGCGACATCGGGCTGGATCAGCCACGATGGCAAAAAGCCGATCGACACCCTGCCGGCGACGGTGATCGACCGGCTCGTCGCCACGGCGATGCCTGTCATCGTCGAGGACGTGACCCGCGATCCCTTGTTCGCGAAGGCCGCCGAGACGATCACCCAGGCGATTGGCGCGAACGCCTCCTTCCTCGCCGTCGCGATCAAGAGCGACAGCCGCGTCGTCGGGACGTTGTCGATCACTCGCACATCGGAGGAGTTCATCTCCTACGCCTTCGACGCCGATCTGCGCTTGTTGACCATGATCGCCAATCTAATCGGGCAAACAGTGAAGCTGCACCGCATGTTTTCGGCTGACCGGCAACGGCTGCTGAGCGAATGCAGCACCCTGGAGAAGGCGCTGGTCTCATGCTTGCCCAAGGAGGTCCATCGGGAGCGGCCCGACGTCGCCGGCATCATCGGCGAGAGTCCGGCGATCATGGACGTGCTCGACACCATCGCCATCGTCGCCAAGTCCAATTCGACCGTGCTGCTGCGCGGCGAGAGCGGCACGGGCAAGGAGCTGTTCGCGCGCGCCGTGCACGACCTGTCGCGCCGCAGCGCCAAGCCCTTCGTCAAGTTGAACTGCGCCGCGCTGCCGGAAAGCGTTCTCGAATCCGAGCTGTTCGGTCATGAACGCGGCGCCTTCACCGGCGCCGTCGCGCAGCGCGCGGGACGTTTCGAACTGGCCAATGGCGGCACGCTGCTGCTCGACGAAATCGGCGAAATATCTCCCGCCTTTCAGGCGAAGCTGCTGCGCGTGCTGCAGGAAGGCGAATTCGAGCGGGTGGGCGGCTCTAAGACCTTGAAGGTCAACGTCCGGTTCGTCTTCGCGACCAACAAAAACCTCGAAGAGGCCGTCGACAAGGGCGAGTTCCGCGCCGATCTCTATTATCGCATCAGCGTCGTTCCAGTGTTCCTGCCGCCGCTGCGCGAGCGGCCCGGCGACGTTTCGCTGTTGGCGAGCAATTTCATTGAGCGCTTCAATAGCGAAAACGATCAAAGGCACGAGCTCTCGGCCAGCGCCATCGAGACGCTGCAACGCTGCTACTTTCCGGGTAATGTTCGCGAACTGGAAAATTGCGTCCGCCGCACGGCGACTCTGGCGCGCGCAGAAACAATCGTCGATGAGGATTTCGCCTGCGCCTCCGGCAAATGCCTGTCGGCCTTGCTATGGACGGGCAGCGCCAGCGGCGCCTATCAGCACCCGCATCCCGAAGCGGCCGGCGCGCGCGCCGTCGCGCCTTCCGAGCAGAACGCGCCAGCGAGCCAGGGCGCAGCCGCGCCCGGCACAACTCTCCCCAAGGAGGCCGCGCCGCCGTTCGACGCCGCCGGCGAGGATGGCGACGGGTTCGGATCGTCCCGCAAGATGATCGATCGCGAGCGTCTCATTGAAGGCATGGAGAAGGCCGCCTGGGTGCAGGCCAAAGCGGCGCGGCTGCTCGGCCTGTCGCTGCGCCAGGTGAATTATGCGCTGAAGAAATACAACATCGAAATAAAGCGCTTTTGAGCCCCTGCGATTGTCGTGTTTAGAACATTTGTTAATAGGTTTGCCGCCTCGCAACTCCCAACGATCCGTCCTGGCGCGCCCAACGCCTGCTGCGCGAGGGCGTTCATATCCGCGCCGCTCCTTCGTCCGCCAAGCGGACCGATAAAATAATAATCTTTTCAGCTGCTTCCGTGTCGCTGTCAGCGTGCGACACGCGTTGGATTGCGGCTGGCATGCGATTTGAAGGGAGTGTGACAGCATGCATTGAATGGGTGAGGAATCGCGACATGGCGTACAAAATTGTAGCCTCCCAATGTACGGTGTGCGGGGCTTGCGAGTTCGAGTGTCCGAATGCGGCGATCCGCCTCAAGAACGACATGTACATCATCGACCCGAAGAAATGCACGGAGTGCGAAGGGCATTTCGACACGCCGCAATGCGCGGTCGTCTGCCCCGTCGAAAACACCTGCGTGCCGGCATAGCCCTGAACGCGCGGCCTAGCGGAACGACGCATCGCATGGACGCCGTCGACTGGCTTGGAAACTTCTTGTCCTGCCGCGATTGTCCGCATGTGGAGATTCGCGAGAAAGGCCTTTGCGATCTCGGCCAGATTTGCGTCCGCGACCGAAGGGCCCGCCGCATAGACAGGTTCTTCGCGGCGAGCCCGCAAGAGTCCGCGAAATACCTGGATCATCCCTATTTCGAACTCCGCGTCGGCGCGGCGAAATATGCGAGCGTGTTTCAGTTGCGCGCGCTGATCGACGACGAGGAGCCGGATGTCAGAGCCATGGTGGCGCAGCGTCTGCCGTTGCGCATCGCTGAAAAACTGATCGATGACGGCGACCGCAAGGTGCGCATGGCCTTGGCGCAGCGGGTCGAGGGCGCGGACCTCGTCAAGCTGCTCTTCGATGACGATCCCGGCGTGCGCCTGATCGCCGCGCGTCGCGCGCCGCCCGAAATTCTTGCCGGCGCGAAGGGCGATGACGACCCGCAGGTGCGATGTGAAGCGGCGCGGCGGATCGCTCTCGAGAGGCTTCCGGCCATGGCGCGCGATCCCGAACCTCGCGTGCGCATGATTATTGCAGAGCGGTTGGCGCCGGCGCAATTGGGGCTGCTCGTCGCCGACGAAGATTTGCGAGTCCGCTTCCTGGTGGCGGAGAGATGTGGGACGGAACTATTGGCGCGTCTGCGCGACGATCCTGATCCGGAAGTGAGGCGCCTCGCCCAGGCGCGCCTGGACGAAGCGCAACAGTGAACGGAGAGCGAAATGGCGGCGGTACAAGAGACAGTTGAACAGGTTCGCCGTGTCGGCGCCGATCAGTACAAATACGGCTTCGTCACCGACATCGAATCCGACCTCGCGCCCAAGGGTCTTTCCGAGGAGGTCATCGGGTTCATTTCCGCGAAGAAAAACGAGCCGGAATGGATGCTGCAGTGGCGGCTTGAAGCCTATCGCCGCTGGCTGACGATGACCGAGCCGAAATGGGCGCGCGTCGACTACCCGGCGATCGATTATCAGGATCTCTATTATTACGCGGCGCCCAAATCCACCGCCGGTCCGAAATCGCTCGACGAAGTGGATCCGGAACTGCTGCGCACCTATGAAAAGCTCGGCATTCCGTTGCATGAGCGCGAAATTCTCGCGGGCGTGGAGCGCCCCGAGGGGGAAGAGCGTCCGCGCGTCGCCGTCGATGCCGTCTTTGACTCGGTTTCGGTCGCGACAACCTTCAAGGAAGAGCTGAAGAAAGCCGGCGTGATCTTCTGTCCGATCTCCGAGGCGCTGCGCGAGCATCCCGAGCTGGTGCGAAAATATCTCGGCACGGTCGTGCCGACCTCCGACAATTATTTCGCCACGCTGAACAGCGCCGTGTTTTCTGACGGGTCTTTCGTCTATATCCCGCCCGGCGTGCGCTGCCCGATGGAGCTGTCGACCTATTTCCGCATCAACGAAAAGAACACCGGACAGTTCGAGCGCACGCTCATCATCGCCGATCGCGGGTCCTATGTCAGCTATCTAGAAGGCTGCACCGCGCCCAAGCGCGACGAGAACCAGTTGCACGCGGCGGTGGTCGAGCTCGTGACGCTCGACGACGCCGAGATCAAATATTCGACGGTGCAGAACTGGTATCCCGGCGACGAGGAGGGCAGAGGCGGAATCTATAATTTCGTAACGAAGCGCGGCGATTGCCGCGGCGCCAATTCGAAAATCAGCTGGACGCAGGTTGAGACGGGCTCGGCGATCACCTGGAAATATCCGAGTTGCGTGCTGCGCGGCGATAATTCGCGCGGCGAATTCTACTCGATCGCGATCTCCAATGGTCGCCAGCAGGTCGACTCCGGCACCAAGATGATCCATCTTGGCAAGGGCACGACGAGCCGCATCATCTCGAAGGGCATTTCGGCCGGCCGTTCGTCGAACGCCTATCGCGGCCTTGTCTCGGCGCATCGCAAGGCGGAAGGCGCCCGCAATTTCACCAATTGCGACTCTCTGCTCATCGGCGACGCCTGCAGCGCGCACACGATCCCCTACATCGAAGCGAAGAACCCGTCGTGCGTGTTCGAGCACGAGGCGACGACCTCGAAAATCTCCGAGGACGTCTTGTTCTATTGCATGCAGCGCGGGCTGTCGCAGGAAGACGCCACCGCGCTGGTGGTCAATGGTTTCGTGCGCGACGTGTTGCAGCAACTGCCGATGGAGTTCGCGGTCGAAGCGCAAAAGCTGATCTCGGTCAGTCTCGAAGGCAGCGTCGGCTGACGCCTCAACAGATTGGGAGTGATGGAATGACGGCGCTACTGGAAATTCGCGACCTCAAGGCCGAGATTGCCGGCAAGCAGATCCTGAACGGCTATGATCTCACCGTGAAGGCAGGCGAGGTGCATGCGATCATGGGCCCCAACGGATCGGGCAAATCGACGCTGTCCTATGTGCTCTCCGGTCGGCCAGGCTATACGATCACCGAGGGGCAGGCGCTGCTCGCCGGCGCAGATCTGTCGCAGATGAGCGTCGACGAACGCGCCGCGGCCGGCCTGTTCCTCGCCTTTCAATATCCGCTGGAGGTTCCAGGCGTCGCAACGATGACCTTTTTGCGCGCCGCGCTCAATGCGCAGCGCAAGAAGCGCGGGGAGGAGGAAATGTCTTCGCCCGACCTGATCAAACGCGTCAAGGAACTCGCCAAGATTCTCGACATGGACATGGACATGCTGAAGCGGCCGGTGAACGTCGGCTTTTCCGGCGGCGAGAAGAAGCGCGCCGAAACGCTGCAGATGATGCTGCTCGAACCCAAGCTGTGCATTCTGGACGAGACCGACTCGGGACTCGACATCGATGCGCTCAAGGTCGTCTCCAACGGCGTCAATCAATTGCGCTCCAAGGACCGGGGCATCGTTGTGATCACCCATTATCAGCGCCTGCTCGATTACATCACGCCGGACGTCGTCCATGTGCAATCAGCCGGCAGGATTGTGCGCACCGGCGGTAAGGAGCTTGCCCTGGAGCTCGAAGAAACCGGCTACGCCAGCTACCAAAGCGAGGCGGCTTAGATCATGGGCAACGCACCGACCACTCCCGCGCGCAAACTTACCGACGCAGAGGCTCGGCTGGCGGAGATCTTCGCCGCGCAACAAAGCGCCGGCGCGCCGCCGCTGACAGAACTGCGCACGGCCGCTTTTGACGCCTTTTCAAAGACCGGTCTACCCAACCGGCATGATGAGGCGTGGAAATACACGGATTTGCGCGCTTTGCTGCGCGACGTGAAGCCTTTGGCCGCGCCGCCGGAAGAAAGCGCCAAGCAGAGCGCGCGTACGGCGGCGGTTCTTACTGACATCACGGCGCGGCGCATCGTCTTCGTTGGCGGCTATCTCGTTCCCGAGCTTTCCGATCTTGACGACTTGGAAAAAGGGCTGAGCGTTACGTCGTTGTCGGAGGCCTTGGCCAAAGGCGACTCCGCGACGACCGCGCAGCTGGGGAAAGTGGCCAAGGTCGACGATCCGGTTTTTGCCCTCAACACGGCTTTCATGGGCGAAGGCGTCGTCATCCGCGTCAGCGCCGGCGCATGCGTGGATCGACCGATACAATTGGTCTTCGTCGCGGGCGCGCAGCCGGCGACCTATTTCCTGCGCTCGCTCGTCATTATCGAAAAAGGCGCGCGGGCGACTCTGATCGAGAGCTTTGAAGGCGACACGGCGCAGGAATATCACGTGAACGCCGCGACAGAGGTCGTGTTGGAAGAAGGCGCGTCGCTCGAACGGCTCAAGATCGCCCGCGAAGGCGCCGCCGCGATGCATGTGTCAACTTTCGTCGCAGCGCTCGCCGCCAATAGCCAGCTCAACGACATCGGGATCAATCTCGGCGGCGCAATGTTGCGCAACCAGTCCTTCATCAGCCTGAACGGGCAAGCCGCGCATGCCGCCTTGCGGGGCGCCAACATCTTGAAGAACAAGGAGCACGCCGACGCCACCTTGTTCCTGGATCATGCGGCGGAACGTTCGGAAAGCAAGGCGCTGTTCAAATCCGTGCTGGACAACACTTCGGAGGCGGTTTTTCAGGGGAAAATCCTGGTCAGGCCCGGCGCGCAGAAGACCGACGCGCGCATGATGGCGCGCGCGCTTCTACTGTCAGAGGGCGCGCAGGCCTACTGCAAGCCGGAGTTGGAAATTTTCGCCGACGACGTGCAATGCGCGCATGGGTCGACCGTCGGCGCGCTCGACGCGAACTTGGTGTTCTATCTGATGGCGCGCGGCATTTGCCAAGCGGAAGCCCAAGCGATGCTCACCGAGGCCTTTATTGGGGAAGTGATCGACGCCGTGGAGAATCGCAGCGTTCGAGAGACTCTCACGGCCCTCGTTTCCGAGCGGCTGAGACTGGGAGAATGACGCTCAAACCGTAAGCGTCGTATCCCTGGCGCTGCGCGGTTGCGACGTGACGTCCGATTATGTGACGTGAGATTCCGCCTCTGCAGCTGGGGCGGGCTCGCTGCGGCGCTTGCGCAAGCAACAGCGGATCGGTTTGCGATCGCGTCGGGAAAATGTCGCAAATTCGTGTGAATGCGCGCCGTCTCGCATCAGGAGATCATCGGCGCGCGCTCCTGCGTTCCGAAAAATTGTATGGACCGATCTCCCGCATTGCCCGAAGCGTCTTTGCAGAAACCTGCGTCTCGCGCTCGGGCTAAACCTCTATTCCCGGCGCGGAACGCCGCTCATCGTCAAAGCACGCCCATTTGACGCCGGCGGCGTCGCGCGCGCAGGACTCCTCCGGGTAAGTCGCCGGCGTGGCCACTCCGGGAAAACCGCTCATTCTGGGATGAAGACGCTCAGGGATGTTGAATCCCTAACACGTGTCGACGCGCCGAATGTAGGAACATGTTTGAATATTTACATTGTTTGATGATGTTATACCGTTGATTTATATAACAAAACATCAGCTAAGTCGCTGGCATGGTTGTTGCGATCCTTCCGACAAACTGATGCATCGGTCCGTCTCAGCCGGGAGTCGGCGCGGGCGTTGCAGCGACAGAAGGAAGCAAGCCATGACGTCTCTGGATGTTGGAACGGCGGAGGCAGTTGAAGGGACGAACGCCGCGGTCGCGATGGGCGACGTGATGCAGAAGATCGCCGAGCACAAGGGTTGCGGCACGTCGGGCGGCAGCGGCAAGGCCAGCTGCGGTTCGGGCGCCGGCGAGGGCGACCTGCCGACGGAGATTTGGGAGAAGGTCAAGAACCACCCCTGCTATAGCGAAGAGGCGCACCATCACTATGCGCGTATGCATGTCGCCGTCGCGCCCGCCTGCAACATCCAATGCAATTATTGCAACCGCAAATATGATTGCGCCAATGAATCGCGCCCCGGCGTCGTCAGCGAGAAGCTGACTCCGGAACAGGCCGCGAAGAAAGTATTGGCCGTCGCCTCCACCATTCCGCAAATGACGGTTTTGGGCATCGCGGGCCCGGGCGATCCGCTCGCCAATCCGGAAAAGACCTTCAAGACGTTCGATCTGATCGCGCGCACCGCCCCGGACATCAAGCTCTGTCTGTCGACCAATGGTCTTGCCTTGCCGGACCACGTCGACACGATCGCCGGCTACAATGTCGATCACGTTACGATCACCATCAACATGGTCGATCCGGAAGTCGGCGCGAAGATCTATCCCTGGGTGTTCTGGAAGCATAAGCGCTATACCGGCGTCGAGGCGGCGAAGCTGCTGACGGATCGTCAGATGCAGGGCCTGGAAATGCTCACCGAGCGCGGGATTCTGTGCAAGGTGAATTCGGTGATGATCCCCGGGATCAACGACAAGCATCTCGTCGAGGTGAACAAGGCCGTCAAGTCGCGCGGCGCGTTCCTGCACAACATCATGCCGCTGATCTCGGCGCCCGAGCATGGCACGGTGTTCGGCCTCAATGGCCAGCGCGGTCCGTCGGCGCAGGAGCTGAAGGCGCTGCAGGACAGCTGCGAAGGCGAGATGAACATGATGCGCCATTGCCGCCAGTGCCGCGCCGACGCGGTTGGCCTGCTCGGCGAGGATCGCAGCGCCGAATTCACCACCGAGAAAATCATGGCGATGGAGGTCGATTACGATCTCGAGTCGCGCAAGGCCTATCAGGAGAAGGTTGAAGAAGAGCGCGTGGCGAAGGTTGCCGCGAAGCAGGAAGAGTTGGCGACGCTGGCCGGCGCGGCGAGCGACATCAAGTTGCTGATCGCTGTGGCGACGAAGGGTTCAGGTCTGATCAACGAACATTTCGGCCATGCCAAAGAGTTCCAGGTTTACGAACTCTCGACGCAGGGCGCGAAATTTGTCGGGCATCGCCGCGTCGATCTCTACTGCCAGGGCGGGTATGGCGACGAAGACAGTCTCGAGACGGTTATCCGTGCGATCAACGACTGCCATGCGGTGTTCGTGGCGAAGATCGGCGGTTGCCCGAAGAACGACCTGCTCAAGGCTGGCATCGAACCGGTTGATCAGTTCGCGCATGAGTTCATCGAGAAGTCGGCGATCGCCTGGTTCAAGAGCTATCTCGACAAGGTGAACAGCGGCGAGATTGAACATCAGGAGCGGGGCGACGCCGAAATCCGTCAGGGCGCTCTGATCAACGCGGCCTAAGAAATATGCGTCACGGAATCACCAGGAGCAAGACATGACGCTTAAGATCATCGCCTCGCAGTGTACGAGCTGTTCGGCCTGCGAGCCTGAATGCCCGAATGTGGCGATCACTGAAAAGAACGGCACATTCGTTATCGACCCGAAGAAATGTACCGAGTGCATCGGCCATTTCGACGCGCCGCAGTGCGCGGCCGTCTGTCCGGTCGACGACACTTGCGTGATCGACAACGCCTATCCGCGTTATCAAGCGCCGGCTTGAGGAGGCCAGCAATGAAATTTACGCTTACGCCGGCCGCACAAAAATTTATCCGGCGCATGGTGCAGTTCAGCGCCAATCCGGATGGAGGCTTTCGCTTGGCGGTGTCCCCGGGAGGGTGTTCGGGGCTCAGCGCGCTGTTCGACGTGGAGCCTGCGCCGCGCGCCGGCGATCAGGAGTTCGTCGTCGATGGCGTGAAGTTTTTCCTGCCGGCTGAAAGCCGCCTGCTGCTGGATGGCGTAACCATTGATTTCGCCGATTCCGCCTCAAGCGGAGGGCTGGTCTTTCACGATCCAAAGAATACTGGGTCATGCAAAAGCTCGGCCGGGCCTGTCGCGGAGCATGTGCATTAAAGGCGCGTGTAATGGTGACTGGCGAGCAAGCCGCTCTGACCCCCGACGAGAAAGAACTTCTCGCGGGGGCGTTGCTCGGCGAGGGTCTGCCGCTGGAAGCTGAAGAATTTCTTCATCTCGCCAGCGAGACTTACGCCGATTCGGAAACCGCTGAACGCTATTTGCGACAGGCCCAGCAATGGGCGCCCGATCACGCTGCGGTGTTGATCGGCTTCTATCGATTCTATTTTTACAAGGGCCGGTTGCGGGAAGCCTTGGAGATCGCCAATCGTTGCCTGGAAAAGGCGGCGCGCGAAAACAATATGCCGCGGGACTGGCGCCGCGCCTCGGCGCAGGATGCGGTTTTCGATCGCTACGATGAAATGCTGCCGCGCTTCTTCCTGTTTACGCTGAAAGGCTACGCCTATCTGCAGATGCGCCTTGGCGAGCTGGAGGAGAGCCGAGTCGCGATCGCCAAGCTTCTCGAACTCGATCCAAGCGACAAGATTGGCGCCAAGGTTCTTCTTGGCGTTCTCGACAGGATCGGCCTAGAAGATGACGCGTGAGGTCGAAGAAGCGCGTGACTGGCGCGGTTTGGAGATCGATTGTGCGACTTGCGCGCATCGAGACCTGCTCGCCGCGCGGCAATGCGAATTGCGCAAAGGCTGCGTGCATGATCGATATGCGCGGCGCATCGATCGTTTCTTCAATTGGAATCCGGAGCTGGCCGATAGCTATCTCTCGCATCCACATTTCGAAGTGCGCGCGATAGCCGCGAAATTCGCCAATCCTTTTCTCTTGCCGCGTCTGCTGTCGGATCCGGACGAGACCGTCCGTTGGGAAGCGGTTCGACGGCTGCCTGTGCGTTATCAATGCGAATTGCGAAACGATCCGCATCGGGAAGTGCGCATCCGCGTCGCCACGCTGCTCGACGATCCCGAGCTTCTGCCGATGATGCAGGATGAGGATTATTACGTAAGGATCGTGATCGCGCGCAAGGTCGCGCCGGCGCTGCTCGTGATGATGCTCGATGATCCTGAAGTCGGAGTCCGGCGCGTCGTGGCGCAGCGGATCCACGCTCAATGGTTGGGGCGAATGTGTCGAGATCCAAACGCCGATGTGCGTCTTGAAGCGGCGCAACGGTTGTCGCCGGACCAATTGTCGTGTCTGAGAGATGACGCGGATTGGCGGGTGCGCCACTACGTGGCGACGCGATTAAATCTGGACGAAATCGGACATATGATCAACGACAGCGATCCGCTCGTGGCCGAAGCGGCGCGCGAGCGACTCGCCGGCGCGGCGTCGACGTAACGCCCGGCGTCCGCCTTGCCTATCAGGCGGCGTCGTTCCCAAAGACTAAGCCCGCAATTCAGCTTTGACGCGCCGCGCCGCATCAATCTACGAAGGGGGGTCAACTCGCGGGCCGCTCGACGACGAAATCGAGCGCCGCGCCGCCTGCCGTCGGGGCCGTGCCGGCCGCCAGGGCGTCGGCGAGCCTGTCAAGGCGGATCAAGGCGAGACCGCGGTCGCCGCTGTGGGAGCCAGCAACGCCGATTTCGATCTCGCCGGCCATGACCTTTGTTCCAGGCGCCGGAGCCTCGCCGTCGACGTGGTAGGGCGTCACGCGTTTACGCGCGAGATTGCGGTGCTTCGTGCGCGAAACCACTTCCTGGCCGATATAGCATCCTTTGGTGAAATCGACGCCGGCGAGCAGATCCATGTTCGCTTCATGCGGAAAGGCGGAGCCATAGGCGAAATCGATCCCTCCACGCGGCACTCCGGCGGCGATGCGCGCCGCTTCATAATCTTCAGGAGCTGCTTCCGCCTTTGTGTCGCGGGGCGCGATCAGCCTCCAGCCCAGCGTGCCGGCGCGCGGGTCGCGCCCCATCGCGAGCGCCGCAATTTCCGGCCGCGCCTCGCCGAGAACGCAAAAGGCGCCGAGCTCGTCGCTCTTTGACGTGACGGTCACCGCCGCGCGAAGCTTGTACATCGCAAGTCGGCGCAGGAGTTCCGGCTCCAAGTCACGCGGGCAATCGAGTAAATATCGTCGCGACTCGCCTTCGCCTTCAGCGAAGACCAGGAAGTCGACCAATATCTTCCCCTGCGGCGCCAACAGCGCGCAAAAACGCGCGTCCCCGGGGACGAGCTTCACAATGTCGTTGGTGACCAGATTATGTAAGAATTTGGTGGCGTCCACTCCGGAAATTTCGACAACGCCGCGATCCGGAAGGCTGATGAGTGCTGACATTTTTGTCTGATGCTCCAGCCGCGCGTCGGTAAACCGCCGCGGCGTGTTTGTAGCTCCGAACGTGCCGGGCCGATCAACGAAGCAACGATCTTGCCATATGCATCCCTGACGCGCGCGAGATTTGGCGCCCTAACCTATCGCCCAAAACGCGCGCCGACGCCGCTCAAGCTCCAACGAAGCTGACATGCTTGACGCGTCGCATTTGTTGGCGGGCCTTCTCTTTCAATGAAGAAAAGCCGCCGCCGCGGGCCGACGAAAACACACCCAGAATTCGAGCGTCCCCGACCAATAACATTGTCGTCCACAGCACATGGTTGTTAGCTTTTTGACATCGAACAACGCGCCGACGCGGGCGCGCAAATCATTGAAGATAAGATAGAATCTTTCCTAAGTTCGTGGCCTGCAGGGGTGGCATGGACATTGCGAACCCAGCGACGGGCTCGACCGGATCGAGGGCCGTCGAAGAGAACCTCTTATTGGGGAGTCCTTCTCTAACTCGGCAGCGAAAGCAAGTCGCCGCGAAAGAGCAGCGGCAGGAGTAGGGGCTCAAGAGGAGACAGACATGTCGTCACTACGGCAAATCGCATTTTATGGCAAAGGGGGCATCGGCAAGTCGACGACGTCCCAGAACACGCTGGCCGCACTTGCGGAG